>JGI994J12354_10005526_pt1 | contig 10854 bp, 8 predicted proteins | sample IntmicLarv3ML3BL_FD_12354 | JGI IMG/M metagenome (IMG submission 12354)
AGAGTCGCCGTTTAACTTGGATTTTCTAACCCATTTGTAGTCTCTGAGTTTGGCAGATCTTCCGAATCCGCAAGCAACACATTGCTTTGTGTGGATGTTGAAGGATGTGCTGCCGCATCTTCTGCATTTCATATGTGTACGTTTTTGTCTCTGACCCATTGAGGGCGTTCCTTTAACCATAATTCTTCACCTGAAATTTGATAAATTGAAATAAAATATAATAGCGCTGATTGGTAAAAACAAATCGAAATGTTACAATTCATTTAACTGAGAATTCAGCGAACAGAAATAATAATCGATCTAACGGTTGAAAACCGCATTGAACCGAAAAAATGCCTGTCGGATTAGGGGGAAACATAAACAATGTTATCTCCTCTGACAACCAAGCTGGAATATTTACGGACGCTTACGCCGTCTCTTAATTCTTCAGCATTGTCGAGAACGAGATTCATGTGAATGTCGTAGCCTTTTAATTCTCCTCTGAATTCGCGGCCGCCTTTCAGGCGCGCGATAACCGGCTTGTTCAAAGCCTCATTCAAAATGTCAAGAGGTCTGTTCGTCATATTTTTACCTTTTTGCCGCACTTGGAAATGCCGCGCTTTATTTTAAGATAATTCAAAGATTAATAATCAATGAGTCGAAATTTATTTTGCTTGCTTTATCAGCATAAAGCCGCAGACTGTAATTTGTCTAAAAACTGAATTATGATATTTAAACATATCTGTTTTCATTCCTGTTTCATGAGAATTGTTTCATGAGAAAACAAAAAAACAGCTTAAACAAAATATATTTTAATTGTATCCATCACAGATAAATATTTGTTGAAAAAGGAATGAAATCAAATAAAAAAACAAACAAAAAAACAATAACAAATAAAAATAAAAAACAACAACAAATTAATTGAAAACATCAATAAAACATAAAATTTTTAAAAGGAGCTTATTTTTTGACATCTTTGAACTCATCCGGTATAAAAAAGAAATGCGTCATGACAATTGCCGGCAGCGATTCCGGTGGCGGCGCAGGCATTCAGGCGGATTTAAAAACGTTTGCGGCGCTCGGCGTTCACGGCGCCTGCGTTATTGCGTCTGTCACATCTCAAAATACAAAAGGGGTCAATGCCGTTTTTGATATTCCTGTCAGTGAAATCGGAAAGCAGATGGATGCCGTCTGTACAGATATGGATATTTCGTTCGCAAAAACAGGAATGCTGTCTTCCCCTGAAATCGTTGAATTTGTCGCCGAAAAAGTCAAAGAATACAAAATTCCGCTCATCGTGGATCCGGTGATGGCGGCCGAAGCCGGCGGCGAGCTTTTGAAAAAAGAAGCCGTTGCCGCACTGTCAAAATCGCTTCTTCCGGTTTCATTTGCTGTCACGCCGAATATTTTTGAAGCAGAAATCCTTTCCGGAATGAAAATAAGAAATATGGAAGATGCCGAAATCGCCGCCCAAAAAATAGCAAAAACCGGTGTGAAATATGTGATCATAACGGGCGGGCATTTAAACGCGGAAGATGTAGCGTATGATTCCGAAAATAAAAAATTCACGCATTTTAAAGGCGAATTTGTAAAAGGCGGAACGCATGGCACAGGATGCACATATTCGGCCGCGCTGGTTTCTTACCTGTCCCGCAATTATACATTCGATCAAGCCTGCCGGCTTGCAAAAATATTTGTTGTCAACGCAATCCTTTATTCAAAAACAATCGGAAACGGTGTTTCCCCCGTTAACCCGACCGGCGCTTTCGTATTAAAAGCCGAGCGCGCAAATGTCCTTGAAAATATACTTGCCGCATGGGAAATGCTGAAAAAAGAAAACAAATTCCCGTATCTGATTCCGGAAGCCGGCACTAACATTGCAATGACGCTGCCGGATATATTTCAAGAGGCGGCGGGCGGCGAAAATTACGCATCGAGAATGCATCCTTTCGAACAAATTCGCATGATGAGCAGCTCCTCTGAATTTAGAAACACAGAAAGCTTCGGCTCAAATCAATCTTTTACGGCCGCTTTTCCCCGAAGAATTCATAAAATAAAAGACAAAACGGGAACAAAATTGACAGCGGAAAGCATTGGCTGCCCGTCTTTCGGCTCGGACGCAAATTTAGAAAAAGTCATCCGATCCGCCCGATTATTTGACGGAACCGTCTGTGCCTGTATTAATTTAAAATGCGCCGAAAAAATCATAAAAGCCGCAGAACAAAAAAAATTGACCATATGCGTTTTCAATCGAGCCGACGAACCGGAAGGCTTTGATGAAAACCATGAATGGGGTACTTACGATGCCATCCGAAGAAACGAGGGCATTGTTCCCGACATTGTTTATGAAACAGACGGCTGCGGAAAAGAAGCAATCATCCGCGTTTTCGGAACGGACGCCGTTGACGCTGCGGAAAAAATATTAAAAATCTGCGGCAAGATTGATGATGAATCAAAACAGCAATAAAACAAAATCAAATTAAACAAAAAAACGAAAATTTTATGACAGCAACGAAAAACCAAAACAACCGCCTCAATTCGAGTTTCACGAGCGTAAGCGAGTGAAATGAGAATTGAGATTCGACCTAAAAATAAAAAAAGCAAAAATAACAAAAATAATTAAAAACAATAAAAAAATAAAATCAATTCCAATCGATGCAACCAAAAAAAAGAAATGTATATTTCATTTTTATTTTACTTGTTGAATCCGCAATTTCAAATTTTATTCGCTTCGCTCATAAAATTCTCAATTGCGGTCGTATCTGTGGTTTGAAAGAAATACCAAAAAAAGAATATGAGAACGATATTTTACAATTCTTTTGTCATGTAAACGCCGTCAAAAACGTATCCGTATTTTCGATAGTATTCGCGAACACCGATTCCGCTGATGACTGAAATCTTTTTAAAACCGTTTCCTGTTGCGATTTCTTCGGCTTTTTGGAGAAGCTCTTTGCCGTAACCGCGATGCTGCCACGCCCGATTATTGTCGGCAAGCGGGGCGGAAAGCGTCTCGGCGGTTTCTCCAAGCGGGGTGAGAGAACCATAAACGTGAAGTTCGCGGATTAAAGCGGTGTTTTTGAGTTCGGATCGATGCGGCGCATTCGGAAAACGCAAGCGGATGAAGCCAATCAAAACGTCGGCTTTCAAATCTTCAAAAGAGATGAAATATTCTTCTCCGCCGCAGCAATCGTATTTTTCGACATAAATCTGAATATTTTCAGGGTGCGGCGGATTTCCCTTGAGAATATTATGCCCGACTTCACGGCAGCGGATGCATTTGCATTTTCCGCCGCGGGCGTGCAGAAGTTTTTCAGCCTCCTGCCGAATATTGCTTTTTTTGATGCCTGCCAAAATCTGGTCCGCCGGAATATCACGCTGAATCCGCTGAAGACGGGTCCATTTCGGTAAAATCGATTTAATTTCAGCAATCAATTCCGGACCGTTTTCATCATTAAGCGGAGCATAATTATTTTGCGTCCACATTTTGCATAATTCGGTGCCCTCCGTTACCAAAGTCGGGTAAATTTTCAAATAATCCGGCTTAAAATCGGGATTGGAAAAGAGGTCTTTGAAGCCTTCGACATCGCGGTCAAAATCCGTATCAAAAAGTCCGGGCATCATATGAAAACCGACTTTAAAAGCGCTGTCGCGAAGGCGGCCGTTGGCTTCGGCAGTTTCTCTGACCGTGTGCCCGCGATTCATTTTAAGAAGAACATCTTCAAAAATACTTTGAACGCCGAGTTCCACTTTCGTTCCGCCGAGCTTTAAAAATTCATCGATATGCTCTTCCTTAGCCCAGTCGGGACGCGTTTCAAACGTCATGCCGACATTTCGAACCAAGGCGGTTTCATTCGTTTTCTGCGCATCCTCAAGAGAAACATAAGGCAAGCAGAAGGATTCATAAGCAGACGACGCTAAAACATTTCCCTCAGTTTCCGAATTTATTAAATTTGAGGCTTCAGTGTGATCATTCATCGCTTCCAAACACCGCTTGACAAACCACTCCTGATAATCCAGCGTCCGCGCCGAAAACGTGCCGCCCATGACAATTAATTCCGCCTTTGAAACGTCGTGACCGATGATTGTCAGCTGCTTTAAGCGGGAGCTGACTTGGGAATACGGATTGAATTTGAATTCAAATGCGCGCATCGCCGCCGGCTCGCGGCCCATATAACTTTGCGGCGACTGAAAAGACGAATCCGGACCGCCCGGACACGGAAGACATTTGCCGTGCGGACAGGGAGCCGGAGACGTCATAGCTGCCAAAACGGCAACGCCTGAAATTGTACGCACCGGTTTTCTTTGAAGAATGTCGCGGACAGCTTTTTGTTCGTTGGGATTGCCGCGCATGATGATGTCGCCATTGCTTGGAAGCGTGGATAAGCCGTATTTTTTGCAGACCTTTTTCTTCATCTTGGCAAGCTCTTTTTCAGACGCCAATTCGCCGGCGGCTGCCGACAGAAGAATCTCACGGCAGGCCTGATTAAACTTTTCGTCGAATTGGTCAAATTCCTGATAACTCATGCTGTTGTTCACCAAAAAGAATGAAGCGGAAATGAAAATGAAACGAAAAAGAAGCGTTAATCATTTAAATTTCGAAATTTATCATTCATATAATAGATATATAAGTTCTGTCACAGTAACAATTAAAACCATAAATTTATATCAGATTCTTGAGGAAAAAAATGAAATTCGGCATTGAATTTGTCCCGAACGAGCCGGCTTTGAAAATTGCGTCATATGCCAAAACCGCCGAAGAACAGGGATGCGAATATGTTTGGATTACGGATCACTACAACAACCGTGACGTTTATTCAACAATTTCGATATTAGCATTATCAACAAATAAAATTAAAATCGGTGCGGGCGTAACAAATCCATATACACGGCATCCGGTCGTCACGGCGTCAAACATTGCCGCCGTCAATGAAATTTCAGGCGGCCGCGTGATTCTCGGAATCGGACCGGGCGACAAAATGACATTTGACGCACTCGGCATCGAAGGCACAAAACCGTTAACAGCCGTCAAAGAAACCGTTACCGTTGTCAAAGAACTGCTGACCGGAAAAAAAGTATCATTCGACGGCGAAATACTGAAAATCAAAAATGCGAAATTGGATTTTACGACCCGAAAAAAACAGATGCTGACATGAATATTCCCGTTTACATCGGCGCGCAGGGGCCGAAAATGCTTGAAACGGCAGGCGCTGTCGGAGACGGCGTTTTAATCAACGGTTCGCACCCGGATGATTTCAAAGCAGCCGTTCCGCTCATAAAAAAAGGAGCGGAAAGTTCCGGAAGAACTGTAAATGAAATTGATATTGCCGCATACACTTGCTTCTCAATTGACGAGGATGCGGAAAAAGCAATTGCCGCCGCAAAACCGGTGGCAGCATTTATTATTGCAGGCGCGCCGGATACGATTTTAGAACGGCACGGTATTTCCTTAGAAGAGAAAAAAACGATTGCGGATGCAATCAAAGAAGGCAGATTTAAAGAGCTGCCGGCACTTGTCACCAATCAAATGGCTGACAAATTCGCAATTGCCGGAGACTTTGAGATGTGCTTAAAAAAAGCAAAAGAATTAGAAAGTGCGGGCGTCACGCAATTGGTTGCCGGCTCCCCGCTCGGTTCGAATAAAGAAAAATCAATAAATCTCATCGGCAAGATGATTTCGGAGTTTTAAAAATGATTCGCGCATTTTATGTCGGCCGTTTTCAGCCTTTTCACTGCGGCCACGAAAAAATATTGAAAACAATTGCAGAAGAAGTTGACGAAGTTGTCATAGGAATCGGAAGCGCTCAAAAAAGCCACTCGCCATCGGATCCGTTTACCGCAGGTGAGCGTATTGAAATGGTTTTAAAATCGCTTGAGAACTTCCCGATCCGCCATTACATTATTCCGCTGCAGGATGTCGAATACAATGCGCTTTGGGTATCGCACGTCAAATCCATGTCTCCGAAATTTGATGTCGCCTATTCCAACAATCCGCTCGTCATTCAATTATTTACGGAGGCCGGCATTGAAGTCAGGCGCCCCGCCATGCACGAAAGAAGCATTTATTCCGGAAAAGCCGTTCGAAAACTGATGATTGAAGGAAAAGAAAAAGAGTGGAGACAGTATGTTCCGCCTGCCGTTGCCGAAGTTATTGAAGATATCGAAGGCATCTGCCGAATAAAAAGAGTTTCCGGAAACGATGATTGAATTAAATCACATCGCTCCAATCATTTTTACCGGGGAGATATTTTGCAAGAATCGGATGTGACTCTTTTACATAATCCGGTTCATCGTCTCCGCTTTCATAAATAACGGCGCCGTCATCAATAAATGCGGAATTTGCGGCAGAATCGGGTTGTTCGCCGGGCTGTTCATCTAATTCTATATGTTTTTCAGATTCGTCATCGTAAAGAGCGTGAGCCAATTCTTTTAAACATTCCGCCGTTTCGCCGACGGGTGAAGCAGATGTATTAATTTCATAAATGCGGCGGCAATAGTCAAAGCAATCACATAAAACAATATCAATCGATTCGGCAAGAACATTTTCCATGACTTTTTTATCGGAATAGCCGCGTTCATCCAGCCTGATTTTCAAAACGTTCGGATGCGTCCGAAAAACAATCGCCAAATCGCATAAATAATGTGCCATGTGACTTTCGATAAACAAAACCGGAAGATTTTCGGGAGCGGAATGAATATCGTCCGAACACAAATTTGAATTTAAGAAATGTTTTGCATAATTTCGGCTCGCCTGCCGCTGATATTCAAAAACGGCTTCCTCCAAAGCATCCATATCAACAACATCACAGTCGCGATCGGCATCTCTTTCGGAAGGAATATTGTACTCGCGGATAAATTCAGTCAGGTGAAGGATACGGTATCCTTCTTCTTCAAGCCTTTTGGACACTTCTGTTTTTCCCGTGCCGGGCGTTCCTGTCAGAGCGATTGTCAAAAAGGGGGGTATTAAACCGGTCATCGTAAAAGCACCTTTAAATATTAACTCTAAATCCCGTTTTTGTAAGTTTTTAAGTTTTTGTAAGTTTTTACAAGTTTTTGTAAGCTTTTGCAGGTATTTGCAAGTATCCCATCTTTGTAAGTATTCCGCAAGCATTATCCGCAAGCGGTGTTTATGAAAGATGGAAAATTTTAAATTTTATTTTTCATAAATGTTCTCATATTTATTTTTAATTTCCCTTCAAAATTTTCAAGATGAAAATCCCGAAAGAAACGGAATTTTCTTCTTTTTGGATTCGTAGACCTTAACCGCATTCGGAGCGCCGACGAGTAATTTAATGATTCTGTTGTAGACGCTCGGCGATTTTTCGGCGTCAATCGATTCTGCAATCGTTACCAGCGAATCAACCAGCGGAATGAAAGAGGCGGGAGACATGAAATCAATTACAGAGAACGAATTTAAAAGACCGACCGTGCTGTATTCATTGATGCCGGCCAGCCGAATAATCGTCTGTGTTAAAAATTCAAGTCCTTCCGGTGTTTGAAGCGAATATTTGCGGTTTCTCGCAAACGCACCGTAAAGTGCTCTTTGATCATTGGACTGCTCGATTCTAAACATCGGGTCGCTTTCAATCATTTTCACAAGCGTCAGGCAATCGGAAGAATCTGTGCTTGCCGCTGCCGATAAAAAGGCTTCCCAAGCAACCAAATCTTTTTTGCACTCCTCCATATAAATCTGCGTTAAATCCAGTTTTTCCGGCGCCGAGCTGTTCAGCCAAGCTGTAAATGCCGCCGCCCGATCAGTCGCATTGACTGCGGTCAGGAACTGATGTTTAATCAGCGCATGAATTTCCGGCGTGTCCAAAACGGACAGCAGCCGCAGAGCATTATTTTTAACTTGACGGCGTTTAATCTGGCCGGCTTTCAAACGGAGCGAACCGCGGACAGAATACAATTTTTCATCGTCGGAATCCGTATTTTCCGAGTAATCTTCGTAAATGATTTTAAGCGACTGCTCGTGTGCTTTAGCAAGTGCTTTTTGGATTTTAAGCCGAACCAGATAGAGCTCACGATAATTATAAGCGATTTCCGGATTGTCCGCCGATTCGAATAAAGTTAAAAATAAGCTGCCTGTATTTTCCAAAAGAGCATGATCGCAGAGCAGCTCGTGATACAGAGTAATATATTCGGGAGACAGCGCGGCATTTTTATCCGCCAGCAGTTTCCTTTTTTCCATATCCGTCGCAGTATAAAATGCAAGCCAGCGACTGACAATATCTTTATCCTTTCGGACCTGCATATATAATTCTTTTAAATCGGCATCATATTCTACTTTTCCGTAAAAAGAGCCGCCGCAGTTCAGCGACACAAAGGCCGGCTGATCGACATCCGAAATAACAATTTCTTCTTCTTTCTTTTGAACAAAATACGTGCCTTTATGAATGATTTTTCCTTTCCGGTCGCAAAGCGCATAGATGAAGGGGAATTGCCATACTTGTTTTGTGTAAGGAATTTTTTGAACAAGTTTCATCTTGAATTCGCCGGATGCTGAATTATAAGATTTTGAAACCGAAAGAATCGGAAAACCGGTTTGATGAAGCCAGCTGTTGGACATTCGTACGAGCTGCAGCCCCGAAACAACTTCCATTTCATGAATCCAATCGAATGTACGGGCATTTTTATGGCTGTATTTGCGGTGATACGCATCCAGCCCGCGGGAAAACGGTCCTTCGCCGACCAGGGTTTCAATCATGCGGACAAATTCGGGCGCTTTAACATAAGTAACGGATGTAATCAAATCATTGGGATCGTTGAACCCTTCCGGCAAAATTTGCATGGAAGAGGCACCGGAATCCAAAGCGAATGTTCCCGAAACAGGAGCGTACAAATCCAAAATTGTTTGAAGACGGGTGTATTCGTCGCCGAAGAAGTAGGCATGGAATTCATTTTCAATAAGAACGGTGACGGCTTCATTGAGCCAGATTTCAAACGGACTGTTGCCTGTCACTTCCGAGCCGTTGATATTGTGATAATATTCATGTGCTTTGACATCGGCCATGTATTCAAATGAGCCGTCCGTCATATTTTTAGACGGTATGATGCGGTTGGTCGTAATTGTTGTATTTCCGACATTTTCCATGCCGCCGAAATCGGAATTTTGCATGCCGATTTCACGGTAAACGGTACCGGTATATTTGTAGCCGAACGCCAGCCCGCGGGACAGATCGGAAATTTTATCCCGAACAGCCGAAAGGTTTGTCATGACTTTATTCAGATTTTCGGGATTGATGGCCGCCGAATTTAAATTGTATTTGAGATGGTCGCGCAGTTTGGTTAAATCAAAAATCTGTTTTTTCACATCGACGTCCTTGTGACTTTCGGGACCGGTAAACAGATAAATCCACATAACTGCGTCATGGAGGATATCAAGAGATTGTTCCGCATAATCTTTTTGAGCGCCCGGCGGAACCAAGAGTTCTAATTCAAAGCAAACTTCATCGGGATATTCAAATTCCCGTTTGTAAATATCGTATGTGCCGACACCGAGGAAAAAGAGATACGGTGCCATCGGCGTTTTCATATTTTCATAAACGATTTCATCGCGGGAAAGACCGGCTGCGGAATCGGCGGAAACGGTTTTTCGAGGGACGGCAATGTCGCCGTTGGTGATAATGTTGGTGTAGCGCGAATCCGCACGGATTGTTGTCCGATAAGTACATTTGGCGGTCATATCGTCAACGCAGGGAACAATCCGTTGAAATCCCCACTGCTGGCATTGAGTAATTTGCTGAGGCGGCGCGCCGGCAGGCGTTTCGTCGTAATATAATCCTTCTAAGATGTTTTTGGTCGGCCGGCAGACGGTTTTGGTTTCAATGACAATTTGCTCGTTTCTTTGAATCGGCGGATTGAAATACAAATCCAAATAAGCCTCTTTTTGGCGGCAATCATATTTTGCCAAGCCGGGCGCCTGAACGGAAAGGATTTCTAAGTCACGGCAATTCAATGAAATTTTATCAAGAGGCACGTCCGAATTTTTAAGAGATAATTTAGAAACAACGACGGTACGGTCATCATAAACATCAAAATCGAGGTCCATATGAAGAACGTGAAAAGCGAGTTTCCCGAAATCGTCGGGATAATATCTGTAAAGTCTTTCTTTCATGAAAATGGGAAATGTTTTCATGGTTATTATATTTCACTAAAATAGAATAGTAAGTGAGAAAATAGGTAAAAAACCATAAAGAGAATAAATAAAAAATGTCATCATTTAAGATGAGTTTATAGAAAAACAGAATAAATAGTGTTAAATATCTTGGAAGAAATATGATTAAATCATATTATTAAAACCGGCTGAAAATCCAAAACGTACCCAATATACATGACGGAAAAAAAGCCGGTAATAAAATCGAATTTGTTTTTTGAAAGGACGGTGAACCGCGCCTTGAAAAAACAAAATGATTAAAAATGTTTGGTGGAAACATATGATGGATGACAAAAAAATTTCAGAAAAAGAATTAATGAGAATCGGAGTTTCACTTCCGGACAATCTTTTAACGAAATTCGATAACATTATTGAAGAAAGAGGATACTCGTCCAGATCGGAAGGTATCCGCGATGCGATCCGCAGTTACATTAACCACTATGAATGGATGAACGATGTCAAAGGAAAACGCATCGGAACAATTTCGCTTGTGTATGACCACACGAAACGCGGATTGTCCAACATGATGGCGGAAATTCAGCACGATCATTCGGAAATTATCAAAACGTCGATACACATCCATTTAGACCATGACAACTGTTTGGAAGTCATTGTTTTGGACGGCGACGGCCGCGACATAAAAAGTCTGGCGGAAAAGATAATTTCTTTAAACGGCGTGAAGTTTTCAAAACTGACAACTGTGCCGTCAACGGATAAACTCT
>JGI994J12354_10005527_pt1 | contig 10852 bp, 6 predicted proteins | sample IntmicLarv3ML3BL_FD_12354 | JGI IMG/M metagenome (IMG submission 12354)
ATTGGAGGTGCCCTGCGCCCAGGCGGACAGCCGGCCCTTTACGGAGCGCCGCGACGCGCTGTCGGCCCGGCTCCGGGAGGTGGAGGAGGCCCAGCGCCGCGCCCTTTCGGCCAAGGAGAACAACGAAAAAATCGCCGGGCAGCTGGCCGCTTGCGCCCTCAAACTCGAGGCCGCCGAGGCGCAGTTCAGGGACGCCGACATCCTCTACAGCACGGCCAGCGGCAACATCACCCAGCGCAACAAGCTGCCTTTTGAGACCTATGTCCAGCAGGTTTACTTCGACATTGTGCTCGGCGAGGCCAACCGGCGCTTTGGGGCGCTGACCGACGGGCGCTATCAGCTGGTGCGCCAGAGCGCCGACAAGCTGCGCGGCAAGGCCGGGCTCGACATCGATGTTTTTGATGGATGGTCACAGAAGACGCGCCCGGCCAAGACCCTTTCAGGGGGCGAGAGCTTCAAGGCGGCGCTCTCCCTGGCCCTGGGCCTCTCCGATGTGGTGCAGGCCCACTCGGGCGGCGTGCAGATCGAGGCTATGTTCATCGACGAGGGCTTCGGCTCCCTGGATGGCGACTCTCTGGACAGCGCCATGGATGTCATCGCCGGCCTGGCCAACAGCAGCCGCCTCGTCGGCATCATCTCCCATGTGGACATCCTCAAGGAGCGCATCCCCCAGAAAATCATCATCGAGCGGGATAAAGAGGGCAGTAAAATTGCCCTAATCGGGTAGCCAATGGTTCAAATCACAGTAGAAAACCCCCTGTATCCCACGGGATACAGGGGGTTTTTGGCTATCCTCACACTCCAAGCAGGGCGCGGGCCAGGCTGAAGTAGATGAGCATGGACAAAATGTCCACAATGGTGGCAATCATGGGCGTCGCCATGAGGGCGGGGTCAACGCCCAGCTTGCGCGCCACTACCGGGAAGAAGACGCCCAAGGTGTTGGCCATCAAGATGGTGCAGATGAGGGCCACCGAGATGGTCAGGGCCACCCAGGGGTCGCCGCCGGTGAGGACGATGCGTCCGAAGTTGATCAGCCCCAGAGGCACACCCACCAGGAGGCTGACCAGCACTTCCTTGCCGAAGAGGCGCGGGGCGCTGCGGCTGTCCACCTCATCGAGGGCCATGCCGCGGATGACCAAGGTGGAGACCTGGCTGCCGGCGTCGCCGCCCATGTCGCTGAGCATGGGGATGAAGGCCACCAGCAGCGGCACCGCCGAGATGGCGACCTCGAAGCGGCCCACCACAAGCTCGCTGACAATGCCGCTGAGCATGAGCACCAGCAGCCACAGCACACGGTTTTTGGCCAGGGTCATGACGCCGGTTTTGAGGTATGGTTTGTCGCTGGGGGCCATGGCGGCCATGCGCTCCAAGTCCTCGGTGGCCTCCTCCCGGAGGACATTGGCGGCGTCGTCGATGGTGACGATGCCGACCAGGCGGCGCTCGTCATCCACCACGGGCAGTGAGATGAAGCTGTAGCGGCTCAGCATCCGGGAGGCCGTCTCGCTGTCGTCGGTAGTGTGCACCGCCATGACGCCCTGCTCCATGAGCTCGGCTACCTGGGCGTCCGCCCGGGCGGTGAGCAGCGCGCGCACTGTGATGACACCCAGCAGCAGGCGATGGGGGTCGACCACGTAGCAGTTGTAGATGGTCTCCTTATCCTGTCCGAAGCTGCGGATGTGGGTGACGGCCTCGGCCGCCGTCATATCGGGCCGAAGGTCGGTGAATTCGGCTGTCATGACGCTGCCCACCGAGTCCTCGGGGTAGCGCAGATACTGGTTTAAGAGCACCCGCGTGTCGCTGGAGGCACTTTGCAAAATGCGCTTGACCAAGGGGGCCGGCATCTCCTCCAGCATGTCAACGGCATCGTCGATGGCCAGGGCGTCAAAGAGGGCGGTGATCTCCCGATCGTGAATGGCCTCGGCCAGGCGGCGCTGAATCTCGTAATCGAGCTCGGAGAAGACATCAGCGGCCACCTGTTTTTGCAGCAGGCGGAAGAGGATAAGCCCCTCCTCGGCGGGCAGGGCGTTGAGGAAGGCGGCGATATCGACGGCGTTCATGGAGGCCAGAGCGGCCCGCAGAGCGCGGTAGTTCCGCTGCCCCACCAAAAGGCCCAGATGGGCCTGTGTGATACGTTCAGCCATAGAATAACACTCCTTTCGAGCTGACGTTCGGCCAAAATCTGTGGATTTTGGCCGATAGGTTCATGGAGAATATTGCTCACGCCGGAATGAATCCGGCTCCGCAATTATGGCATAAGACGCCGTTTTGCGGCGCTGGGCAAGGGCTCAATCAAAGCTGGCGGCCCGTCACAGCGAGAACACAACCCGCGACAGGCTGAAGAAGACGGCGACGGCGGCGATGTCCACGATGGTGGACAGGATGGGTGAGGACATGAGGGCAGGGTCGATGCGCAGTGCCTTAGCCGCCATGGGCAGCGCGACGCCCGACAGCTTGCCCACCAGCATGCCGCAGACCAGGGCGACGGAAACCACCAGGGCCAGGCCCATCTGGCCCTGGCCGGTGAGGGCGATGCGGGCGAAGTTGACGATTCCCAGCACCAGGCCGAGGGTCAGGCAGACCCGCGCCTCCTTCCAAATCACCCGGCCAAAATCCTGCAGGCCAATCTCACCCACCGCCATGCCGCGGATAATCAAGGTGCTCGTCTGGCTGCCGGCATTGCCGCCGGTGCCCATGAGCATGGGCATGAAGCTGACCAAGATGGGCATGGCCACAAAGACCGGCTCGTAAATATCCACCACAAAGCTGATGAGAATGTTGGTTAAGAGCGATATCACCAGCCAGGGCAGGCGGTTCCATGCCAGGGCCCAGGGTGAGGTTTTAGCGTAGGGCGTTTCGGAGGGCCGCATGGCGGCCATGCGCTCGAAATCTTCGGTGTCGGCGTCGATGAGGACATCGACGGCATCGTCCACCGTGATGATGCCCACCAGCCGCTTTTCGCCATCCACCACAGGCAGCGAGATGAGGTTATAGCGCAGCATGAGCCGCGCGGCCTCCTCCTCATCGGCCATGGTGGTGGTGTGGATGGGGTCTGCCGTGATGAGCTCGGAGATGAGCTGTGCATCCTTGGCGAAGAGCAAATCCTTGAGGGGCAGGGCCGACTCGAGCACCCGGGCCTCGTCGGTGACAAAGCAGGTGTAGATGGTCTCGGCGGAGCCGGCCAGGGCCTTGACCCGGGCCAGGGCCTGCCCCACTGTCATGTTTTTCTTCAGGTCGATGTACTCGGCCGTCATGGCGCGGCCGGCCGAACCTTCGGGATAGTGGAGATACTGATTGAGCCACTCCCGCGCGCCGCTGGGCGAGTTGCGCAGCACCTTGCTCACCAGCGTGGCGGGCAGTTCCTCCAGCATGTCGAGGGCGTCGTCCATCCAGAGGTTTTTCATCAGGGCCGCCACCTCTTTGTCGGTGATGGCCTGGATGATGCTCTGTTGCATATCGTCATCAAAATAGGTGAAGACATGGAGGGCGGCATCCTTGTGGAGCATCCGGAAGAGCAGCAGCCCCTGCTCGGGGGGCAGAGATTCCATAAACTCCGCCGTGTCTACGGCGTTCATCTCGGAGAGGGCCTGCTGCAAGGGCTGGTATTCCCGGCGCTCGAGCATGGCCTGAAGAGATGCAAAGTTGTCGTGCAGGGTCATCATTTCACCTCGTTCCTAAAAAAGAGCAACAAAAAAACACTCACGTACAATACGCCGCCGAAGGCGCAGAGACGCGAATGCGAACACTCCAAAACCCGCAGCCTCTATTGCGCATCATACGCAAATGAAGCCGCAGCGGTGCAGCCTTAATTTAAGATGTCATGCCCTCCTGAGAGAGGGCCGCCATCTTAATGGAGGAGGGTCGCATTCAACGCTTCTACTTCGACTGTTGGCGTCCATGGCGGATCCTCCTTCCAGTGAATAGTTGTTTAAGCTTATAACGCATCTAGTATACACCTAAAAAGCGAAAAAGAAAACCCGTTTGAGCACTTTTTTTGATCTTTCGCGGATATAGCAAAAACTGGTTGCCGGGAAGGGGCGGCAATCTGTTGCTATTTCCCCCAATTTGTATTACAATATGGCTAAATGTGGCCGCCATTTGGCGGCCGCGGCCTTCACTTGTGCGGATTTCGACAAAAAGATGGAGGAATGACATGTTGACGCAAAATAGCCGGATGGTCCCGAGGAAAAAGCTGCTGGGCGCACTGGATGCCCTGCCGGACGAGCGCATCCTCTATGTCTGCGCCCCGGCGGGATACGGCAAGACGGTTCTGGCCCGGCAGTGGCTGACTCGCGGCGGATACAAGAGCGCCATCATCGCCCTGGATGAGTTCGACGATGCCCCGGCCCATTTTTGCAGACGCTTCTGCCACGCCCTGTGCGAGTGCCAGCCCCACAACTCGGCCCTCCAGCGGGCGGCCCTCCACCCGGCCTTTGACAGTGCCCCCGGCGAGTTCGCCATCCGTGCCATCGCCATGCTCTCCAAGGGCGCGCCCGCGAGACTGGTGGTGGACGATCTGCATATGATGGAAAACGAGCAGACGCTGCGCCTGCTGTCCAGCCTTCTGCGGCGGCTGCCGGGGAACTTCCGCGTCATGCTCTCGAGCCGCAACGCGCTGCCCCGAAGCCTTTCGGATTTGCTGCTCAAGGGTGAGATGGCCAGCGTCACCGCCGACCAGCTGCGCTTTGACGCTGATGAGATCGTCTCGCTCTACGAAAAGCGGGGGCGCAAGCTCTCGCCCCAGAAGATTGACGAGGTGCGCCAGTTCACCGATGGCTGGGCCATCGGCCTCAACGCGCTGCTTCTCTCGGGGGAGGAGGCCGCGGGCCGCAGCCTTGAGTACCTGGAGGGTTTCATCCGCGAGAACATCTGGCGCAGCCTGGATGAGCGCATGTGCGAGTTCATGCTGCAAACCGCCGTGGTGCGCGAGCTGACGCCCGGCCTGTGCACCGCCATCACCGGCGAACAGGAGAGCGGGGTTTTGCTGGAAGAGCTCTCGCGCCGCTCGATCTTCATCAGCCAGACGGAGCCCGGGGTATACCGCTTTCACCAGCTCTTCCGGGACTTTTTGCGGGGCATGATGGCCCAACGGGGCCGGGAGTATCAGAACAATCTGCTCAACCGGGCCGGGCATTGGTATCATGCGCACAACGATTTCTACAGCGCCGGGGCCTGCTTTATGGAGAGCGAAAACTACGATGGCATCGCCCTCTGTTTTGGCAATCTGGTGGTCAAGGGCCGCGAATATGTGCCCACACAGACCATTTTCCCGCTGGCCCGGGAGGCCGTGGTGCAGCGCACCGCGGTCAAGTATCCCAGCCTGTACGCCATGCTGGCCTGGGCCGCCTACAGTGATGGACGGCCGGCGGATATGGCCGACTATGCCGACCGCTATTATGCCCATCAGGACGAGTTTGTGCAGGAGAGCTTCAGCTTGGCGCAAACGATTATTTTCCTACGGCTGGTAGATTTCCGCAGCACGATCTCCGAGCTGTTGGAGACGGCGGCCGAAATCTCGCAGCTGCTGCCCGGGGGCGAGCTTGAGGACATGCGCCTGGCCCTGGGCACGGTCAACCAGAACATGCCACTGCTGCACCGGGGCACCCGGGATTTTTCCCAGCTGGCCCTGGGGGATATTTTCGCGAACACAGCCCAAATCATGGCCGCCTTCCACGGCCTTTTTGGCGATGAGGCCCCGTTGATGGAAAAATGCATCCTGGCCGGCCTGCTCTACGAGCGCGGGCTGCTTGAACAGGCCCACACCTATGCCTTGGGGGCCTGCGGCGAGCTTAAGGGGTATTTTCTGCCCGAGAGCAAGTTTTATACCACACTGATGCTGGTGCGCATCCTCGATGCCCTGGAGCAGGGCAAGCAGGCCGAGCAGGCCGTTGAGCAGATTGGCGACATGATTGACAAGGAGAAGGCCTATTACCTGAGCTACAACTGGAAGGCCCTTAAAACCAGGCGCCTTCTGCGCCAGGGCGATATCCAGGCCGCCCACGGCTGGCTGGCCGAGCATCGGCCCGATCTCTACGCCAGCCTGGATTTTTACCACCTCTACGGCCATTTTGTGTCTGGCCGCGCCTTCATCACCATGGGTGATTACGACAGCGCCATCATTTTGCTCAAAAAGGTTCTCGAGCTGGCCCGGGCCTACAACCGACCCCTCGATATCATCGAGGCCCAGGTGCTGCTCTCCATCTGCTTTTGGAAGAAGAAGCGCGGCTTCCAAACTCAGGCGCTGGAGTACTTGGAGCAGGCGGCCATGGGCGCCCACCCCTACGGCTACTGCCAGATTTTTGCCAATGAGGGGGCCGAGCTTTCGGGCATGCTCCACCGCCTCCACAACCGGGTCAAGCATCAGAAGGAGGCGGACTCGGTCCCGGCCAGCTTCGTCAAGATGCTCTACCTCAAAACCCTGGAACAGAAGTGTGGCGGCCTCACCAGCGGCCAGCCTCCCGCGCCCGTCAAGTACACCGAAAAGCAGAAGGCCGTCATGCGGCTTTTGTGCGAGGGCAAGAGCTACCGCGAAATCTCCGAAGCCCTGGGGATTAAAATCCCCACCTTGCGCTCCCACATCTCGCTGATCTACAAGAAGCTCGATGTCACGCAGGCCACCGACGCCGTGGTCAAGATTAAAGCATTGGGGATTTTGGGGGATAATTGAACGGATTTATTTCAAGGGGGTCATTGCCATAGGCAATGGCCCCCAATAACTTAAGAAACGTATCCTTTTGCCCCTTGTAAATGTCCTTTTCTCTGCATCACCAGCTTCCGGCTGGCCTCAAAGGCGGCCGTAGCTGGCCGGGTTTTTGAGGATTTCGTCGGGGATGCCCACCTTGGCGAGGCCGTGGAGCTGGGCCGAGGCCGCTGCCCTGGAACTCATCCCGATGAGGCCGCCCCGGCACTCGATGAGGTCACTGAGGGCGTAGAGGATGGCGTGCTGAACCATAGCTGAGTAAATCCATGCGCACCCGTTCTTTCCCGAGAATGAAAGCTGTCGTTTGATGCTTACGGTATGTTATCCTTTGCGCAGATATTTTCGATTTATCAATTCGATAGATTTTTGTATTAGGGACAGACTGTTTTCATAGCATTGTTTGAAGATTCGTGGCATCCTCTTTAATCGAAAGCTTATCGCATCGAGCATGTAAGTCTGCTGATGTACCATGTAGTGTGGGTCAGCATGGGAAAGAAGAAACCATACAAAAATATGTGCAAGGACAAGGAAGAGAAACGGAATGCAAAGCCCTTCGAGAGTCACGGTAAAACATTCTCCCTCCGCACGGTCATCCTACGGCTAAGCCTGTCACTGCATATGCACCAACGCCGAGGATATCCATGTGTCCCCGGCTATCTCATATTGTGCCAGGCCGCGATGCTTTTCGCATACGGCCCAAACCGAAAAAATCCCCACGCCGGTCTGGCTCGCTGCGCCGTCCTGCCGCTTGCGGGAAAGATACACGCCGTTTTCCTCGCGCCACAGCCCGTCAAAACTGTTGGTCACAACAAACAAGAGGGTATCGCCGTCTATGCGGGAACGTATGCGGATAAACCGCTCGCCTTGCTCCATGCGGCGGCAGGCCTCCAACGCGTTTTCTAAAAAATTACCCAAAATGATGCATAAATCCATGGCGGAGACGGTGCCTGTGTCCTCCGGAACCGCAAGATGTGCGTCAATCGATATCTCCTCTGCCTCGGCCAGGGAGAGATAGTGCGCGGCAATTGCGTTCACCGCCTGATTTTTGCAATAGTATTTTTCTCGATAAGCGGCCAATGTTCCCGATAGATTTTCGATATAGGCTTTGATGTGCCCGGTGTCCGCCGCTTCGGCAAGCTGCGCCAGAGCGGCCATGTGATGGCGTAGGTCGTGCCGCATGGCCTTGACGGCCTCGGCGTTTTCCATCAACTGGGCGTACTGTGCTTGCTGGATGGCAAGCAGATTTTCGGCCATGCGGGCCTGCTCGGCAAGCCGCATATTTTCTGCCACATGCCGCAGAGAGGATTCAAGCAGATAGCAGGTAAGCAGCAGCGCCGCACAAATGAGCAGGCGGATGATGAAAAAACCGCTGCCCTCCATCGCGGGGAGAATGAAGCTGCTTCCCGTCAGCAGGGTGAGGGCAAAAAAGGCCAGCGGCAACAGCCAGATGAGCCTCCATATACCCGCGTGCTGGATGCTTGGATTGGTGCACAGCCGCCGGAGCGCGCGGAGCAACGGCGGCAGTATCAGCCCGGCGGTAGCCAGAATCACCGCGCTGGCGGCCAGAGAGGGATACACAAAGCCCGCAAACCAATACACCATGGCATAGGAGCCAAGGCCCGTACCAATTAAGCCATACATAAAGGCCAGCGAAATCAAAAAGATAATCTGCCACAGCCGCCTGCGGAACAGCCAGATCGCCACAACCAGAGTTGGCATGGTGATGCACACCTTGAAAATCTGTAATAGCCTAAAATCCAGCTGGAAAAAGGTGGATGCGATGTAATACCCAGCACAGATGTACAGTGTCAGGGCAGCCAGATAGATAAAAGTGCGGCGTTTCCGCCAGCCCAGCGTTACCCACATGGGGAAGAGCACGATGATATGGGCCGAGTAAAAGGAGAGCAAGACATTGCTTACCTCGATGAGATATTCCTTCATGCTTCCGTTCTCCCTGCTTCGGCCAGCCGCCATTTGTCCAGCTCGCGCTCGTAATGCCTGCACCGGGCCAAGTCGCTGCGGCGGATGTACACCGTGTGGCCGTTTTTCATTAAAAAATCCCGGCCTACACCCTGAACATAACTCAGATTGACGATATAGCTTTGGTGGCAATGCATAAACCGGGGCGGTGTCAGCCGTGCGGCAAAATCCTTGATGGTCATGGTGGTGCCGGTGTCGATAACGCCGTCCGGCGTGTGAATCAGGCAGGTGTGGTTGCGCACCTCTACATAATAAATATGGTCAAGCGGGATATCCACCCGCTGGCCGCTGACGACTGCGGGGCAGGTTTTTGGGGTGTGCTGGGCGCGGACCAGGCGCTTTTTCAGCACCTTCGCAAGCTTTTCCCGGTCAATAGGCTTCACCAAATACTGCTCGGCCCCCACGTCAAAGGCCTCGGGCCGGTGGTCCTCGCTGGTGGTGGTGAACACCACGCCGCAGGCCTCATCGGCCTCCCGCAGCATGCGGGCCGCCTGAATGCCCGATATGCCGTCCATGTAGATGTCGAGAAATACCAGGTCGAAACGCCCGGCCGGGCGCGATGCCAAAAAAGCTCCGCCGTTTTTAAAACAGCTGATATCGGCTTCGATACCGCAGGCCTCGATTAACGCGCACAGATGTGTGGCATCGGCCTCCACATCCTCACACAACGCAATGCGCAGCTTGTCCACGCTTACACCTCCCCGGCCCGGGGCTGGCCGCCCCATGTGTCTGTTTTGATACCATTTTATCAAAGTCGAGCGGTTCTATCAACTGTTATCGGGCTGGAGGGTGGTATTTTGTGTGGGCTGGCTGTGCATGCATATTTGACACTATTTGTCAAGTACATTTTGCGCAGCGTAGCTCTGCGTTTTCCTGGCCCGCTTTTGCGGTACAATAAGGGAAGGACTTTGGGGGGCGGCACGGGCGTAGACATTGACCCTGCCCGCGGCCCCGACAACAACAGGCGGGAAGAGAGGGCACAACATGAAAACACAAGGCAGAAAACTGCTGTCGCTGACTTTGGCGCTTTGCCTGACGCTGGGCATTTTGCCGGTGTCGGCCGGAGCTGCGGGCGGCGAGGTTATCATCAATTTGGAGGACACCCTGACCCAAACAGACGACTATGACATTGACGACACCGGCAGCCCGGCGGTCGTCATCCTGGAGAATCCGGACGCCAGCTATGTCATCACCGGCAAAAATGCCGACACGGCGGCCTATGTCATTCAGGTGGGCACAGCCGCAGCGCCCGGTACCTACACGATTACGCTGGATGCCGTCACCATCGAGGTGGGCAGCGTTGCGAACGGGCTGCTTAGCGGCATTGACATTGTGCCGGGGGCCACAGCGGATATCACCCTATCGGGTGAAAACTTCATCGATGTTTCCAAAAACGACAACATCGGCGCGGCCATCCATGTGCCGGCCGGGGCGGCCGTCATCCTGGATGGCGATGCGGCTGTGGACAAGCTGACTGTAACAGCACGTCTTGCGGCAGCTGTTGGCGGCAATGACAACAGGACCGGCGACGGAGAGGATGCCGGCCGTATCACCATCCAGGGTGGCTTTTACCTTTTTGGCAGTGATGTCAACCCGCCATCCCTGGGTGGCAGTACCTCCACCTATTACGACATTGGCGGCGGCGGCGGAACCGCCAAGGGCGGGGATGTTGAAGCGATTTCCATCAACGGCGGCACGATTTACTGCGGCATAATCGGCGGCGGAGGAGGTGTCATCGGCGGCGACAGCGGCAAAATTGTCATCACGGATGGCACAATTATGGCACAGTCGTCTCACGGAGCTATCGGTGGCGGATACGGCAGCAGTGGGGATGGTGCCACCGATTTGACCATCGAGGGGGGCACGCTGGACCTTTATGGGTATCATCATTTGTATAATTATCCAGCCGGCAACGGCTATGGGTATCCCGGCAATTCTGGGGTTCCCATCCATGTGGCCTCGGGCCGGGCGGCCATTTTGGGCGGCACAGTCCGTGCGTGGGCGGGGCGTGCCTCCCCGGCCGCCCATGTGGGGGCGGGGGCCGAGCTTTTCATTGGCGCTGGGGCGACAGTCTCCCTCACCGGCGGCGTGACAAGTGCCGAGGGCGGCAGTACGGGCTACATTACGGACGGCCCCGGCGCGGCCATTGGCGGCCGGGAGAGCATTGAAGGCGGT
>JGI994J12354_10005528_pt1 | contig 10850 bp, 15 predicted proteins | sample IntmicLarv3ML3BL_FD_12354 | JGI IMG/M metagenome (IMG submission 12354)
CACACGAAATATTTTCTGCTTGTACATCATCTAACCCAAAAAAATCTTTAGCATGGTCCAGTAAATCATATATCTTATGGAAAAGTGTAACACTGCTGCTTTTTTCATGTTTCACTACATAATTTTCAATCTTAATCTTTTTTTTGATAATTTGCAAATTATTCTTATCACGAAAATTGTGTGAAAATACCTCCAGTGCTTGCGTAAGGTTCAGTAGTTTATTTATATATGTTGAATTTTCTATTAGAACCTGATAAAAAAGTTCAACTATAGGAGAATGATTGTTGACAAAATCATACCAATTAGTAATTATATTTTGCAAGTGATTTTCAATATCTGAACAACATATCCTATATATTTTCAAAAATGGTGGAATTTTCGATATTAATGTGGATGCATTAAATTATTCAGAACTGATTTTACCTATTATTTCCCCCTATGATAACTGAATATGTAATTATCTCTTGTGTCTACTTTATAGCTCGCTTTTTCTGTTGGTAAATAGGTAATATATGGTTTAATATCTAAATATAAAGAAAAAAATGTTTCAACGCTTTCGTTATGTTTCAAAATCGCCCAAATATATTTTCGTTGAATATTGTCCGATTCTACATACATATCTAAGCCTTGTTGAAGAACTTCCTTCTTTTGTTTTAATTTAGAAAACTCAGATTCTAAAGAATCATCAAAATAGCTTAAGTCTAATTTTTCTATAAACTTACGCTGCTTACGTAAATAGTATACATATTTATTCGTTGTTTGAATTCCGAAATACTCTATGTAAGTGGTCATTTCATCATCTAAACATAATAAACCAGAATTTACCAATCCGCCAAAATAAAAAGAAGCTTTATTAACAATACTGGGGTCAATAATAATTCTTGGCAAATGTGATATCGTATTTTCTAAGTAATATGCACGATTCAATGCCGGACCAAATAAAATGTCTTTCTTTGAGTCAAAAACAATATCGCCAATAGTCATTCCACCTCTAATTAAAATCCCTTTGCATAGTAGTGTTTCTTGAATATGGCTTAAGCAACTAATTTCCATAGTCATTTTGTTGAATTCATACATATCATCAAGCACTTCTGCTCTTACATCTCCAAAATAATCAGGATAAGAAATTCTAACAATCGAATCTGAAAAATGTAATATTTGCGGAACAGTAGATGTTTCCGTTTTTATTGTTCCATCTTCTGTATTTTGCGATTTTACACGAATCATTGTACACTCATTAAATGTCATGTGAAAAAGTTCGAGTAAATCTGTTATTGTTTTTTCAGATTCGGTTTCTACAAGCTTTTTAAACCCAAGAATATCTATAAAAGTGACGATGGCTCGTTTATACTGGCATGTATTACTTGATTCTCTACTCATATTTCCACCTATACTAAATCTGTATTTTCGTTCATTAATGCTTAAGTAGCATCATACTGCTATAGCAGTATGTCCAAAAACTAAAATTTGCTAAATATAAGAATATTATAACATAATAATACTTATTTTGCAATACTTATTTCAAACAAATTTTTTATTTGAAATTCCATGTATTTACACTAAAAACAGTTTGGGAATTACCCATTATAGATTTCAACATATTTAGCATAAAGATCGTTTTTTGCACATCAAGATAAGCTCATAGTCAAATGAGTGGAGCGTTCGGATTTTTCATTTTGCACTGCAATAAAATCGTCAAAAGGGATTATTCTTTCAATATATTTTTCATTGTTCAGCAATCTTATCTAAAGCCGCTCTTGCCCATTTTTCATTGCCGGACAGGGAAGGTATTCTTTTCTCAAACAGAATATTCTGTATTTTTTCTAAGCTATTACCATTTTTAGCATTTTGGAAAAACATTTTTACTATCTCAACCTGATCCTCGTTAATATAGACGATACCTTTCTTATCCCTTCCAAAACCATAACATATTCTTCCAAAAAATCTTGAGTGGATTAAATCTAATTTTTGCATACTCTCTACCTTCTTTCATATTTTTTATAATAAAAAAACACTCTCTGATTTCTCAAAATGTGTTTAATGCTTATTTTTTAAATTTTTCGACTTGTTTGTTCAAATCATATAATGCTATTAAATTATACCTGAAATGCGGCGAGACATAATAATAAAAATCAAATGAAAATTCTAAAACCACGTATGTGCCGCCGCTTTTTCCCTGCTTTGATATAATTCCAATTGCTGATGTAGCTTCAATCCATCTTTTGGGTGTTAGAATTGAATTTTGTTCTTTCAACTCTTTCAAAAGTTTTTCATAGCCTTCATTATTAAAATTCGGATTGTTTTGTTCTTCCCAAATTTTAAAATACTGTACAGTGTTATTACTACGCATCCATGCCTGTATTGTATATGCAGAATTTTTCTCGTTTACAAAAAATTTGGCTCTGTTAGTTATGTTGTAATATTTTCTTTCATTAGCAACAATAACTCCTTCTTTGTTTACATCTTCCATAAAAAACAATCCTCCCAAAAATAAATTTACAAGGATTATTATATGTCATTTTCGCAGAAATTACAAATTAAAACATTGATATATTTATGTTTTGGCAGATCAATTTTGGTTATAACATAAAATAATTTATGTTATAGGCTCTAATTTATTGTATATGGTACGCTTTTTACCAGTTTTTAAGAATTTTTTGGGCAAAAAAAGACAAACATACATATCTTTATGTTTTAATAGTATGTTTGTCTAGTTTATACGAAATAGATGCCACTCGAACTCCTTGTTAAATCAAGGGATTTTATCGTTTTTTCAAAAAACGAACATCTATTTCCGCTAACTCTTTACCACTTATAATATTATAACACAAATAAATTAATTTTGCAATAGCAACTTGAAAATTTATTTTATTTTTTAATTTTTTCATTCTATAGCATCTCCGCTATATTATTGTCATAATCATCGAGTCAGTAGAATAAAACAAGATACCCATTATATGGATTTCCGGCAGTTGAGCAAACTGTTAGGTTTTCTTAATAACGTGTAGTTTTTTAAACTAAATTGACTCTTTTATTTTCCAAATATTTAAATTAGCAACCCCCTTATTACAAATTGTAATCTGTAATAATTTAAATTAATACTCTTTATACACCAATTTAATAGCTCAGTTGATGCAATAATAAGGGCTACTGCTAAATGTCAGAGTAACTATTTCCAAAAGTTAATTCTCTATCATATATTGCAATTTTGACCTATCACTATATTTCTAATTAAGCTCACTATTTATTTGCTATCTATAACTATAAGCTGTACATAGTGGTTTTATAAATTCTAAGCTATCCCAAACAAAAACTTTAAAATCATATGCTTGAATATTTTTTAGTTCAAATGTCTGATTTGTCAGCTTACCATTTTCAATTATGTCATCCAAATTAAATGTTTTAACCCAAATTAAACGATTATTAATATCATATGCTGATATAAAAATAACCCAATCATTAACATTAATGCTCGTATCTTTAAAAGATACCGATACGACTATGATATAATAGGGCTATAGTTAGCAAAAACCTTATAAACAAAGGGGTTTCACTAATTTAGTCCTATTTTTTTATACTCAAAAACAAGCCATTTTTTGAGTAAATATTTAGAAAGGTCACAGAAGATAATAATTTTGCATTTGTAAAAGTCGATTACAAAAATTCCAAGTCAAACAAGAAGGAGTAGATGTTATGGGAGTATGGGGGATAAAATCAATAGAGAGCGATGATGGTTTAGATAAACTGCTTGTTATTACAAGAGTGAATTTTGAAAAAAAAGGCTTTTTAGATTTTGATATCTTAGAGATAATGGAAACACTTAAAAAGCACGTTGCTAATAAAGTTACTAATAAACTTATGCAGTGTACTGAAAAAGAAAAGGAGTTTTATTTTAATGAAATATTTCCTTATCAATATGCTGATGATGTTTTGCTAGTTACAGAGTGTTTAGCCGAATATATTGAAAATGGAAAATTTGTTTTTCATACTTACAGAGAATACGAACCGATAAAAAGAAAAACGACCATATTTATTTACGAATTAAACAGCTTAAAAAATTTGTTGGCAGGGTTACATGCTGTTATTGATAATCAAAAGAAAAACTTAGATTATTCTACAGAGCAGCTTTATCGTAAATGGTTATTACCCATAGAAAAATCATACAGAGCAATTGATAATGGGTTAATAAAATTAGCATGATGCTTTAAAAGATTAATTTCAAATAAAATTATTGTAATAAAAGGAGCAAAAAGTTATGGGAGCATGGGGAATAAAATCAAGGGAAAGTGACTGCGGATTGGATTTTCTAGCTTTGATTGCAGATAGAAATTTCAAAAAAATAGATTTTAGAGAATTTGACATTAATAATGCAATGGAACTGCTGAAAAAAGACATTACTGACGAAATCAATTACACAAACAGGGGATGTTCTGAAGAAAAAATGAAGTTTTATTTTGATGAAATGTTTCCGGAACGATATGCCGAAGCAGTTTTGTTAGTTACAGAATGTCTTGCAGAATTTCTAAAAAATGGTGAATTTGTTTTTGACTATTATGAACAAAAAAAAGCAGCGGTAGAAAAAAGAATTGCAACATTTGTTTATACAAGTGATGATTTGAAAAATTTATTGTCTGACTTGCGAACTGCTATCGAAAACCAAACGGAAGAGGTCACGTGGTTTGAGGAATCAAGTGCTAAAAAATGGAAAGCACATGTTGAAGATATATATACAGCGATTGAAAATGAGCTAAGTAAAATGAATCAAAAAAATTGATTGCGACGAAAAATAAAAGGAGCTAATAATTATGGGAGCAGGGGGAATAAATTTTAAAGGAAGTGAAGCCGGGCTGAATATGATGGGAGTTATAAAAAGAGAAAATCTTGAGAAAAAAGATTTTAGCGATTTTAATATCAAAGAGGTAACGGAGCTTCTTAAAAATCACATTACAGATAAGCTCAATTATGAAAATAGTTACTGTAATACCGACGAAGAAAAAGAGCTTTATTTTAGTGAACTATTTCCGGAACGATATGCCGACGTAGTTTTGCTTGTTGCAGAGTATTTTGTTGAATATCTTGAAAATGGTGGATTTGTTTTGTGGACATTTGAACGATTTAACAAACCTAGAAGAAGAAATATTGATGTATTCACTTATACAGCCGACGATTTGAAAAAACTATTGTCTGATTTGCAAGGTGCTATTAAAACCCGAAAGGAAAACGCAGTGCAGTTTAAAAAGGCAGATACTAAAAAATGGTTAGCATATGTTAAAGAGAAGTATATGATAATTGAAAACGAACTAAAAAAGATTGATTCTTAAGTGAAATATGAAGGGGGAAAAATTATGGGAGCATGGGGAATAAAATCAAAAGAAAGTGATGCAGGGTTGAACGTGTTAGGGGTTATTATAAGGGAAAATCTCAAAAAGAAAGATTTTAGGGATTTTGATATTAAAGAGATACTGGACTTTTTAAAAAGCCACATTACAGATAAAGTCAATCATGAAAATAGGCACTGTGAAAATGACGAAGAAGCCGCATATTATTTTAACGAAATATTTCCGGATAGATATGCAGAAGCAGTTTTGTTAGTATCAGAATGCCTTACTGAGTTTCTTCAAAGTGGTGAGTTTGTTTTTAATACATTTGAAAACGCCGAACCAACAGAACGAAAAATCAAAACCTTCGTTTATTCAACTTATGATTTGAAAAATTTGTTACCTGACTTGCGAACTGCTATTGAAAATCAAAAGGAAGCTACAGAGTGGTTCGAGGAATCGAATGCAGAAAAATGGAAAGCACATGTTGAAGATATGTATACCACAATTGAAAATGAATTTAAAAGATTAGAATAGTAGACCAAAAACTTAATATTGTAAAAAATAAAGGTGTTTCAGAAATGAAGCACCTTTTTGCATATAAAAAATAAGGAATAGAGGTAAAAAAACATGACATATCAAAGCAAATTACATGCCAACCGCTGCAAATATTTTAGGCAGAATGCGAATCCGAAATTTATTGAGAACATTCAGAAGTATGAAGGTGCTTGCTACATACTTACAGCCTTTGACGAAATTTGGGAACGAGTTAAAGACGGTGTGAGCGATATCGGNATTGACTTTAAAGAAATCGTTTTGAGCGGTTGCGGCATTATCTCCTACACCTTTATAAAGTGTGCAGATGATATTATTCACGATGGTAACTATATCAGTATTTATGATATCCAGTCAACCGAAGAACTATCCTTAGAACATAGGAAGGTACTGTTAGAGGGCATAAGAATTGCAGGGCTTCCGCTTCCGACAAAGCCGAACAAAAGCAAAAAACCTATGAAGAGGATTGGTACAAAATGATTGGATATATATTGTGTGTGATGTTAGGTGCATTTATAGGTATATGCTTCATGAGTTTACTGATTGCCGGAGCGAATGAGGACAAATTTTCCAATACTTTAAAAAACAAAGATGATTAACAATTGTTTTATATAATAATCAAATTTAATAAAATAAAAGGGGGGGTGATAATCAAGTGTGTCAAGTGTTAGCAAAGAACAGATACGACAAGCAAAGGAAATAGATTTACTTACATATATGCAGCAGTATGAGCCAACTTCTATAAAGCAAACAGGGAGAAACGAATATTGTCTTATCGAACATGACAGCCTTAAAATCAGCAATGGTTTGTGGCATTGGTTTAGTCAGGATATCGGCGGCAAGACTGCACTTGCCTTTCTTATTCATGTTCGGGGTATGGACTTTGTTGAAGCTGTACAGACACTTGTGGATAGACAAATAGCCCCTGCTCCGGTGCAACAATCGGTAAAACCAAAACCCCCAAAGCCATTTGAATTGCCTAAAGCAAATCGTTGTGGTTTTCATGCAGTACAATACTTGCAAAAACGTGGAATAGACAGTGAAATCATTTCACGCTGTATTCAGGAAGGCACTTTTTATGAAGCTGTAAAATATCATAATTGTGTTTTTGTTGGCAGGGATAAGGAGCAAAAAGCACGTTTTGCTTGTGTTCGGGGAATAACAGACAGGTTTATGATGGACATAGAAGGAAGCGACAAAGAATACAGTTTTTCAGCCCCGACCCGAAAACAACACAGTAAAGCCTTATTGGTTTTTGAAAGCCCAATAGATGCCCTTTCACAAGCTACACTAGATAAGCAAGTTATAGGGGATTTATGGGATATTTTCGGACGGTTATCTTTAGGCGGTGTATCACCCCTTCCGCTTATGAGATATTTAAAAGAACACCCCGAAATAGAAAGTGTTTTCTTGTGTTTAGACAATGATGATACAGGTCGAAAAACAACCAAAAAAATAATCGCCCTGTTGAAAGAAGCCAAACACCCGATTACGGGTAAAGAATATTCAATTAATGTATGTATACCAACTATAGGAAAAGACTGGAATAATACGCTTACAGCAACTATTGCAAAGAAAAAAGAACTAGAAAACCGTCCGCAAAACAGGACGGTTTCTTTAATTTAAGGAGGTTTTTTATAATCATGGAAATCACAATTGAAACACGTAGAGAAAGTTTTGAAGCTGTAAAAGCAACCGCAAAACAGCGTAGAGCAATCATTTTAGAAATTCTAAACGGTAAGGAATTGACAGCTTCCGAAATAGCGGAAGAGCTTCACGCAAGAAGAATTACACCATCCTGTGAGCGTAATTATGCTGCCCCTCGTTTGACTGAATTAAAAGAGGAAGGCAGAGTCAAAGCAATCGGCAAAAAGCTTTGTCAAAAAACAGGACGTAATGTTTCGGTATGGGCGATTGATGAAAATTTCAAGGTGATGTAAAGTAGTGCATGAAAAAAGAAGAACACACGAATACATTAAGGAGGTGATATAGTGTTAACTATTAATAGTATTTACAATGAGGATTGCTTTGTTACTATGTCAAAAATTGAGGATAAGACAATTGACTTGATTGTTGCCGATCCCCCATACTTTGAGATTTGTGGTGAATTTGATTTTATCTGGAAAAGTCAATCCGATTATTTATGTTGGTGTGAAAAATGGATTATAGAATGTAGAAGGATACTCAAAGATAACGGAACAATTTACATTTGGGGTGCAATTGGTTTCGGAAAAGGTTACAGTTTATTTAAATTATGTGACTGGATTGAAACGCAGAAATTGTTCATTGTTCAAAGCTGGATAACTCAAAGAAATTGTAGAGGGCGAGGCACACGAAAAGGCTATATGTGTGCTCGTGAAGAATTAGTACATTTGACAAAAGGCAAAGAGTACACGTGGAATCCCGCATATTCATCCGAACCCAGTAATCGTAAGGATTTAGGTTTTAATGGTAAGCCACGAAAAAATATGTACAAGAGAGTTTCGGATGTTTGGTGTGATATAGCAGAAGCTAGTCAGAGCAGCAAAGAACGGTTTAAAACGAGTGACGGGCAAAATTTTCCAACAGTTAAAGCTATAAAACTGTGCAATCGCATTATTCAATCAAGCAGTAATCCAGACGATGTTGTCTATATTCCGTTTGCCGGAAGTGGCAGTGAGATTATTAGTTGTATTTACAATAGACGGAATTGGATAGCCAGTGAGAAAAAAAGCGACTATGTCAAAGATATTATTCTACCGAGGGTAGAAAAAATGATGTCTATGCCACTTAGTTAATGGGTGGCATTTAGCATTATCAGGAATTTACATAACAATTTTGTAAATATATAAAAATTAAATCACACTACGAAATTGGATTTTAACGGCAGATTTGCCGCCAATATCATTTTTAAGCTTTAATAGCGCTTAAGGCTGTTTACAAGCATGGTTGGAACATTTTTAGCAAACCCATTATCAAACAGGAGGATTGACAATGAATTTCTTTAGAGAAGCAATTAACATACTTAGAGATATTGCATATGCGATTACCGGAGCTCTTAATTATAAGGATTTTCCGAAATTGGTTGAACGTGTTTTAAAAGGATTTATTACAGTCGTTTTTTATGGTTGTAATATTACAGATATTCAGCAGCCACGACCACCTCCGAGCAAGTCACCCTATTTCTGTTTAGAAAGGAGATGATAGTTTGTGCAGGAACAGGTAAATGATAAAATGGTATCTCTTGTAATACGTGGCACTAAATTAACAGGACGTACGTTAGCAAAAGCAATTAAACTTTTGCTTTCAGACCGCCGAAAGCAAAAACAAACAGGAGTTAAGCCGGAAAGCTACAAGGGAAAACAAACCAAAAAGCAACTCGAAAAGAAAGGTGGCGAACTGGAAGAAATTAAAATCACAGATAAAAATATAAAATCCTTTGAGCGGGTGGCGAGGAAATACAAGGTAGAATTTGCGGTAGAAAAAGATAAAACGGTATCGCCGCCAAAGTGGGTTATATCATTCAGAAGCAAGGACGAACGGTCTATGACGTTAGCTTTCAAAGAGTACAGCCAAAGTGTCTTGAAAAAGACAACACAAAAACAGTCGGTGCTTTCTGCTCTTAATAAGATGAAGGAAATGGCTAAAAACCTTGTACCTAACAAAGTTAAAAATAAAGAAATGGGGGCAAGATAATTTGAAGGACATAAAAATTGATGTGAAAAAACATATCCTGCCGAACATACCCTATGTTGCTTTCTTTTTAGCATTTTGGTACATTCATGGTAAATATAGCATTTTACCATACCCCGATTGGCTTGTTGGAATTGTAGTAGCAGCTATCATTCGGGCTATTGTGTATTTCAAAGGTAAAAACGCAAAGAAATACAGGAAAGATGTTGAATATGGTTCGGCACGTTGGGGAAAACCGGACGACATAAAACCATATGTCGCACCTGACCCGAAGGATAATCTTATTTTGACAGCGACAGAAAGCTTAACCATGAATCCTCGTCCACCTAGCCCTAAGTATGCCCGAAATAAAAATGTGCTTATTGTGGGCGGTTCTGGCTCCGGTAAAACAAGATTTTGGCTCAAACCAAATCTCATGCAATGTCAATCTGAAAAGCACCCTGTCAGCTTCGTAGTCACCGACCCAAAAGGAACGGTGTTAATCGAGTGCGGCAAAATGTTACAGCGTTATGGATATAGAATAAAGGTGTTAAATACTATTGATTTTAAAAAGTCAATGCACTATAACCCGTTTTCCTATATTAAAGACGAAAAGGACATATTGAAGTTAGTTACCGCCTTGATTGCCAATACAAAAAAGGGTGATAAATCGGGTGAGGATTTTTGGGTTCAAGCTGAAACCTTGCTTTATACTGCACTTATCGGGTTTATTCATTATGAGGGGTTAGAGGAAGAAAAGAACTTTAATACTCTTGTGGAGTTTGTAAATGCAATGGAAGTAAGAGAGGACGACGAGAGCTTTAAAAATGCAGTAGACCTTTTATTTGATGCACTGGAAGAAAGAGAACCGCAGCATTTTGCGGTCAGACAGTACAAAAAGTATAAATTAGCAGCAGGAAAAACAGCCAAGTCAATACTTATTTCATGCGGTGCAAGGCTTGCTCCGTTTGATATTAAAGAGCTTAGGGATTTGATAGCATATGATGAAATGGAGCTTGACACATTGGGCGATGAAAAAACCGCTCTTTTTGTTATCATTTCAGACACAAATGATAGCTTTAATTTTATTGTTTCGCTTATGTACTCCCAGCTTTTTAACCTTTTGTGTGACAAAGCTGATAACGAGTATGGCGGCAGGCTTCCGGTTCATGTAAGGTGCTTGCTTGACGAGTTCGCTAATATCGGACAAATACCACAATTTGAAAAGCTTATTGCAACAATTAGAAGTCGTGAGATTTCAGCATGTGTTATTCTACAGGCACAGAGCCAATTAAAGGCAAGTTATAAGGATAACATGGACACAAT
>JGI994J12354_10005529_pt1 | contig 10849 bp, 6 predicted proteins | sample IntmicLarv3ML3BL_FD_12354 | JGI IMG/M metagenome (IMG submission 12354)
CATGCGCAACAGCGCAAACAAAAGCCCCCGATTCATCAGTGGCTTGTCCCGCCCTTGCAACGGAAGCAGCAGCAACAGTGCATAAATTCCCGCCGAAACAGAGGCCGCCAACGCAAGCCCTCGTGCCTGCAGCGGCCCGCTCCACAGCTGACAAAGCAGCAAATTCGCACCGATAGACGCTGCCCCTGCCAGCAGCGGAATTTTTCCCTGCTGCTTGGCAAAATAAGCCCGGCTGAGAATATTTTGCACCGCAAAACCGGTCATGCCCAGCGCCGCCACAGCCAAACACTCCGCTGTGCGACTCACGTCGGTGCTGTTATACGCTCCGCCGCCGAACACCAAATCAATGAGCGGCTGAGCCACAAGCATCAGCCCTGCCGTCATAGGCAGCACGAAGAACAGACAGCCCCGCAGACTCTGCCGCAAGGTCTCGTCAAAGGCAGTCTCCGCTCCCTCCGCTGTCAGGCGGGAGAGCTTTGGAAACAACACGTTGGTGATGGATAGTACCAGCACCCCCGCAACCACCAAATAGAGGTTGTTTGCGTGACCAATCATGTTCACCCCTGCGCCGTCAAAAATCTGCCAGCCATAGCGAGTGGCGATGCTGGTGTTGATGGGTTGCACCCAAGTAGACACCATCACCGGCGGCATGAGCAGGAACATTTTTTTTAAATTCTCGTCTCTAAATGTAAGCCTTGGTTCGTACTGGTACCCCAACTTGCGCAGCGACGGCACCTGCACTGCCGCCTGCAAAAACCAACCCACCAGAAACGCAACCGCCAGCCCCATCATACCAAAGCGGTCGTTGAGCAGCAGATAGTAGCCGATTACCACGCCGTTTGACACGGCGCTAATCAGCGCCGGCACATGAAAATTTCCTAGAGATTGGAGCAATCCCACAAAAGAAAAGGCCGCCGCCGTGAACAACGCCGTTGGAAACAGCATCCTTGTTAGCGTTGCCGTCAACGCCAGCGCCGCCCCGTCTGCCGTGTCGGAAAAGATTCTCGCCAGCGGCTCTGCAAATACCATGCCCACCGCCGACAAAATTGCCGCCAGCAACAACATCACCGTCAAAAACAAACTCCCCAGCCGAAACGCCTCCTTGCGTCCCTTCCGGGTCAGCACTTCGCTGAACACAGGGATGAAACAGGCAGAAATCGCAGAGGCGAACACTACATCGAAAAACAACCGGGGAATCTGGCTGGCGGTTAAAAAAGCGCTGGCTTCTACGCCGCTGCCGTAATTCACGGCCAAAAGCCGTTCCCGCAGCAGCCCCAGCACCTTGCCAATCAGGGTGAGCGCCATGATGACCGATATGGTTTTTGCCTGTACGCCCTCTTCTCGCTCCGCCAAGTCGCTCACCTCCGAAATTCAGTCTCTTACAACTGTTCATTTTACACGAAAACCGATGTCATTTCAACCTTGTTTCCACTTTGTTAACATAATTTTCTTTTTGTCTGCTGCGCTTGCGCTGCACAAGCTGTGCCTGCTTGCCACAAACGTGCAACCGCTTCCCTTCTCGCTACAAAAAAAGGCGCATTCCGCCTAAAATACTCGTGCAAACACAGCATCAACAAGTGGAGAACATCTGATCCAACGCCTTCAAAATGCTGCCTGCGCCGGAGCAGCGAAACTCTCATTGCCAAGCTTTTTCCCTTGAATAAAACCCCAAAACCTGCTATACTGCAACAAACCACTTTAACCACTTTTAAAAGGAGCTACACTATGAAAACCAGCCTGTTCCGGCGCTGCGCCGCCCTCGGCCTCGCCGTTATTCTCGCTCTGCCCGCCGTCGCTCTCGGCCACGCCGGCGACCAGAAATTGCGCACCCGCACCCCTCTTGTCGAGGGTTTGAATTATGTGAATACCATCACCGCCGATGCCGCCGGACGGCAGGAATCCTTTGCCCTGGAGTACACCCCCGAACAGGCCACCGAAGTCATCGCTGTGCAAAGCTCCGGCACGGTTTACGGCCTCGCCACCATTATGCAGGCCGTGGAACGAGCGCAGGAGCTGGGCTACCATGTGCTTGCCGCCGTGAACACGGATTACTTCAGTCCGGTCGGCGTACCTATGGGGCTCGTGATTGAAAACGGCATTTATAAAAGCCAAACCGGCGCATTTCCCGCAGTCGCCTTTGTAAATGGCGCACCAATGCTCGTCGAAAATGCTACTGTCGCTCTCACCCTGCAAAATCAGACTACGGGCAACGTCGTTACGCCTCAGGTCTTTAACAAAACCCGCACCGCCACCGGCGGCATGTACTTACTCAACCGTGATTTCTCCACGGTCTCCACCCGCACCAGCGGAGAGGGCTGGTTTGTGCGCATGACCGTTCTCGAAGGGGTCATGACTGTTTCTGGCACCATGCAGCTGCAAGTCACTGAACTTGTTCGAGGCACCGAGCCTCTGGTCATCGGCGAAAACGAATTCATCCTCACCGCCGCTGACGGCGCAGGTTACGGCGAGGCCTTCGACAGCTTCCAACTGGGCGACCTGATTACCCTCACCACCAGCTGCGTCGATGAAAACCTTGCAAACGCCCAGTGGGCCACCGGCACTGGCGACCTCATGGTCAAAGACGGTGTTCTCACCGACAGCTCCGTCTGGCAGCACAGTCGGGAGGGTCGAGCCCCCCGCACCGCTCTCGGCGTCACCGCTGACGGACGGATGATCACCTACGTGGTGGACGGCCGCCAGAGCGGTCATTCCGCCGGTTTAAGTCAGGTGGAGCTCGCCAACGAAATGCTGCGGCAGGGCTGCGTCTGGGCGGCGAATCTGGATGGCGGCGGCTCTTCTTCCGTGCTCGCCAAAATGCCCGCAGACGAAGCCCGCACGGTGATGAACCGTCCCTCCGACGGCAGAAACCGCACCTGCGCCACCTTCCTCCTCTTCGTGGTGCCGGCACCCGCCGGCGAACCGCAGCCTCTCTCCCGCCTTGCCTCCCTACTGGAAGGTAGCGTGGTGCTCTCCGGCTCTAGCCTCTCCCTTGATGCGGTTGGCACGCTGGCCGCAACAGATGCAAATTTGAACCGGTTGCTGGCAGGCGGCCAAATCAGCGACTTTATCACCTACCACTCTTCTCTCGGCCTCGGCAGCCTTGACGGTGCCACCTACACCGCTGGCTCGGCGGCAGGAACCGATATCGTCTTGCTCAGCAGCCCTGACATCGTCGACTACCGCCAGCCTATTCCAGCGCTGTCCGGCAACATTCAGCTCCACGTGGTTACGGCGCTCACCGCACTCACCGTCACTGAGCAGGGCAAAACCGCCTCGCTCACCAGTCTGACTATGGATGCAAATGCCACCATTCAGCTCTCCGCTACCGGCTCTTACTGGAATCGCCCTGCCATGCGGGACAGCGCCGTTGTGGTCTGGGCCGTCAGCGATCCGGCCAGCGGCAGCATCAGCGAGGACGGTCTCTTCACCGCCGGTCGCAAGGCAGGCACCATCACCGCCACCGCAGGCGGCATCACCACCCGAATCAACTTCAAACCCAGTGGTGTGTTCGAGGACGTGCCGGAAAACCACTGGGCTTACACTGCCATTGAATATTGCTACGATAACCGTATCGTTACCGGCGTGTCCGACAGCCAGTTCGGCCTTGGCCGCAATATCCAGCGCTGCGACTTCGCTCTCATGCTCCACCGGATTGCGGGAGGCCATGCGGCCACCTCCTCTGTCAGTTTTTCCGACGTGACCCCCAATGATTACTTCGCTGCCGCCGTTGCCTGGGCGGCTCAAACTGGCGTGGCCACCGGCGGTGGAGATGGAAGCTTCGGCGCTAAAAACTCCATCACCCGTGAGCAGGCCTTCACCATGTTGGGTCGGGCCCTGCCCCTCATCGGCGTTCCCCTGCCCGCCGCTGACCTCGCCGTGCTCGACCGCTTCCCCGACAAAAATCAAGTAGCTGATTACGCCCTGAACCACACCGCCGCACTGGTCAGCGCAGGCCTCGTTTCCGGCAGCGGACAGGGCATCAATCCCAAGGGCACCATGAGTCGAGAGGAAATGGCCGTGCTCCTTTATCGGGCGCTCACCCTCTCTGTTGAGCCTCCCGTCGCTGCTGAATCCATCACCTTGAGCCAGAGCGAAGCCGTTCTGCAAGCCGCTGAACGCCTCCAACTCAACGCCTCCCTCCTGCCTGCCGGCAGTGGCGGCACCGTACAGTGGAGCAGCGATAATCCCACCGTCGCCGCCGTTTCTGCCACAGGTTTGGTGGAAAACCGGCTGGTTGCACCGCAAGGTGTCACAGCCACTGCGGTGATTACAGCCACCGTGGGCAATCTCTCCGCCAGCTGCACCGTCACCTGTCATCCTTCTGACGGAAGCGAGCTGCTCCCGCCCACTTCCGATCCTCTCCCTGAACCAATTCCCGAACCTGCACCTGTGCCGGAGCCAACGCCTGTGCCGCCCGCTCCTGTGTCGGACAGCTCTATCGCCGTTGGCACAGTCATCAACGCTTCTGCCGGACTTAACCTGCGGGAAGCGCCCAGCACCGCCGCTTCTGTCCTCACCAGACTCTCCAACGGCGCAGCTCTCACCGTGCGCTCTGTGTCTGACGGCTGGTGCCATGTCAGCGCACAAACCGATGCCGGGTTACTCACCGGCTATGTCTCCGTCGAGTATGTGAATCTCACCTATCGGGGCACGGTCAACGCCGCCGCAGGGCTTAACCTGCGGGAAGCAGCCAGCACCGATGCGGCCATTATCACAAGATTGCCGCAGGGTTGCGCACTGTTGATTCTCTCCGCCAGCGACAGTTGGTTTCAAGTTTCCACCCAGTTCGACGGGCAAAACCTCACAGGCTATGTTTCTGCCGAGTATGTGACCACCGCCCGCCCGACGACCTAGCAAAAAACAAAAACGCACCTCGCCTGCTCTTTTGCAGGCAGGGTGCGTTTTTTATGCCGGCACACAACCATTCCTTTCCCCAATCAAGTCAGCCTCATCCCATCGATTTATCCCTGTTGCCTATTTACATTCATGCTGCCGGAGAACACAAGCAGCGTGCGCACCCGCACAGCCTTATGGTGCGGCGAAAAAGAGAAGGAAAAGATTGCAAATGCGGAATATATAAAAAACGCTTTCCCCATGTCGCAATCAAAATTTTTGATGGGTATGACCATGCAGATTTCTTTATGAATGACCCGGCACAACACAATATGTCCGAGAAATCAATCGCTTTATCAACGAAACCGCATTATGTGATGAATCTTGAAAGATAAGAAACTTAGAGAAAAAATGAACATGCTGATTAAAACCGAAAGCAACTGCGTTGCTCTCAATGAGCGATACGCTTGCTTTCAGCATTTTGCTTGCCACCCGCTCATAAGCAGCACTGCCTGCCGGTCAGGATAAATACAAGAAAAAAGCACTGCCGACGGCAGTGCCTCATATTTCCGGGCATGAAAAAAGGCCAGTGCTTGCTTCACCGGCCTTTCCTCGGAGGATAGAATGAAAAGAAGTTCTCGTCTCTTGCAAGTATTATATTACAGGGGGGATATTTCAAAAGTTTACGTAATATATTACAAAAGTTTTAATTTCTGGTTTCAGTGAGGTTACAACGTCGACAAATTATGAACTGTCTCCTCACATTCGTCAGTTTTTCTGCACAATCTCTTCATAATTGGGGAAAGCCTCCTCCTCTTCCTATTTTTCCTTTCCTCCTTGCAAAACAACTGGAAAAGGAAATTTCATTTTCCTCTTGACAGTTGAACGTTCATTCAACTATAATAACATCATAACAGTTGAGCGTTCACTCAACTTTCAGAGAGGAGCTGCATACTATGTCACCAGAACAAACGCTTGGTTGCGACTGTGACTGCGTCCACGCCGACACGGTGGAAAAAGTGCGCACCGCCATTGGCGACGAAGCACTGGTCTACCAATTAGCCGATTTTTTCAAGGTGCTGGGCGACACCACTCGCATGCGAATTTTAAACATTCTAGAGCAAAGCGAGGTCTGCGTCTGCGACATCGCCGTGCTCACCGGCATGACCAAATCTGCCGTTTCCCATCAGCTGCGGGCCCTGCGAGCCGCCAAACTGGTCAAAGGGCGGCGAGACGGAAAAAACGTCTATTATTCCCTTGACGACCTGCACGTCAACCTGATTTTGGACATGGGCATGGCCCATATTAAGGAGGATCCTTCCAATGAAGAGGAGTTATAAACTAAAAAACCTTGGCTGCGCCAACTGCGCCGCCAAAATGGAGCGCCAAATCGGCGCACTGGAGCACGTAAACAGCTGCACCATCGCCTTCATGACCACCAAAATGGTGCTTGATGCCGACGAATCTCACATCGATGCCGTTGTTGAGCAGGCCAAAACCATCGTCAAGAGTATCGAAACTCAAGTCGAACTGGTTCGGGCGTAAGGAGCATCATCATGGAACGATTTCGCATCCCCCGCATCTTGCTGGGCATCACCCTGCTGGTCGCTGCGCTGGTCAGCCACAGCAGGGAGGCGGAAACCGCCGCCCTCCTCCTCAGCCTCGCCTCCCTCGTCGTTGGCGGCAGTGACGTCATTTTTACTGCTGCACGTAACCTGAAAACCGGTCAAATTTTCGACGAAAACTTTCTCATGTCCATCGCCGCCATCGGTGCCTTTTGTATTGGCGAGGGCGCAGAAGGCGCAGCGGTCATGCTGTTTTATCAGGTAGGTGAATATTTTCAGAACAGAGCCGTAGACTCGGCTCGCAAATCCATCGCCGACCTGATGGATATTCGCCCTGACTACGCAAACCTGCTCATCAATGGCGAGCCCATTCGCACCGACCCTTTTGATATTGACATTGGCGCAGAAATTCTTGTCCGTCCCGGCGAAAAAATCCCGCTGGACGGCATCGTTCTCACTGGCGAAAGCGCTGTAGACACCGCCGCTCTCACCGGTGAGAGCGCACCCCGCAACCTCGCTCCCGGCGATGACGCACTCTCCGGCTGCATCAACCTCAACGGCGTGCTCACCATTTCGGTGACAAAACCCTTCTCTGAATCCACCGCCAGTAAAATTCTGGATTTGGTGGAAAACGCCGCCATTTACAAATCGAAAACCGAGGCCTTTATCACCCGCTTCGCCCGGGTTTACACTCCTGCTGTCACGATTGCCGCCCTGTTTTTAGCCGTCATTCCCTCTCTTATCACTGGCAACTGGGGCCTGTGGATTTACCGTGCGTTGAGCTTTCTGGTCGTCTCCTGCCCTTGCGCATTGGTGATTTCTGTGCCCATGAGCTTTTTCGGCGGCATCGGTGCCGCCAGCAAGCATGGCATCCTGGTCAAGGGTGGCAACTATCTGGAGGCGCTGGCGCACACAAGCACGGTAGTTATGGACAAAACCGGCACACTGACCAAGGGTCGATTTGCCGTGCAGCAGGTGCTCCCCACCGAGGGCTTCACCGCTGAGCGTTTGCTTTCCCTCGCTGCTGCGGCAGAGCAGCACTCCAGCCATCCCATTGCCCAGGCTCTCCGTCAGGCCGCCACCGGTGCACTGCCCGTCGCCACTGAGCTTCATGAAATCGCCGGCCAGGGCGTAGCCGCCCTCATCGACGGTCAGCAAGTACTGGTGGACAACGGCAAACTCCTGACCGACCGTTACGGCATTGTCGTCCCCGATGCACCCCACGGCGCAACCGCTGTCTACGTCAGTCTGGACGGTCAACTGGCAGGCACGATTTTAATCGCTGATGAGCTTAAGGACGATGCCAAGCAGGCCATTTCCGATTTGCGCACAGCGGGCGTCGAGCACATCGTCATGCTCACTGGCGATCGACAGGCCGTCGCCGCCAAGGCAGCGCAAGCCCTTGGCATTACGCAGTTTTATGCTGGTCTCCTCCCTGCCGGCAAAGTGAGCGAAACCGAAAAATTGCTGGCAGCAAAGCCCGCCGGTTCCACCCTCGTTTTCGTGGGCGACGGTATCAACGATGCGCCGGTGCTCATGCGTTCCGACGTAGGCATCGCCATGGGTGCACTCGGCTCAGATGCGGCGGTAGAAGCTGCCGATGTGGTGTTTATGGACGATTCTCCCGCCAAAATCGCTCAGGCTATTCTCCTCGCCCGTGCCACGCTGCGCAACGCCCGGCAAAACATCGTCTTCTCGCTGGCAGTAAAGCTCGGCTTCCTACTGTTGGTCTCCCTCGGTCTTGTGGGCATGTGGGCCGCTGTCTTCGCTGATGTGGGTGTTGCTTTGCTGGCAATTTTTAATGCCATGCGTATGCTGAAAAAATAGCCCCACCACTGGTTCAGATTCCCACGCATCATATCATCACAGGCAAGAAGCGAGCAAATTGGCTGCCTTCGCCAGCACCAACCCAATCTTACCTGTCGTCTGCGCCTTCCCACGTACAAAAAAATTTCTTTCACTGGTTTAAATTCCAAAAACACCGTCCACACTTGTAGTATCCCCCGGTCATCCGGCGGGCACATATACAAGAGGACGGTGTTTTTTACATGAAATTTCGACTTTGGGAAACCGCACTTCTGCTGCTGGTCAGTTTTTCCCTTCTTTTCGCCGCTGTGGCGCAGGCAAGCGCCGAAAGCCTCTCCGGCCAGTTCCTGCGGCTCCACGTGGTTGCACATTCGGACAGCGCCGAGGATCAGGCGCTCAAGCTGCTGGTGCGGGACGAAATCCTTGCTTACAGCCAGACCTTTTTGTCGCCAGAGCTCTCTCTCACCGACTGCGAAGCGGCGCTTGCCGCCCGTCTGCCCGAGTTGGAGGCGCTTGCGCTAGAAGTATTGCAGCAAAACGGCTGTGATCAAACCGTAACCATCGGTATCACCGACACCCGCTTTCCCACCAAGCACTACGCTGACTTCGCTCTCCCCGCAGGCACCTATCGGGCGCTGCGCATCGTCCTTGGTGACGGTGGCGGCGAGAACTGGTGGTGCGTGGTGTTCCCGCCCCTCTGCTTCGGTGCCGTCACCGAACAGGCCACCGCCGAGCAGGCCATGGCCTACGGCATAGACTCTCAAACTGCAGCCCTCATCAGCGGAGAGAATGAAGGCTACATTTTAAAGTTTAAGTGTCTGGAGCTGTGGGATAGTCTGGTCAATTGAGCCTTTCTCTCTGCTGTGCCGCACGTTTCTATGAAAGCTGACTGAACTCTGAGGCCTCTTAGGCGGTAGGAAAGGCACGAAAAGCCGCCCGAACGGGCGGCTTTTCTTATTTCTGTTTCACACTTGTTTTATCTCAGCGCATTACTGCGCTACGTCGTGCAGCACCAGACCTTTGTTTCTGTCAGACACCCATTGAATGCTCCAGGGAGCGCTGAAGAGAAGAAGTTGCCGTCCTTTGAAGTCCTCCACCAGACGGGCATCGCTGGTCAAGGTCAGGTCGTGCTCGCTGACAGGCAGCTCACTTTCAATCCAGCGAACAAGGCGGTAAGGCAGGCTCTCCATAAGCAGTTCTACGCCGTATTCGCCCCGCATGCGGTGCTGAAGCACATCGAACTGGAGCGTGCCCACCACGCCCACGTAGACCTCCTCCATGCCGGAAAAAGGCGAGCGGAACATCTGGATGGCGCCCTCTTGTGCGATTTGCTCCATACCCTTGACAAATTGTTTGCGCTTCATGGTGTCCATGGGACGCACCCGCATGAAATGCTCCGGCGAAAAGGTTGGAATCGGGTCGAACCGAAACTTTTTTCCCTCACAAATCGTGTCACCAATGGAAAAAAGTCCCGGGTCGAACACGCCGATGATGTCACCGGCGTAGGCCTCGTCGATAATCTCCCGCTCCTGCGCCATCATTTGCTGCGGCTGGGAGAGGCGCAGTTTTTTTCCGCCCTGCACATGGAGATACTCCCGCTCCTTGTCAAAGCGGCCGGAACAAACCCGCATGAAGGCGATGCGATCCCGGTGGGCTTTGTTCATATTGGCTTGAATTTTGAAGACGAAGGCAGAAAAATTCTCATCGAACGTCTCAATCAACTCTTCGCCGGCCAAGCGGGACAACGGCGGCGGCGTGAGGCGCAAAAACTCCTCTAGAAACGGTTCCACGCCGAAATTGGTCAGCGCCGAGCCGAAAAACACCGGTGAGAGCTTGCCGTTTTGCACACGGTTCAAGTCAAAATCGCAGGAAGCGCCGCTGAGTAACTCTACTTCGTCCCGCAGTTGGGCAGACAGATCTGCGCCGATGAGAGCATCCAGATTGGCGTCATCGAGAGCGATTTCGGTGGCGGTGGCGGTTTTTGCATTGCCGTGACCCTCGAAGTGAATCATCTTACCCCGCTCCCGGTCGTACACGCCTTTAAACTCCTTGCCGCAGCCCACAGGCCAGTTCATGGCATAGGTGTCAATGCCCAGCTCCTTTTCGATTTCCTCGCAGAGCTCGAACGGGTCCCGGGCTTCTCTGTCCATTTTGTTCACGAAGGTGAAAATCGGGATGTGGCGCATGACGCAAACCTTGAAAAGCTTGCGGGTTTGCTCCTCCACGCCCTTGGAGCCGTCAATAACCATGACGGCAGAATCAGCCGCCATGAGGGTGCGATAGGTGTCTTCAGAGAAGTCCTGATGACCCGGTGTGTCAAGAATGTTGATGCAAAATCCGTCGTACTGAAACTGCATCACTGAGCTTGTGACCGAGATGCCCCGCTGCTTTTCAATCTCCATCCAGTCAGACGTGGCGTGACGGGCAGCTTTTTTTCCTTTTACTGCACCCGCTTGTGCAATGGCGCCTCCGTAGAGGAGGAATTTTTCCGTCAGGGTGGTTTTACCCGCATCCGGATGGGATATGATGGCAAACGTGCGGCGACGCTTGATTTCGGTTTCTAATGACATAGATAAACTCCCTTATTGTGTGTGCTTTTCCGTTTTATCTTGGGTATTATACCCGATTTCAGCCTCTTCCGCAAG
>JGI994J12354_10005530_pt1 | contig 10847 bp, 8 predicted proteins | sample IntmicLarv3ML3BL_FD_12354 | JGI IMG/M metagenome (IMG submission 12354)
CGTTGCGGTACGTTCCAGTGCGCCAATATGAACCATCGGCGCAAATGCCGTGTAGATTTGGATCGCAACGTCTTTGCCCTGAAAACCAATCGGATTCGATACTTTATAACCGTCGATATGAATACTGACAATCGCCGAGTTGACAAGTTTAACCTCCACATCGGGATTTCCTGTTTCAAATGCAATCTGTTTCTGAGCTTTGACAGCAGCGCGCTCTTGTACTTTGTCGATGATCAGCTCCATCTCAGACGTATCCAGTTCACGATCGGGTTGCGGTCGCTTGTAACGAATCGTCGAAGTTAATCCTTTGACGAACTCGCCAGCAATACCAATAACGACTTTTTTCGCCTGAACGCCAGCTTGCTCCTCCGCCTGCACTAGCGCAGCTTCGCAATTCTTGACCACGCCAGTGATATCAGCAATCGCGCCACCGAACATGTTGCCGACCTCTTGACGCTCGCGCCCGACGCCAATTACTTCGAGATCATCGCCGTCAACACGCGCTATCAGAGCTTTAGTGTATTCAGTGCCAATATCAAGCGCCACAATATGAGGTGCGTCATTGTCTATCTTTTTAAAAATACCCATATCCTATATTATATAGAACTTTTGTGCTTATGTCCATAAAATCATCAGTTTGCGAGATTTGTCTAATTCTGATACAATTGTTGCGGCTAATATCTGTAAGTTTGGGTCGCTAGCTCAGTTGGCTAGAGCACCTCGTTTACACCGAGGGGGTCGGGGGTTCGAGCCCCTCGCGACCCACCATTTTACAAGGGTTATTAGCTCATTTGGACTAAAAACCGCGTTTCGTGGCGAAGCGTCAAAGAGTTTAATAGTTGTCCAAAGAGTATTTGTTACGGGGTATTAGCTCATTTGGCTAGAGCGCTTCGCTGGCAGCGAAGAGGTGACGCGTTCGAATCGCGTATACTCCACCAAAAGGATCGGTAGCTCAGTTGGCTAGAGCGCGGCATCTGCACTGCCGAGGTCAGGAGTTCGAGCCTCTTTCGATCCACCAGAATTAACATCGTACGCGCACGTGGCGGAATTGGTAGACGCGCTAGCTTGAGGGGCTAGTGACCGCTTAGGTCGTGGAAGTTCAAGTCTTCTCGTGCGCACCAAACAGTCCATACTCAAACCTGCACTAAAAAAATTTCTTAGTGTATCAAAGGTTTTTGTATGTCTACATATATTGGTGAGGAAATCTAATAACGTATGAGAGACAGTCTTAGTTGACTGTCTCTCTTCGTTATATGTAAAGTTCTCAAACTCTCGCTTTAATGTTATGAAAGGTGTATTTAGGAATATGTCAAAAGGTTCATTATATTCTACATCGAGAGTTAAGTCTTCGTGTACCAGTATCCTCTTTATTATTGCTTGGTTGAAACATCGGCGTTCAAAGTCTTCTGCAAGTTCATAGGCTTTTCCGCAATTTTCTAGGAGGTCAAATACACAGCTTAGGTTATTGGCTAGTTCAGTATATTCGGCTTGATGTGTGGTTATTTGAGTCGAGAGGCTCTTTACCGCTTTAGTGATTCTATCTTGTTCTTCTTTTAGTAAGTCTAGTGGAATAGCATCGGCATAATGTGCTTGAAGTAGTTTCTTTTGTTCACGTTCTAGTTTGTCTTTTTGTTTCTTTAAGCGTTCTAGTTGTGTTTTGGATTCGTCAGCTAGTTTATCTAATTGAGAAGTTAGCCATTGTTTCACAAGGTCTTTGAATTCTGTTGTGAAAGAAATGTGTTTATATAGTTCCTCGATTTTGTCTGCTACTTCATCGATGAGGAGGGCTTTTGAAAAGTGCGATAAGTATTGCTTATTCTAAGTGATATTTTTCAGCTAGTAACAAATGCAACTGAGCGCGTACTTGATTTATTTATCGCTTTACTTTACTTCTATCTCGCTTCGTTGTAAAATAGGTTAGCTAGTTTTGTTAACTGATATAATTTTTGCGAACTAGCACCACAACATGGAAAAAACTAAATTTACCACCGAAACATACAATGATTATATTACACGAACGTTAGATAATTTGCGTAATGATGAACTTTCTTCTCTCGAAATTAGTACAATGAATCTATTCGCCAAAGAAAATACTTTAATGCACAACTTCTTGTCGGAAATGTCGAGATCAAACAAGAAAGCGCTCGGGAAATTTGTTGTATATCACGACGTTGCCTATATGCAACGTATGTTGGTTATGCCAGATGGTCATTATGTTTTCCAGCGCAGCGTTCCTTGGGATGTGGGAAAAAAGGAACAAAAAACTGCCGCCCGCGAAGTGCGCGACAGAAATCTTGAAGAATTTTCCGACATTCTGGTGAATTTACCGGCGCGATTTTATCAAACCGAAACTGACACTAATTTCTGGAAAAAGTCCGCTAGTAGCCATTTGTTTCAACATTTAGCCGCTTCGCACGTCAAAGCGGCCGTGAAGCACAATAAAAACGGCTCAATTGAAACGGCGATTCAAACTGGCGAGCTATCTTCGGCTAGTCAGCAAAATAATCTGTCGTTGACTATTCTTAATAATAAGAAAGCCGCGAAATTCGTTGAAAAAGTAATCAATCCCGAAACGAAAATTGGCAGTAACCTTTTTGATGTGGAAAACATTGCACTAAATATAAATTTAGCGGCTGATTACGGTAATTATGGTAGTCCGAAAAGTATTTCCTATATTCACGAATTGGCTGAAACTATGATAAATCCTAGCTATAAATCTCCTGTTGTAGACAATGAAACAGCTGATGCAAAGCCGACCAGTGTGATTTTAGTGTCGCAATATGTGCCATCAGGACGCATTCTAAAGGCGCTGCGTTTTGCGGCCGACCCGAAAAATTACGGTGCGCGAGTTGTAGTTCCGTTAGAACCCGACGATGATTATCGACGTAGCGAAATTGGTTTCAAAATCCTTGATAAACATTTTGCATTACATCGCGGCAAACACGTTCTAACACCAGTTCGTCCCATATCGTCTCACAGTAAATGCTTAATCACGGCATATGACGACGGCAGCTTGGCAATGATTTTTGGTTCAGATAATTTTGATTCAACCAGTGACAGATTTTATCGCAATACCGAGCTTTCTTTGTGTGTTAATCGGGTAAAGAAAGATGAGAACGGCTATGATATGATAATTTCAATGCTGAAAAAACTGGTTGAAGAACGTGAAATCGACCAATCCGAATTTGACCGCATCGTCAAGAAATAATTTTATTGCAAGACTGCTTTGATGCGACGAATGCCAGCCGAGCTAGCTTCTTGTTTGGTGATTTTGAATTTTTTGCCATCTTCCGACAAAACTCCAGTATGTTCAACGTGCGGTCCGCCACAAATTTCCAATGACGCAATATTATCGCCTTCGCCCATCTGATAAACTTTCACTGTATCGCCATAGCGTTCGCCGAACGGTCCAATCGCGCCCATATCGAGCGCTTCCTGTGTCGGATATTCACGAAAATTGACCGGCAAATCATCGGCAATCCAACCATTGACTAATTCTTCGGCTTTCTCGATTTCCTCGGGCGTTAATTTGCGATCGATATTGAAATCGAAACGCAGACGTTCTTCTGTAATATTCGAGCCGTGCTGATGTAACTGATCGCCCATAACTTCGCGCAGTGCTGATTGCAACAAATGCGTCGCTGTGTGATATCTCTTATGCTGCAAAGTTTGCCCGCCAAGACCGCCTTTGAACGTGCCTTTGGCGGCAGTTTGCGAGCGTTCGCGCTGCTCTGCCATCTTTGCATTAAATTGCCGACGCCAGTCATCAGGCACGGTAATATCGCGTTTAAAAGCTTCTTCAACAGAGAGCTCGATTGGAAAACCGAAAGTGTCGTAAAGCGTAAAAATCTCTCTGCCAGTCAAGCCATCATTAGCAATTTTGTTAAATTCTTTCAAACCTTTACGTAAAGTCTGTCGAAAGGATTTTTCTTCTTTTTCCAAAATAGCCACGATTTCGTCCTGTTTTGCTAGATCCTCCTCAAAGCCATCCTTGTAAATGTTAATAATTTTTGACACAATTTCCGACAAGAAATTTTGCTCAATCCCTAGATCAAAAGCAAATCGTACAGCGCGACGAATCAGTCGACGCATCACATAACCTTGTTCTTTGTTCGATGGCTTAACGCCATCAACCGCGAGAAACGTCGCAGCGCGCAGATGATCGGCAATCACGCGCATCGCCGTTGCATTGGCGTCGTATTTTTTGCCAGACAGCTTTTCGAGCTTGTCGATAATTGGCTCTAAGAGTGAAATTTTAAACACATCGGGACTATTAATAGCCGCTGCAGCAATCCGCTCAAGGCCCGAACCATGATCAACATTTGGCTTTTCGAGGCGTTCGAATTTACTTTCGCCAACTTTTTTATATACCATAAAAACATTGTTGCCAATTTCCATAAACCGACCACAATCGCAATTCGGATGGCAATATTCGCCAAAACTCGTATCGTGCGGCGTGCCAAAATCGTAAAACATTTCACTGTCAGGACCGCACGGATCGCCAATTGGCGTGTGCTCGGGATCGCCGTTACGACTCCACCAGTTCTTGCTACCGTCATAGTAAAAAATACGTTCGCCGTCTTTCATACCACGCGCGTAGCCATTTTCTTCGGAACCGATATTGACCGCCTTGGCGTCAATGTCAACTTTCTTGAATAAGTTTTGCCACAGTTCAGCTGCGTGAGTGTCTTTTTCGATATCGTATTCTGGCGCGCCAATAAAACACGTAATGTAAAGTTTGCTCGGATCGAGCCCAACCACTTCGGTCAGAAATTCAAACATCCAAGGAATTTGCTCGTCTTGAAAATAATCACCAAGCGACCAGTTACCAAGCATTTCGAAAAACGTCGTGTGGCGATTGTCGCCAACCTCTTCGATATCCTGAGAACGAAGGCAGGTCTGGCTATCGGCAATGCGTTTGCCATTCGGGTGTGGTTCGCCGAGCAAATACGGAATCATTGGTTGCATTCCAGAGCCAGTGAAGAGCGTTGTTGGATCGCCTTCGGGGACTAATTTCGCGCGCGGAATCACAACGTGACCACGTTCCTTGAAAAATTCCAAGTAAGCTTTGCGGATTTCTTCTGCTGTCATGTTAGCCATTGTACCACAGATAAAGTTCGTTTGCTACTGAACAATTCCGCCGCCAAGAACAGTTTCGTTGTCGTATATAACGACCGACTGACCCGGCGCGATAGCGCGCTCTGGTTCGTGTAATTTGGTTTTGATGTTAATTTTTGCGGGTTCCGAACCTACAAGAATAGAGTTTGTGGAATTCGCGAGGATAGCATTATTTAGTGAAGCGCGATGACGAACGCGGATTTGATAATCCTTTTCGAAATCTGGCTCACCGTTAATCCAATGTGTATTCGTCAATTCGATTTCGTCGCGCCAAAATTCACTTTCGTTAATGTTAGTGCTAACGTAAATTTCGTTTTTGGACATATCTTTGCCGACAACATAATATGGCAGACCGCCGCCAACGCTCAAGCCGTGCCGTTGCCCAAAAGTGTAAAAAATCGCGCCATCGTGCTGACCGATAATTTTACCAGAATCTTTCTCGAGAATATTACCCGGAATAGTTTCAACAAATTGCGACAAGAAATCACGAATTCCGACCGAGCCAACAAAACAAATCCCTTGACTATCTTTTTTTCGCGCTGTGACCAACCCGCGCTTTTCGGCTTCTTGCCTGACTGCCGCTTTGCTTTCGAAGTCGCCCAGTGGAAATAGTGTTTTTTTCAATGCCGCCTCTGTTACACGATAAAGAAAATATGTTTGATCTTTGTTTTCATCGCACGCCCGAAGTAATCGCGCATTTTCAGTCCGCGCATAATGCCCTGTCGCAATCATATCCGCACCATCCGCCAAAGCAACCTTAAGAAACATACCGAATTTGACTTCTTGATTACACATAATATCTGGATTTGGCGTTCGACCCACCTGATATTCTGAAATCATATAGTCCACCACCAACGATTTGTACTCTTTTTGAAAATCAAAGACTTTGAACGGAATGCTAAGTTGAACCGCCACGCGTTTAGCATCTGCCAAATCTTCCGCCCAAGGACATCTCATTCCAGGCAAGTCGGTCGTCCAGTTCTTCATATAAACGCCGACAACGTCATAACCTTGTTCGACCAATAGCGATGCTGTCAGTGACGAATCAACGCCACCAGACATTCCAACGAAAACTTTTGTCATTTCAGTCTAAGATTATTTAGTACTGAAAGCGCCGTCGTATGTAGCACATTCCAGCTCAAGAGCAGTTTTTGCAGAGTCATAGTTAGAACCATAGCCAAGAGCGCTAATAGGCAATTTGCCACCAGATTTGTTAATTACAGTTAATCGAGCACCACCCTTGTCTGTTAGTTCAGATGAAACCGTAACATCAAGTTCTGACGATGCTATTGACAGTTGGTCTTCTAGGCTGGATTGTAGCTGCGGCAACATTTCTTCAGAGATTATTGTTTCACCATCTGTGAAATCATATTCGTAGACTATTTTGCTGGCATCTCCCTGATTATCAAAATGTATCGACAGAATCATATTTATTGGAGTTCCTTCGACGTTTTCTACTTTACAGACTAATTCTCTTTCGGTTGGAGCAGTATTAACGGCGCCACCATTATTAGCAGAGCCAGCATTCGATGATTGACTGTTACCTGTTGTCGATGAATTGTCTTCATTTTCAGTTGACGACAATACAACAGCTAATACAATTCCAGCAATTACAAGCAAGCCAACAATTATGCTAATTATAATTGCCAGTTTCTTATTGCCTGACTTTTTAGTTGATGACTGCGCAGTCGTTTGAGCGCCAGGAACTGGAGTTGGAGCTACCGAGGAAACCTCTGGTGGCTGATTAGCTGGCGAGTTAGTTGACTTGTCTGGATCCATAGGTATCTCCTTTGTTAAATTATACTTGCAAACATTATATTATTGGTTACGCTAAAAGTCAATTTGTATCTTTTCCAGTGGCGCAAATGCGATGTTGAGCTTCTTGATTTTGCCGTAAAAATCAACCGACACAACGGTGCCGTTAATACTAATCACGCGACCATCGCCGAAAATTTGATGTCGAACTTGGTCGCCTGGCGATAATTCGATATCATCGGGAACAAAATGCGGCTCATCGCTTTTGACTGATTGAGGAGTTGTGTTGACAGTAGCTGGTTGAGAATAATTGCTCGTCACACCAGCCCGCATAATTGCGGGACTCGCGGAAAAATTTTCGTCAACATCCGTAAGAAAACGCGATGGCAAATTATACTGACGATTGCCGTACAGCAATCGAGAAGTTGCAAAAGTCAAAAAGAGTTCTTCGCAGGCACGTGTCATACCGACGTAAGCCAGCCGACGTTCTTCTTCCATTGCGGCCGGTTCGTATTCGGCGCGCGCGCTTGGAAAAATTCCTTCTTCCATACCAACCACAAATACCACTGGAAATTCCAATCCCTTAGCAGCGTGTAGTGTCATCAGTGTAATTGCACTTTCGGCAGTTTGATCAGCTGAACTGACCAACGCAACTTCTTCTAGAAATCCCGCCAAGCCAAAATCAGCATAAGATTTTGCCACGCCAACCAATTCCGCCACGTTTTCAAGCCGCGTTTCAGCCTGCGGCGTACCATCGTCGAGGTAAGCTCGGTAATCAAAGCGGCGAATTATTTTATCTAATAATTCATCTGGCGAAGTCGTTTCCATCAATTTAGCCAGCTCACTTAAATCTTTTCCTAATTCGACAAAGGATTTTTTCGCGCGTGGCGTTAGGTTGTCGCAATTTTCAGCGTCCAATAGTGCGTCAATAATTGACACGCCAAGTTGCTCTTGCCACGTCAAGAATCGACCGAGCGACATATCGCCCAAACCCCGTTTCGGAACATTGACGATTCGCTCGAAACTTGGGCGATCGAATGGCTGATAAATCAATTTAAGATAAGCCAATAAATCTTTGACTTCGGCGCGATCATAAAACCGTGTTCCGCCAACAATTTTATACGGCAAACCATACTTAAGGAAAATTTCTTCGATAACACGAGATTGCGCATTAGTTCGATATAAAACAGCGAATTTATCGTAGCTTCGTGCGCCAATTTTTACTTCTGTAGAGATTTTTTGTGCAATAATTTCAGCTTCGTGCAGTTCGCTGGAGCTAGGGAGAATCTGTACAGGCGAACCACCTTTTTTGTCAGTCCATAACTTCTTCTCAGTTCGCTGTGAGTTCTTGACAATAACGTTATGCGCCGCATTCAAAATTTCTTCTGTACTGCGATAATTCTGTTCTAACTTTACAATTTTCGTTCCCGGAAAATCCCGCTCAAAATTTAAAATATTAGTAAAATCCGCGCCACGCCACGAATAAATCGACTGCCAATCATCGCCAACCGCGCAAATATTTTGCTCGGTATTCAGCAGTAATTTCACAATTTTATACTGTGCTTTGTTGGTGTCCTGATACTCGTCGATCAAAATGTGTTTTAGTTTACTGCGCAATTCATCGCGAACTTCTCTCACGTCGCTCAGCAACCGAACTGTTTCGAGCAGTAAATCATCAAAATCAAGGGCTTTAGCGTCTTTTCTGAGCCTTTCGTATCGTGGATAAACATCGGCTGCCACCAACTGCGTTGGCATTTTTGCAATATCAGCGTACTCACTTGGAGTCAAGCAATCGTTCTTGGCGGTCGAAATCATCCCTGCAATTGAACGTGGCGTAAATTGCTTATCCGTAATCCCGACACTTTTCATCGCAGCTTTAATCAAACTAAGTCGATCTGCTTCGTCGAGAATTACAAAATTATGCGGAATTTCAATATTCTCACCATAAATTCGAAGGATTCGCACAGCAATCGAGTGAAAAGTTCCCATCCAAGGCATAAAACCGCGTGTATTTTCCTGATCGAGAAGATTCGCCAAACGTTCGCGCATCTCGCCAGCTGCCTTATTAGTGAACGTTGCCGCCAAAATTTCATTTGGCTGAACGCCGCGCTCAGCGATCAGATATGCGATACGATGCGTCAGAGTCTTAGTCTTACCCGAACCAGCGCCCGCCAAAATCAAAAGTGGCCCGTCCGCATGCTCGACCGCTTCGCGTTGCGGCAAATTCAAATCAGCTAAAATGTTTGTCTCTGATAAATTCATTTACTCTATTATATCACAAATGGTTATTTTAAGAATTTAGCCCAGCCAACCAGACAGGTAGATCAATGCGCCTGCCGCCATACCAGCAATAGCAATTAATACGAAGATTAGAATCCAACTCCATACAGGCAAGGATTTTTTTGCTGAATTTTGACCAGCCGCATCACTAGCGTGAGCAAACGGCGAACTCATTTCAGTTGGCTGTGCAATTCCCGACGCCTCATATTGCGATGCAGTCATAGTATTAGCCAAAGCTATGCGCGTATCAAATTTCGGCGGTTCAGAAACATTTGTGCGCAACGGATAATCTATTTTGTTTGAAATTTTAGCTTTTTCCTTTGGTTCTTCCGAGATAGATTTTTGCGTTGTATTAGCATCTTCGGCACTATCGCCAGCTGGCAAAGATAGTTCCAGTTCACCGCGGCCACCATCATCGGCTGGCAATTCGAGCTGTCTCAAATCAATCAGCTCATTGATATCAAAAGAATTTTTGTCCTTGTCAATATTATCAAATGATTGTTCAGGACTTTCGGCTGGCAATAATCCACCAAGAGGTCGCTTCTTCACTCCTACATCAGGTAAGAACGGGGTGTTATACGTATCAGTTTTCGGCTCGTCGTCAATATCGATAAACTCCAGCTCGTTGCTTGTATTTTCTGGCTCAACAATAGCCTCTTGTGATGAAATGTCATTCTTATCCGACTCAGGCTCAGAGAGATTTTCGGTCGATTCAATTGGTTCTTTTTCCGAAGACTGCTCATTAACATAATTCTGTTTATCGAGAATCCGAACATTACTCGACGGATGCACTATATCCATATACTGACCGCGAAATTTACTCATTTCTCGATCTCTCGTTTTTTGCTACTTCGCTAGCAATTTCCACCATACCAGAAAATTCTGGTGCAATTAGTGATGCTCCGCCAATCAATAAACCATCAACTCCCTTAATATTCAAGATTGTTTTCGCATTAGTCAAATTTGCGCTCCCGCCATATAAAATTGGTACATTTTCAGCAATAGTCTTTCCAAACATATGAGTTACTTGCGTACGAATTATTTCAACTGCTTTTTCGATTTCGCTCGGCTTTGGTATTCTTCCTGAGCCAATCGCCCAAACTGGCTCATAAGCAATGATGATATCTTTGACTTGGTCGCTATCAACATTGAGCAAACCGCCAGCTATATGGTCATTTAGAACGTGCATAGTGTCGCCTTCTGTGTATTCAAATTCGGTTTCACCAACGCACAATACTGGCGTTAATCCATTACGCAAAGCCGCCTGAACTTTGAAACGAATCTCACGATCATCTTCGCCAAAAATATTGCGCCGCTCAGAATGCCCAATCAAAGCATACTGCGCTAATCCACGCAACTGAGTCGCCGAAATTTCACCCGTGAATGCGCCCGAATCTCGCCAGTAACAATCCTGCGCCCCAAGTTTCAATTGGCGATGATTAACCTGCAAACTAAGTGGCTGAAGCGCAATAAATGATGGGCAAATTACCGCCTCTACACCACGTTTGATTGGAACGCTTTGCGTTAATTTAGACACGAATAATGACGCCTCGTGCACATTAAGATTCATTTTCCAGTTACCAATGATATACTTTTTCATAAGCCCTCCCCTGTGATTTCTTAACTTTTATTGTAACACAAGCACAATATTCACGCAATCGGCTTAATATTCATTTGTGCGATATTAACTTGGC
>JGI994J12354_10005531_pt1 | contig 10845 bp, 11 predicted proteins | sample IntmicLarv3ML3BL_FD_12354 | JGI IMG/M metagenome (IMG submission 12354)
AAAAAATTCGTTTTACTGGTGGCCCGTCGCTTGGGCCGGAGTATACTGACGAGCGTATCATGGAACGTATTGCCGGACTGGTAAAAGCTCCGCGTCCGAAAAAGGAATTTCAGCAATCATACGATGGCGGCATCAACCTTATCACCAGAATCGAGGAATGTGTTAAGGCACAGGAGAGTGAATGGTATGCCAATAAGGTGCTTGTCAAAAATCTTAAAATTGCTGCCAATACCACGAACTATTTGACTGAAAACAATCTGATATTGGACTGGCAACTTAAAGGCAAGATTGATGAAGTAGCCGCTGCTGACGATCAGGCCCGCGAAGCGCTCATCCAGTTGGAAAGTCGGGTCAACGATATGGGGCTGCTGATAAAAAATATCGAAACCTACCAACGCTTGAAGCCAGTTAATGACCGATACCAGAAAGCTGATAACAAGGATGCTTTCCGCAGGCAACATGAGAGTGAGCTTATATTGTTTGAAGCTGCCCGAAACGCTCTTAAAACCGCACAGGGAGAGGACGGAAAGCTCCCAAATCCCAATACGCTTCGAGCTGAATATGCTGCGCTCGATAAGGAGAAAAACGCTCTTAAGGCTGAACATGCAAAGATCAAAGGCAAGGTGAAGCAGCTTGACACTTTGAGAAAAAATATTGATACCATAATCGGCTCGTCATGGCAGGACATTGAACCAGAGAAGGGCAAAAAACAAACGGTGGATTTATAAAATTTACAAAATCCTCTTGATTTCTTGTGCAGTATAGTGTATTATTGTGTTACGCCCAATTGGGCGTAACGGCGAAAGGCGGTTTTCGTAATGCGATATGAAGATTCAACTCTTGAAACAATAGAACCTGAGTCCGAAATCATTAAGAGGCGGCGAGAAGAACTTGGATTAACGCAACAGCAGGTAGCTGATGCCGCCGCAATTAACATTCGCCCTTATCAGAAGTTTGAATCTGGAGAACGGAAAATAAGCAGTACATCTTTCCGCATCGGTGTTGCCATAGCAGATATATTGGAAATGGACGTTCACGATTTAGTCCGCACTCCATCGGTAGATGAATATCTTAAAAGCAAGGCTGATTATGAACGGCAAAAAGCTGAAAAAGAACAGGGGGAATAGTCATGGGATTACTGGTTATTGAGTTGATTATAGGTGGAGTCCTTTTAGTGGCATTCACTATCATCGGACTTTTCTTTGGACACATTATTCTATTTGATAGTATCGCAATTGGTCTCGTTGCCGGACTTGTTTCTCATGGGCTTTTAGAAGTCCATCCTGCCATAGCATTGGTTATTGGAATCGCTGTTTTCTTAGTATTGTTTTTCTTGCAAAATACTAAGGTAGGATTTTGGATTGTCGGCGGCTTGATGTCATTGGCATGGGGACTGATATTCGCATCTATGGCGTATGAGTTTACTGGCAAAGATATGATTTGGACATATACAGTGTTTGGGTTGGGAACACTTATTATTTTTCTCTTGCACTTAAAAGCGAAAAATACTTAATATTAAATTATGGGGAGAAAAAGAGAGTGTGAGGGCATTCAACCATCATACTCTCTTTTTCAAGAGATTTACATTTCATATGTAGTATGACAATACAAATCTCATTGATTGTAGAAACAGCTTACTTATCGGAACGCAGTTTTTTCGGAACTTTAGGCTGATACGTCAACCAGTCGCAGACTGAATCTGCTGATCGTTTGGCAATCGACAAAACTGCTTTTGACACCAAACTTGCCGCTTTCTTCTTCATCAAATAACTCCCCCTCATGTAAAAAATTTGAACAGTCAATATGCTCATTCTAATTATTTCTCTAAACGAATCATAAATCAATAGGTTTGACGTAGAAAGACGGCTGGTGTCGTGAATAGCAGGTTGTTAGTATTGATTATCCACTTATTAAGGCTTAAAATTATACTGATACAGTGTACGCTGTGTCAGTGCAAACACACGGGAGGTGATTTGCCGTGAAGATTGTAATTTGCGAAGATGAACGTCATTGGAGCAACGAATTGCAAAAATCCGTTTCTCGATGGGCGATAGCAAGAAGAATAGAATACCAGTTTAGTGTTTTCAGTGCGCCCCAAGAGTTAATTAAGTATCTTTCAACAAACAAGGATATGGATGTAGTGTTACTTGATATTTCTCTTGGCAATGAAGTGATTGACGGAATGGTAGCCGCAAAGCATATAAGGAAAATGGGGAGTCATGTTCCAATCATATTTGTAACTGTGGACTCCTTTCGAGCCGCCGACGGATATTTGGTCGAGGCAATGGGATTTTTAGGCAAGCCTATTGATGAAAAGAGATTATCTTTATTCTTGGATAGGATTTTGCGAAAAAAGAAAAGCGAAAAAATCATTAAGATTGTATCAGAAACAGCCGCGACAAACGTCTTGCAGAGTGAGATTGTCTATGCCGAAGTCAAAGATCACACAATTATCTACCACACAACAAAACAGGATATTAGTATGCGAGGAACGCTTTCCGATATTCTTGAACTGCTCGGCAGCGAACATTTTCTGCAAATTCATAGATCGTATGTAATAGCGAGTGCAAAAATTTACAAAATAAAATCAACATATCCATATTCCGTAGATGTATTGAACGGAATAGAAGTTGTTAATCTACCTGTTAGCAGGAATTATATTGATAAATTGTTGGCCGTATATTCCGATGATTTGCTGGAGAGGTTGATATGAATATGATGTGGTTTATTGTAGAACGTGTAGCTGAAATTGCGACTATCGTTCTAAACATGTTCTTCCTTTATAGGACGATGAATACAAAGGTCGGACTTAGTAAACAAGTAATTGCTGGGGTAACGCTTTTAGTAGTACGCATGATTTATTACAGCACAGGGTTTGGGTATCGTCCTTATTTCACTGTTTTAATCGGGATTGTCTATGCGTATTTTGTCTTTGAAGGGAAATTCAGGACATATGCAATTTGGGCGATTCTTGCGGTTGTAATTGATGGGATTGTTGATGCTTTGGTTGCCAGTGTATTTTTGATGTTACCTGAAACGTCAATAACGCTTATTGGCGTACCGGGCCTGCAAAGAACAATCGTGACAGTGACAGCGAAAATGCTACTATTTCTCGCCTACTATATCACTGCAAAGAAAGTTGACAAAAACGATAATATCAGTATACGGGATAGTGTGTTACTGCTTTTAGTTCCGGTGGGTTGCTGGTCGTTACTTGAAGTCCTTTTCCGTTACAGTACAAAGGTATCTGGGGTTACTGCTTGGCCGATGATGGCGGCTGGAAGTCTTGCGCTTTTATTGATAATTGTAAGTGTCGTTGTATTATACAGCGGCATTACTGCAAATGGGAAAGAGCTTGTACACTCAAAGTTACAGCTCCATATGTCACAAATGACACAAGAGCATATCGAGCAAATAAATACCCTATATATGCAGTTGTCAGCAGTAAGGCATGACCTGCACAACCATTTTTCTGCAATCGCTGGATACCTTAACGCGAAAGACTATCCTGCTTTAGAAGAATACTTTAGCAATCTCACCGATATTGACATGGATATTTCTGAATATGTGAAGCATCCTGTTCTCAATGCGCTAATCAGTTCGAGGCTTGCGATGGCCACAAAAGAAAATATTGAGTTCACAACAAATATTATGATGCCGGAGCATCTACCTATTTCTGACGTGGATTTATGTATCTTAGTGAGTAACATTTTAGACAATGCTTTTGACGCAAACAAAAGAGCTTTTGAACCTCGTTACATTCATCTTACAGCCCAACCGCATAATGCTTATTGGGCTATCGCTTGCCGAAATGCGGTACGCGAGAGAGGAAACCTCAGATCGTCAGGCTGTATTAAATCAACGAAAAATTCTGAGGGGATTCACGGAATTGGTACAAGGCAGGTAATGGAGATAGCTGAAAAAACAGGCGGGTTCGTAACTTACCGACATAAAGATTATGAGTTTAGTACACTTGTGATGCTAAAAATGGCTGATGGTTGAGCTTGGAATATAGTCGAATTTTTTGAGGGGAGTGTAAAATATGCTGGAAACCTTAATTAGAAAAAGCACAGACTATTTTATTAGTCATGATATTATAGATGCGGATGATAGAGACGTTTACGAGTATGGCTTTCATGCTCTGTATAGTAATGTAGTTATTTTTTCAGTAATTGGTCTTATCGCGTTTTTTGCAAAGCAGTTACCAGTGACGATAGCTTACCATGTTGCGTTCATTGTTATGAGAAACAATGCAGGTGGGTATCACGCCAAAACACAAATACGATGTTTTTTTATGTCTACGATAATATGGATAATATCCTTATGTGTAATATCTGCCATTTCTTCACTCGCGGTCATAATTGCGGCTGCTTTAGTCTCAACGGTACTAATATGGTTCAAAGCTCCGATTGAGCATGAGAACAATCCTATGAGTGAAAAGAAGTACCAACGAATGAAAATACGAAGCCGTATTTTTTCTACTGTATTACTGCTTGGCACGATTCTTGTATGTTTGTTTGGAACGGACTATTTGTGGGTGGCAACAGCAGTGGCAATCGGGATGTTTTCACATGCCATATTGTTTGGTGTAGCATTGTATAGTTCCACCATCACGCGACGAGCATAGACAGCCAGCCAACTTAACATTTGGACAAAAAAAAGGAGCGGCCACGTTTGTGATCGCTCCTTTTTTTTGTCCAAAATACAATGTATTGGGGTCGATTCCTGCTATTCACGACACCAGCCGTCCTTCTACGTCAAACCTATTGCAATCTAAAGGTTCATCGTTAATAATGATATATGCTTTTTACGGCAGATGTTGAGAAGCCGCCCATAGGGGCAATCCAACCGCCTTAAAAGTATACGAAAACCACTTCGGTGAGATAGGGGGTGTCCGATTCGATGAATATTCTTGTTACGTCTGGCGGTACAACGGAAAGCATTGATGCTGTCAGAAGCATAACAAATAAATCTACAGGTAAGTTAGGCGCTCTGATTGCAGAAGCATTCGGGGAAAAAAGGCCTGGTGCAGAAATTCATTATCTCTGTTCCCCCGACGCAGTATTACCCAATAATGCCAATCTTCATCTTTATAAAGAAGTTAGTGTGGCAGATGTTCACAACAGACTTTTATCACTCTTTGGCTGCTGTTCTTTCGATATAATCGTTCATGCTATGGCTATAAGCGACTATACGCTTGATTGCGTGATAAATGTTGATTTGTTGGCTGATTGTCTGTCGAAACTTGAACGCTATAACTATGAAACAATACATAGGGCCGTAGCAAATCTTCGAGATTTTGATATGCAGGGTGAGAAAAAAATAGATTCTTCTCAAGACAATCTCATGCTGTTACTAAAAAAGACGCCAAAACTTATTGGTTGTATAAGGGAAGCACAGCCAAACTGTGTTTTGGTAGGATTTAAGTTGTTGGTTGATGTATCTCAAGATGTACTACTGAATACAGCTTACAGTCTGCTCGAAAAAAATAGCTGTGATGCGGTATTTGCAAATGATCTTATTGACGTTCACGATACCAATTCTCACAAGGGGTTATTGGTTAGGGCTGATAAATCTTTTGATGAAATGCAGAACAAAATCGAAGCGGCTGAAGCCATTACAGTATACGCTCTCAGCTTATCAGAACGCAAGGGGGGATAATATGAAATCTATAATTTTAGGAGTAACAGGCAGTATTGCGGCATATAAGGCAGCAGATATAGTAAGCCAGTTGACCAAAAGCGAATATGCTGTTCAGGTTGTAATAACAAAAGCTGGGCAACAATTCATCACACCGCTCACCTTGCAAACATTATCAAAAAAACAGGTTTTTTCCGAGGTTTTTCAGGAGGATGACCCATCCGAAGTGAAACATATCGCTTTGGCTGATAGTGCTGATATGCTTGTGATTGCTCCTGCAAGCGGTAATACCATCAATAAAATTGCGCTTGGGATTGCTGATGACATGCTTTCGTGTATAGCTTTAGCTATGTGGGAAAAGCCGTTTGTTATTGCGCCCGCGATGAATACGCGGATGTATGCAAATCCTGTTGTTCAAGGCAACTTGGAGATATTGAAAAAAAGAGGTTGCACTATAGTTGAACCAAAAGAAAGCCTTTTGGCCTGTGGTGATTATGGAAAGGGTGCGCTGGCTGACACAAATAACATTATAGAAGCCATAAAGAGCGTAAAACTTAAAAAGTGAGGGATTTGATTTTTTAATGATACTTGCACTCAATATCGGCAACACACATATCGCATTAGGCATAAAGGAGAATAGGATACAAGGCACATTGACTTTAGCTCATTGCAAAACAAAGGATCATGGCAACACTGACAATATCATTCGATTTCTCAATAAATCGCTAAATGCTGTTCAGCGTAAAAATATATCAACTGTGCTTGTCGCATCAGTAGTTCCAGCTTTGAACGTAAAGGTGAAAGAAGCAGTTCAACAAGCATTAGGAGTATCACCGTGCTTTGTTACAAAAGAAGCATTCGATAATCTGGATTTTGATTATTCAAAATACGACAAGACCATATTAGGCATTGACAGGTTGGTTACTTCGTATCATGTGAAAAATGAATGTCTGCTACCAGCAGTTGTAATAGATTTTGGCACAGCAACGACGTTCAATGTTATAGATGAGAAAGGAGCTTTTGCTGGTGGGATAATAATTCCCGGTATATTTCTGTGGGTTCGCTCTCTTAGTGATAATACAGCCTTGATACAAAATGGTTCATTGGCGAGTGATTTGACTGAGTCTGTAGTGGGTACAAGCACCACAGAATGTATCTCTATTGGTGCTTTACACGGAACAGGAATAATGGTTGATGGGTTTATCAAAAGGATTGAAAGTCAGTTGGATACTTCTCTCAAGACCGTCATTGCAACAGGAGGGGGTGCTGAACACATTATGCCCTATTGTAAATCCATAACTGCGCTCAACAAGGAATTGTTGCTGGAGGGGTTGTTTTCGATTTACGAAAACTCGCATCGTGATGATGCCGATTGTCATAACGAATATCACAAGGATATGGAGGAAACGAAATGAAGAAATACGAATTTAGAGAGCCGAAGCAGGCAGTATATAAATACCCTGATGGCACATTTGAGATAGTGAGCCTTGGCCATAAAGTTGATGCTCTTAATCTCTTTGAGACAGTCTGTTATCTGTGTGCAGATGACGCTTTTTCCGTTGAGGAAATAAAAGCGAATATCTGTAGGTATTACAGATTTACCGAGGCATCTATACAGGAGATTCAGCAAGTTGTTGACGGGCTGGTCGAAAAAGGGTTGCTGGTTCAAATCACGCCGCAAAAAGAATTGCATAAACACGCATCGTTTAACCGCAATTTGCTTAAACAGATTGACATTCCGGTTGAAAAACGAACCGTTCTTTCGATTGCTGACATTGAAATTTCTATCACAGAGTTATGCCCTTTCAACTGCACATATTGCAGTAAAAAGGAAAACGAAAGCACGAAGCAGTATGTAGCGATTGACAGGTGGAAACAGGTGATTGAGGAAGCCTATTCGATTGGCGCGAACAGTATCAAGTTATCTGGAGGCGAACCGCTTCACCCGAAAGCAATTGACGGTACGTTTGAGCTGGTACGTCATGCAAAAGAAGTGGGCTATACCCGCATCGTCATCTTGACGAGTGGTTTTAACCTTGCAGAAAATATCCAACGCGTCGTTGAGTCTGGTGTTACCGAAATCTCGATTTCATACAACATGATTAGCAATTATGAGGAAGATAGAATACGCAATGAGTACGTTGAAAAACACATCAAGGAAATCCAAAAACTTCTCGAATACGATATTCAGCTTGATCTGTGCTGTGTGGTAAATCAGGAAAGTTTACCTCTTGTCGAGAAAGTGTTGGATTTTGCGCTTGAGAACAAATTCGGATGCGCCCATTTCTACCCGATTATGCCCGTTGGCGGCGCAAAGGTATTTTGGGACAGCCTAAAACTATCAACCAAGGATTTACGAGATATTATGTTGTGGTTGGCAACGAAACGTGACGCGCTTAAAGATGTCATAAGTATCTCCGCTGAGCAGATGTATTTACATAAAAACGAAACGATTCAATTGGGCTGCGAAGCAGTGAATTATTGGATTTACTTTGCGGAAGATGGTTATGTAAGCACCTGCGCTTGCGGCGAATTGGCTGAAGATAATATCAAAACCACCGACATGGTTTCAATCTGGAGAAATGCGGAGTATTTTGAGAAAATAAGGAATTTCAAAGACTCTACCGCGTGTTCTCAATGTAGCGAGCGCAAGTATTGTGTCAACAATTGCTACATAAGGCTTACACAGGCCACGAACCAATCGTTGATGTATAGTTGCCAAACATGCGGGCTATTGTCCGCAAATAATTAACAGCCCAATAATGGAAGGAGAACAAAAATGAACATCAAGAAGAATATTGCCATCGTACTTGCCCTTATTTTGTGCATAAGCACACTTGCGGGGTGCGGAACTACTCCCGAAACCAAAGATGAAACGCCTACCACATTTACTTATGGAATAACAACGGAGCCTGATCATCTTGACCCATTTCAAGCGACAAGCGCCGATTCAAGGTTGATGTTGTTCAACCTTTTTGAAGGGCTTTTGAAACCATCACCAAGCGGTGAAGTCGTGCCAGCAGTTGCGGAAAAGTATGAAGTCTCAAACGATTTCACTTCCTATACGTTTACTCTGAGAGACGTGAGTTTTCATAATGGCAATAAAGTTACCGCCGAGGATGTTAAGTATTCAATTGAACAGGCTATAGAGTACGGTATGACAGGCATGGCTGCTATTGCATCAGTTGAAATAACTGGCGAAAAGACAATCAAAGTTAATCTGAACGAGCCTGACAGTGAATTTCACTATAGCATGACCACGGCAATCGTTCCGAAAGACTATGCCAATCAAAATTCCAGCCCTATTGGTACAGGCCCGTTCAAGTTTGTGTCTTACACACCGCAGCAAGAGCTTGTATTGGCAAAACATCAGGATTACTGGAATCCTGCGTTGCCTAAAGTAGACAACCTTGTTTTCAAAATCAGAGCAGACATCAATACACTTCTGCTTGAACTGAAAGCCGGAGGTTTAGATGCCGGAACGATTGACACTGTATCTGCATCACAACTTGACAGCAATAGCTTCAATATTATTTATGAGAACACCAATGCGGTACAAATGCTTTGCTTGAACAATGCAGTTGAGCCACTTAATAATGTTCTTGTTAGACAAGCCATTTCATATGCTGTCAGCTCAGATGAAATAATTGATCTTGTCCACGACGGACACGCTCAGAGAGCGGCTTCTCCAGTTATTCCTGCTTTGGTAAATGGATACAACGAAACTCTCAATACTGCTTATGCCAAAGATATTGCTCGTGCAAAAGAATTGCTCACCGAAGCTGGTTATCCGGACGGGTTTAGTCTCAAGATCACTGTACCATCTGTTTACCAGCAACATATAGACGCAGCTCAAGTTATGATAAATCAGCTCAAAGAAATCAATATTACAGCAGAGATTGTTCAGGTTGACTGGCCGACATGGTTGAGCGAGACATACACGAATAGAAATTATGAGGCTACGGTAATATCTGTTGATGGAGTTACCTTATCACCAAGAAGTTATCTGTTCCGCTATGAATCAACAAGCGATAGCAATTTTGTAAACTACTCTAATGCAGATTATGATGCGCTGTATCAAAAAGCACTTTCCACAAATGATGCTGCGGAAAGAACGAATATCTATAAAGAGCTACAAACGTTACTCTCTGAGGATGCAGCATGTGTTTTTATCTGCGATATATCTGCACCCAAAGCATTCAAAAAAGGCATCAGCGGATTTGAACCTTATCCCCTTTATGTCTTTGACGGTTCTACCATCTACTTTGAATAGTTACCATTTTTCAAGAACCAACAAGGAAATGCGGCGAGGAAGTCAATTCCATTGGCTTCCTCGCGTTTATTAGGAGGAACAAAATGACAAAATATATTGCACGGCAATTTTTAAGTCTACTAATAACAATGTTGTTGGTTTCTTTAATCATATACTCTATTTTCTCAATTATTCCCGGCGATCCTGTAACGTTATTATCAGGGGTATCAGCTTCACCTGAGCAAATTGAAATTTTGCGAGAGAAATTAGGCTTAGATCAGAACTTGTTTGAGCGATATATAACATGGATACGGGGCGCATTGACCGCAGATTTCGGGAACTCAATTCAATATAATTTGCCTGTCAAGGATTTGATTGGCGATAGATTGGTGGTTACTTCTTCTCTTGCCTTTTTATCAATATTGATCGTTCTATGTGTGTCTTTCCCGTTAGGTTTACTATCTGCACACTTTAATAAGCGTTTTCTTGATAAGGCAATCAACAACAGCATAATCCTCGGCCTTTCAGTACCTAATTACTTTTTAGGTATATTTATCATTTGGCTATTGGGTATTACATTCAAGATGTTTGTTCCGGGGGAATTTGTTCACTATTCAAATGATATTGTTAAGTATTGGAAATGCCTGTTCTTTCCTGCACTTACAATCTCGATACCCTGTATTTGTATGATGACAAAATTCATCCGTACATCTATCTTAGGGCAATTCAGGCTTGACTATGTTCGCACAGCTAAAAGCAAAGGTGGAACGCAAAAACACATTCTTTTTAAGCATATTTTAAGAAATGCTATCATTCCGATTTTTACTCTCTTGGGAATGATTATCGCGGATGTTTTGGCTGGTAGCATCATTGTAGAACAAGTTTTCAGCATCCCCGGTATTGGCAGGTTACTCATCGGCGGCATCAATAGTCGGGATTTCCCCGTAGTTATT
>JGI994J12354_10005532_pt1 | contig 10843 bp, 11 predicted proteins | sample IntmicLarv3ML3BL_FD_12354 | JGI IMG/M metagenome (IMG submission 12354)
ATTTGTAATGGATATTAATGAGGCCTATGGATTACATTAATATAGATAAGACCGAGTGGGGGTAATAAGTAATTGCTGTGAAACTCAATAGCTTTTGATATATTTTGTAATATTTGCCCCAATAAACGGAGTTGAACAGTTATGTATTACATTGGTAATATTACTGGGGACGTTTACATTAGAATGTTGAATCATCTTGGAAAATCTTGTGATTCTTTTCATTTGGTAGAACCAATTGGAGATTCTAGCGGATTTCCATCTGATTTACCCCCGGTGAAGCAAAAATTAAATGAATATTTATGTGAGAAAAGGCGTGTTACATCATGGGCAGGGACAAAAATAAGAGTCCGTGAAGAAAAGAGAAAAGCTATTGAGCATATTTATAAGTGCTGCAAAAGCAGTGTTGATAAATTGTCGGCTTACGACTCCTTTTTGGATATCGAAAATCAAATTGATGTTGCTTTTTTAAAAGAAAACCAATGTATTATTTTTACAATTTCACACGAGAGAATAGTAATGATAGAAGAAAGCTTTTGGGGAGATTTTTTTGATAATACTGATTGTGCACTTTCACAAAGCCAAAAATTTTAAGATGATAATATAACAGTTTTTTCAAAAGCACATATTGCTATAATATTTATTAAAGAAAATGTTCGCCGGTTTGTTGGTGGGCAATTTTTTTATTTGTGGTTTAGTAAGGGTAGGGAAAACATAAATTCCCATCCCTATGAAGAATGCGGATTTTCTTACTGTTTAGTCTTTACATTTCCAACAGAAGTATCCTATTTATATAATATACCCTTGTGTTAGTTTTGCTCGGAATGGTACTATTTTAGCACGAAATTCACTAATGCACCAAATTTAAGGTCTTCTCTATATACATCATTCATGTTCAAGACTGTTTTCTGCGCAAATAAATATTAGTAATTTTATAGATTTCTTGAAAAACAGTTACTTTTTCAGTTATTCTGATATAATATAGAATAATAGAATAACTGATTAACTATCACAGAAAGGATATTATGGACATAAACAAAAAATTATCGGATATATCAACTAAAATCAAAAACCTCAATATTCCTCTGTCTGATAAAATTAAACCTGTGGTTCAGATTAATTACAGAGCTAAAGCCAGACTAGGGTGCTGTATCTATAAAAATGGTGAATATACCATTGAAATATCAGAATTTATTATGTCAGACGAAAATCTTTTGGAGCAGACTTTGGCGCATGAGCTGCTGCATACATGCTATGGCTGCCGAAATCATGGTGACAGATGGAAAAGCTATGCAAAGCGAGTGAGCGAGATGCTTGGACATAAGATTGAGCGTACAGTTAAGCTTGATAGGGCAGAGAGACTGCGCTCTGATGAAATTAAATATATGCTTATTTGTAATTGCTGTAATGCTGAAATTAAGCGCTCAAGAATGTCAAATGTTGTAAAATACCCAAATAGGTATAGATGTAAATGCGGCGGAACGCTGAAGCGTGTGGAATAGGGACTACACATAAGGTCAATAATCTGTGTATAGTCATCAATAAACAAAAAATGAACAAGTATCTTTATAAGGGCATATATCTTCCATAGGAACAGCAAAACATATTGCCAAAGCTAATTTTATCCTTGCATTAAATATTTACCAAACTATAATAATATAAAAATGACCCCTGATAAATAATTTTATCAGGGGTTTAAATATATGAATTAGTATCAGTCGCTTGAATAGGGGAGTAAGGCAACGTGACGGGCACGTTTGATTGCAACTGTCAGCTCACGCTGATGGAATGCACAAGAGCCTGTAACTCTTCTTGGAAGAATCTTTCCTCTTTCAGAAATGAATCTGCGAAGTTTGGAAACATCCTTATAATCTATGAACTCAGCTCTGTCAACACAGAAATTACAAACTTTCTTGCGAGCTTTGCGTGGTCCACCACGACGGAAATCTCTGTCTCCTCTGTCGGATCTATTATCAGCCATAACAAAAAGCCTCCTTATTATACAATATTTTTTGATTTTACAAAGAAATTAGAACGGTAAATCATCATCGCCTAAAATCTCTTCAAAATCTTGGCTGTCACCGCTTGAATAAGCAGTGGCAGGCTCGTTAAATGCAGCAGGTTTCGGCGCATAATTGCCGCCTGCATTTGAAGAATTGTCTCTTTTGGAATCTGCAAAATTTATATCGCTTGCAACAATTTCAAAGGCTTTGCGCTTATTGCCTTGTTTGTCCTCATATAAACGAGTTTGAATTGAACCGTGCACAGCCATCATCTGTCCTTTAGTGAAGTATTTGCAGACGAAATCTGCGGTACCTCTCCAGGCAACAACATCAATAAAATCAGCTTGTCTTTCAGTTCCTGCTTTAGCAAAAGAACGGTCAACAGCCAGCGTAAATGATGTAACAGCAATATCGTTTGGCGTGTGTCTCAATTCAGGGTCAGCAACTAAGCGTCCCATTATAACAGCAACATTAAGCATAGTAAACCTCCTGTTTGCCTTGTAGGCAACAAATTTTTCAACAATTCTTACTCTGCGGCAACTGTTTCAACAGCTGTCTCAATCTCAATTGCTTCAACATCGATAACTGCTGCGTCATCAGCTTTTTTAGCTTTTGCTTTTGAAGGTTTGTTATGTCTTGGATCCTTCTTGATGATTAATGTACGAATAATTCCGTCAGTAATCTTGTATCGTCTGTCGAGCTCTGCGGTAAAGTCTGGTGTGCTTGAAAAATTGATAAGTGTGTAGTAGCCTTCATTTTCCTTGTTAATAGGATAGGCTAGTCTTCTCTTACCCCAATTGTCAACACTCTCAACAGTACCGTGACGATTAATTCTCTCTTTGAATTTCTCGATAAGTTCCACATTTGTTTCCTCACCGTTCTTTGCAGAAACGATAATTATGGTCTCATACGAATTCGTCAAATCTGCCATTTGTATTGCACCTCCTTCTGGTCGTTAGGCCCCGCATATATGGGATTTATTACGGAGCAAGGATGAATAATCGATATAAGTTAATTTGAAACCAAAGCTCACGGCTTTAAAATAAACTTAACAAACGAAAAGTCAACGTAAAATATTATAGCACAAAATGGCTATAAGTCAAGGAAAACATAAACATTGGACATTAATTCAGCTCGATTGGAGCGATAACTGAAACTTATACCGTCTGAAGTGCTCGAATTCTTGACAAAGGACAGTACAATATTATATAATTAACAAAATCTCATGAAGAGGTTAAATGTAGAAATTTTAAGCCATGAAGGCGAATATGTCCCCTGTTTTGGGGGAGTTTTCGCCTTGTGGCTTTTTATTCTATGGAGGTATTTGATGACTTTAGATAAATTTTTCAGTGAAAACAAGAAAGTGGCTTTGGCATTTTCCGGTGGGGTAGATTCCTCCTATTTGATGTATGCCGCTAAAGCCGCAAATTGTGATATTCATGCTTATTATGTAAAAGCAGCTTTTCAGCCAATGTTTGAGTTTGAAGATGCCAAAAAGCTTGCAAAAGAGCTTAACTGTCCTATGACAGTCATTGAACTTGATGTGCTTGCAAATTCGACAGTAACCGCAAATCCTAAAGATAGGTGCTATCACTGCAAAAAGGTGATATTTGGAAACATTGTGCGCTGTGCGGCAGAAGATGGCTACACCGTTCTTTTAGACGGCTCGAACGCTTCAGATGATGCCGGTGACCGCCCAGGAATGAGAGCCACCAAGGAGCTTAATGTGCGCTCTCCGCTTCGTGAGAGCGGCTTAACCAAAACAGAAATTCGTAAGCTTTCAAAAGAAGCAGGACTTTTCACTTGGGATAAACCCTCTTATGCCTGCCTTGCAACACGTATCCCAACGGGGGAGACTATCACCGCAGAGATACTCGGTAAAGTCGAGAGCTCTGAAGATTTTCTGATGTCAAACGGCTATTCAGATTTCAGAGTGCGCACTATTGAGAGCGGCAGGATAGCCAAAATTCAACTTCCGGAGAATCAGTTCGTGAGACTTATTGGTGAGCGAGACAAAGTTTATACAGAACTCAAAAAATATTTTGCTGAGATATATTTAGATTTAACTGCAAGATAAGTCCTATAAATAATAAATAGTTGAACTGAAAGGAAATTATTGGCATGAATAAAAATAGTATGCTTGAACTGCTTAACAAGGTTAAAACAGGAGAGCTTTCTCCTGAAAAAGCTGTAACAAAAATGAAGACTGAACCATTTGAAGATCTTGGCTTTGTAAAAATAGACCACCACAGAGAACTCAGACAGGGTGCGGCAGAGGTTATATACGGACAGGGCAAAACACCTCAGCAAATTCATGGAATTGTCGAGGCAATGATTAAAAGCGGCGGAACGGATATACTGATAACCCGTATGTCTGAGGAAGCGGCTGAGCTGGTTAAAAAAGATTTTGATTTGGACTATTACCCTATTCCAAAAATCGGGATTGCGGCAAAAAGCAATGATAAAAAAGCAGTCGGTTCAATTGTGGTTGCCTCAGGCGGTACAAGCGATATCGCAGTCTGTGAGGAGGCGGCGCTCACCGCTGAAGTTCTTGGTAACAATGTAACTCGCCTTTATGATGTTGGAGTTGCAGGACTTCATAGGCTTATTGCAAACTTAGATGTGCTTGCAAATGCACGAGTTGTAATTGCAGTTGCGGGTATGGAGGGCGCACTCGCGAGCGTTGTGGGCGGACTTGTGGATTGTCCCGTGGTCGCAGTGCCAACAAGCATTGGCTACGGTGCAAATTTCGGTGGTGTTTCGGCACTTCTCTCAATGCTCAACTCCTGCGCAAGCGGCGTCAGCGTTGTGAATATTGATAACGGATTCGGTGCAGGTTACCTGGCTTCAATGATTAATAAAATGCCTGCAATTCAAGACTGATAACTTTAAAGAAATAGAGGAAAAATATATGAAAAAGCTATATTTGGAATGTAATATGGGTGCCGCAGGAGATATGCTTATGGCATCGCTTTTGGAATTATTGGATAATCAAGATGATTTTATCAATGAAATAAATTCTCTCGGACTTCACGGCGTTCGTGTGGAACGTAAAGAGTCCGTGAAATGCGGAATTGTCGGAACTCATTGTGCTGTCACTGTCCACGGTCATGAGGAGCACAGCCATGACCACGGGCACAGCCATGACCACGGGCACAGTCATGACCACGGGCACAGCCACGACCACGAGCACAGCCACGACCACGAGCACAGCCACGACCACGGGCACAGCCACGACCACGGGCACAGCCATGACCACGAGCACAGCCATGACCACGGGCATTCCGGTATGAGCGATATTACTCATAAGATTAGTCATCTAAGGGTTTCAGATAAGGTAAAAGCAGATGCGGTTGCGGTATATAATCTTATTGCAGAGGCGGAGTCTAAGGCACATGGTAAGCCTGTTTCAGAAATTCATTTTCATGAGGTTGGCACAATGGACGCAGTGGCTGATATTGTGGGCTGTTGTCTTTTAATCGAGAGGCTTGCACCTGATGAAATAATTGCCTCGCCGATACATGTTGGCAGCGGACAAATTCGTTGTGCTCACGGTGTTTTGCCTGTTCCTGCCCCTGCAACTGCCCATATCTTGCAGGGGGTACCAACCTATGGCGGCGCAGTTAAAGGTGAACTCTGCACTCCGACAGGTGCGGCACTGCTGAAACATTTCGCCAAAGAATTCACTTCTATGCCGATTATGGCTGTTTCAAAAATTGGATATGGTATGGGAAATAAAGATTTTGAGTCTGCAAACTGTGTGCGTGCTTTTATTGGCGAAACTACGGTAACTAATCGAGATGAAATATGCGAGATTTCATGTAATTTGGACGATATGACAGGGGAGGCGGTTGCCTTTGCCTGCGAAATTCTTTTAGATAACGGTGTGCTTGATGTTTTCACCACTCCAATCCAGATGAAGAAAGGCCGTCCTGCATATATGCTAACTGCTTTATGTAAGCAGGAAGATGAAGAGAAATTTTCGCAGTTAATCTTACTTCATACAACAACACTCGGTGTGAGAGTTGTTAAAAAGAAACGTTATATGCTTGAACGAGGAGTGGCAAACAAAAATACAAAATATGGTGACATAAGGATTAAAACGGCTTCAGGGTATAACATTTCAAAAGAAAAACCTGAATACGAAGATGTTGCAAAAGCGGCAAAAGAAAATAATGTTACCATTAATGAAGTTTTAAAAGAGATATAACCTGAAAACAAAAAGAGAGTAACCTAATTCGGTTACTCTCTTTTTGTTGTATTTCACCTTAATAATTCCTTCAGTTTCACCGAAAATAAGGGGGAGCGCGAAATTTCATCTCACTTTTGATTTTTTTAAACATGCTTTTAAGGCTTGCGGTATCACTGCAATTTAATATAAAACGGATATGACAATACCACATCGTTATATATAAAAAAGGAACAACCGCTTAAGCAGTTGTTCCTTTTTTATAATGCAGTGCCAAACTCTAAATTCCCTTTGAGGAACAAATTTATCTTGCACCATTATAAGGCTTATGTATGCAATTTGTTTGCTAAGCTTTTCATTTTATCATAACAACCACCACATCACTGTGAAGCTGTAAAACAGAGGCGGGGATTTGCGGAGTAATATCTCCATAAATCGCCTTGTTCATTATTTCTTTTTTTTCACTGCCTGCAATAATCACAATTTTTTTCGCTTTCATAATTGTGCCAATTCCCATAGTCATTGCCTGTGTGGGAACCTCCTCAATCTTATCAAACAAGCGAGAATTTGCCTGAATTGTGCTTTCGGTCAGTTCAACACGGTGGACATATCTTGGAAAATAATCGCACGGCTCATTGAATGCGATATGCCCGTTATTACCAATTCCCAAAAGTTGTAAATCAACTCCGCCCAGTTTGTCAATTAATGCCTCATATCCGGCACTTTCAGCATCAATATCATTGGCCATTCCGTCAGGCACATAGGTGTTCCCTTTATCAATATTTATATGATTAAACAGATTTTGATCCATAAAATAGCGATAGCTCTGAGGATGATCGGGTGTGAGTCCGTAATATTCATCAAGATTGACTGTGCGAACATTGGAAAAATCAACTGTTCCTGTTTTGTTTTCGTTGATAAGTGCTTCATATGTGCCAAGCGGTGAACTGCCCGTTGCAAGTCCGAGAACAGAATTGGGTTTTAGGATAACCTGTGCCGCAATTAAATCAGCGGTAATTTTGCTGAGCTTTTCATAATTTTCAACTTCAATAATTCTCATGGCTTTTAAACTCCTTTGTGCTATTCTTTTAAAAATATTATGGCAGAAAATATGGATATGTGCAAGTGTCTTTAAAGCTTTGATGTGTCCTTTTTAGGGATTTGAGCAATTATAACCGCTATGAAAACCAATACACAGCCTAAAATTTCTTTGGTGCTGAGCTGCTGTCCCAATATTAACCAGCCCGCACCTGCCGCAAAGACAGATTCCACACTCATGATTATACATGCAACTGCGGGATTTAATCTTCGCTGTGCCATAATTTGCAGAGTGTATGCAACTCCGCTCGACATAACACCGGCGTAGAGCAGGGGGAGTATTGCTAAAAATATTGCGGAAAACTGGGGGTTCTCAAAAATTAGTGCAACTATTGTTGCTATAACAGCGCACACAATAAACTGTGTGCAGGAGAGCTTTATGCCGTCCGCCTTGGTGAAAAATGGTCAATTGCAATTATATGAGCGGAGAACAGAAAAGCACATATAATTACCAGTAAATCTCCGCTTGAAATAGAAAAGCCGTCCTTTATGCTCAAAAAATATGTTCCCACGAGTGCAATGATTACACTCAAAATTATTTTCACATTCAGCTTTTTTCCAAAGAACAATCCCAAAATCGGGACGATAACAATATATAATGCAGTGAGAAAACCTGCTTTTCCAACAGTAGTATATTGAAGTCCAATTTGCTGAAGTGAACTTGCAAGGCATAAAATTGTACCGCACACAGCGCCGCCGATTAACAGAGTTTTTGGCGTTTTTTTCTTGTCCTCTTCACTTTTTTCCTGTACCTGATATTTTTTCTTTTTTAGAATGTGTGAAATAAAAATAATAATTGAAAGGAAAGTAGCTCCGATATAGCTTCGTGCGGCTACAAAGGTAAATGGTCCGATAAATTCCATTCCCACACTCTGAGCAACGAATGCCGTACCCCAGATAAATGCGGCTACAATTAAGGTTAGAGCGCCTTTAAGTTGATTTTGCTGTTTCTGCATTTTCTTTTTCACTTTCTCTTGTTAAATTTTTCATCCAGTTAAAACTGTTAATTTTTACAACTGCAACTATACATTTCAAAATTTGGTCGCACTTTAGGCAAGCAAATACTACCCAAGGCGGCGCGCCCAAGAAATATGCGATAAAGGCAGAGGGGAGAACAACCAAAAATACGAATATCGTGTCCATTTTAAAGACAAATGACACATCTCCGCCTGATTTTACAAGACCAAACAAACACGCCATTTGATAGCTTGTACCCGCTGCTGTGATAGACAATACATTTACAAACTGTCTTGCGTATGCCTGTGTTTCGGGGCTTATATTATATAGGGATATGAACGGAGTTTTCAGGGCAAAAATAATTAATCCGGATGCTATACCGACAAAGAAGAACATAACCTGAACTATGCGTGCATATTTCTTCATCAGCTCGTATTTTCCAGCGCCGACAGTTTTTCCTGTTATTATACCAACCGATGAAGCAAGACCGTTCAGCCAGACATATACAAGGTTGTGCAGTATCATAACCATGCTGGTAGCGGCGGTTACCTCTTTTCCCATATGACCTAAGAGAATACTGTTCATTATCATGTTTACGGACCATACGAGCTGTCCGCCGATTACCGGTAGACCGTATCTTATGAAATCTTTTAGTAATATTTTGTCAGTTTTAAGCAGGTCAGCCAATTTGAAATTGAGCTTTTTATCTACCACTGTTACATATACAACAATGGTAGCAGCTTCGAGTATTCTTGAAATGAGTGTGGCTAATGCAGCACCCTTAACGCCCATTGCAGGAAATCCGAAATGTCCGAAAATCATTATATAGTTGAGTATAACATTTGTAACCAATGCCAAAATGGATATATACAGTCCAATTTTGGCAGTTTCAACGCTTCGCATAGATGCAATTAAAATTTGCGAAATACAGAAGAAGATGAAAGAAATACCGAGTATTCTCAAGTAACCGCTTCCTGCCTCTATAACCTCAGCATCTCGAATGAATATCGTAATTATCTGAGGTGAAAAGCAGACCGCAGCAAAGCTGAAAATAATTCCAACTACCATTGCCAGCTTAATACCGATTGAAATAACTTTTCGGATGCTTGCAGCATCTTTTTTACCCCAGTATTGAGTTGCAAGAATTAATATTCCGCCCTCAATTCCTGCAATAAACATTTGCAGCACCGTCTGCATTTGGTTACCCATGTATACACCCGAAACAGCATTCTCTCCGAGAGAACCAACCATTACATTGTCTGCAAAACCAACTGCGAAAGTAATTAGATTTTGCAGAGAGATGGGTATTGCCAGTATAAACAAATTTTTAAAAAAAGATTTGTTCTGTGTTTTTTCCATGTTTTCAATATCCCCCTAAAACATAAAATGAAATTTAAACTTTTTCGGTCACTTTAAATTCAGGCAATTTGCTTTTTTGCCTGAATACAGAAATATAGGCGATAAACAGCATGAGTGCGCATAATGGCCACCCGGCAATCTCTGCAATAAATATGCCCCATTCGCCGATAAAGGCAGGGAGTATCAGCACAGAGAGTATTCTCGCCGCCATTTCAAGAAAGCCTGAAATAAATGTAAATATAACATTGCCCACGCCTTGTAAAGCAGAGCGGAACAAAAAGAGAAGATATACCGTTGGCAAGAAGATAAGCATAATTCTAACCTGTTTAACGGCTACGTCCAAAACAGCATTTACCTCTTCTGGACTGCCCGAAATAAAAAGCCCCGCAATCCACCTGCTTGATAATAATAGCACAATAATAATTAATGTAACACCTGTCATCATAATTATAAATGCTGTGCGAACTCCGCTTTTAATTCGGTCTAAGCGCTTTGCACCATAATTTTGTGCCACATACGTGGCAACCGCGCCCTCCATTCCGCCTGCAACAATAGCCATAATGGAATAGATTTTTTTGGCGGCGGAAATTCCTGCGATATATATAACGCCGTATAGATTTATGTAATACTGAATAACAATTCCGCCAAGAGATAAAATAAACTCGCTTATAGCTCTTGGTGTACCTATTCTTAAAAGCTCCTTGATTATTATGAAATCAATTAAAAAATGGCGCTTGGATAATTTTAAATCTGAGAGTTTCCGTAATTTTGAGATACAATATACACATGAAAAAAGCTGAGAAATAAGCGTTGCTATTGCTGCACCTGTAACGCCAAGCGGTGTAAATCCAACTAAAATTATATCGAGCGCTATGTTTAAAATACAGGCGACTATTAATGCCTGAAGCGGTATTTTACTGTTTCCGACAGCAAAAAAAGCTGAACTGAAAATATAGCTGAAAATTGGCAAAAGCAACCCTGAAAACATATAGCTTAAATATATGGTGGTACCGTCTATAATATCTTGGGGCGTTTTCAGTAAAACCAAAACGGGATTTGTAAATAGGGTAGAGAGAGCTGAAAAAACAATACCGATAATTACGGCTAAAGCTATTGACATTGCAAAAGCCTTCTTTGTTTTTTCTTTGTCCCGTGAACCGAAGCATTGAGCGATTACTGTACCAAAGCCCTGAGTGAGTCCTGAAATCATACTTAAAATCAGCCAATAAAAAGTACCTGC
>JGI994J12354_10005533_pt1 | contig 10841 bp, 8 predicted proteins | sample IntmicLarv3ML3BL_FD_12354 | JGI IMG/M metagenome (IMG submission 12354)
TCATTATACGAAAAAAAAGTAACTACATATCCGCGTGTTGATACAACTTATCTTAGCGAAGATATTTATCCCAAAGTACCGCAGACTCTAAAAGGCTTAACTGAATATGCTGCTCTGACGGCACCTGTACTGGCGGCAAAAATTCCTAAGTCAAAAAAAGTCTTCGACAACTCAAAAGTAACAGACCATCATGCAATAATACCGACAGGCATGCCTGCGCGAAACCTTGTTGAAAACGAGCGCAAAGTGTACGACCTTGTCGTAAGGCGTTTTATCGCAGCATTTTATCCCGACTGCGAAATATCTACAACAACCGTGCTTGGTGAAGTAGAAGATGTTAAATTCAAAGCAACGGGAAAGCAGATTCTTGATCCCGGATGGCGTGTCGTTTTTGAAAAAGAACAATCGACAGATAAAGGAAACCAAATCAGCAACGGAGAACAAGGCAACAATGATGACGACGCAAGTAACGACGGCGAACAGCGTCAAACAGAAGAAAATGCCGTCCTGCCGGATTTCATGAAAGGTGAAAGTGGTCCCCACAAACCTGACTTTGCCGAGAAATGGACTACCCCTCCTAAGTTATATACCGAAGCAACACTTCTGAGGGCAATGGAGACAGCAGGCAAATTTGTTGACGACGATGAACTGCGTGATGCACTCAAAGAAAACGGTATAGGTCGCCCGTCGACGCGTGCAGCGATCATTGAAACACTATTCAAACGCAACTATATACGCAAAGAACGAAAAAACCTCCATGCTACATCAACAGGAGTTGAACTGATAGACACAATACAGGAAGAGTTGCTCAAAAGCGCTGAGTTGACAGGCCAATGGGAAAAAAAACTGCGTCAAATTGAGAAGGGCGAATACAAAGCATCAATGTTCATCGACGAGTTGAAAGACATGGTCAGTCAGATTGTGCAACATGTCCGCTCCGACAACACAGCACGAAAAATAACGATAGACGAAGTAACAGTAAGAAAAACAGTCGACACCAAACCGTCCGCCATCAAAAACAATACGAAAGAAAAATCCGCAGTAAGTAATGCCATAACATGCCCGGTATGTAAAAAAGGCACAATAATTCGCGGAAAAACAGCATACGGCTGCTCCGCCTACAAAGAAGGATGTACTTTCCGCCTTCCTTATGAAACTTATGGCGAAAACCTTAACAACACAGAACTGAATAAATTAATTCAATTGGGATAGAGTAGAATTACGAATTACGAATTACGAATTACGAAATAAGAATTAAGAATTAATAGCAGTAAAAGCAGAGCTTTTAAGTGAAAAATGAAAAACGATTTTTTGTATAGATTTGGAAAATATCGATTTTACTGTTAACTTTACTCATAAAATGAAGATAGGCTGCACTTCGGAAGAAAAAACAAACACGCTTGTTTTGTTCTTCTCTCAGTTTGCACTATCTTTGAAACAAATTCGAAGATAGGCTGCACTTCGGAATAAAAAAACAAACACGCTTGTTTTGTTCTTCTCTCAGTTTGCACTATCTTTGAAATCGATTTCAAACAACTAATAACAACTTTAATAAAAAATGAAAAACATCTCAATAAAAACATCTATATTTCTTATAATCACTTGTTTTGCTATATCTACAAGTTTTGCAAATGAGAAAAAGATTGTTTATAAGATAGATATAAAAAAAGAGATAGATAAGACATCGCAGATATACCTCAGTAAAGGCTTGGCCGAAGCGCAGGCTATTGATGCCGATGCAATCCTTATCCATCTGAACACTTATGGCGGACTGCTCGACGCTGCCGATTCCATGCGTACGGCAATATTGTACAATCAAATCCCCGTATATGTTTTTATTGATAATAACGCTGCCTCTGCAGGGGCGCTTATTTCCGTAGCGTGTAAAAACATTTATATGCGCAAGGGTGCGAGTATAGGTGCAGCAACTGTCGTTAACCAAACCGGCGAAGGTATGCCCGATAAGTATCAGTCATATATGCGATCAATGATGCGCGCTACCGCCGAAGCGCATGGTCATGATACAATAATAGCAGGCAGCGACACAACGTACAGATGGAAACGTGATCCAAAGATAGCAGAAGCAATGGTTGACAATCGTATAGTTATTCCCGGACTTATCGACTCGGCAAAAACACTTACCTTGACCACTGAAGAGGCTATAAAATGGAAATATTGCGAAGGAACTGCTGAATCTGTCGATGAGGTAATTACAAAACATTTGAAAATTGACAATTACGTACTTAAGAGTTTCAGTCCCACATGGGTAGATAATCTGAAAGGATTCCTCATGAGCCCCATTTTTCAATCCCTCCTCATAATGATCATTATCGGAGGAATATACTTTGAGTTGCAAACGCCGGGTGTAGGCTTCCCGTCCGCCGCAGCCATTATCGCAGCGATATTATATTTTGCTCCATTATATATTGAAGGGCTTGCAGCCAATTGGGAGATCCTAATCTTCCTCATAGGTCTTTTGCTTGTCGCGGTCGAACTGTTCATCCTGCCCGGCTTCGGCGTGGCAGGAATAGGAGGAACCATACTTATCATCGCCGGACTGACGCTCGCCCTGATAAACAACATAAACTTCAACTTCGATTTTGTTGAAGGTGGCGAAATAGGACGCGCAATAACAACAGTATTGATAGGAATTACGGTAGGCTTTGGCGGTATGCTATGGTTATCAAGTCGCATCGGTGCAAAAGGAATGTTGCAAAAGGTAGCCCTTGAGGCTGATCTTGAGTCGGCGACGTCCTCCCCTGTCCTAACCAACCTTATCGGCAGAGAAGGAATAGCAGTAACCGTACTGCGCCCGTCCGGAAAAGTTGAAATTGATGGCATTTACTATGACGGAGTATCAACGTCAGGATTTATAGAAAAGGGAACGAATGTTACAGTTGTACACTTTGAAAATGCTCAAGTCTATGTGGAAGGTTAAATCATAAGCTGCTTTTTCCGAAGCAAAGAGGCAGCAAGTCCTTAGCTGAAGACACGATAATTGTTTCATCGTTGCCGCATAAAAGGACGCGAAGTGCTCTGCCATACCGTTGTTCCGTTTCGAGCATGACTTGACGACATGCACCGCACGGAGATATTGATTGCTGAATCTCACCATCTTTTATGGCAGTTATGGCAAGAGCGACTACAGGTACGGTAGGAAAAGTTGCGCCGGCAGAGAATAACGCCACCCTTTCTGCGCACAATCCTGAAGGAAAAGCAACGTTTTCCTGATTATTACCTATAACAATAGTTCCGTCTTCGAGTAAAACGGCTGCGCCCACATAAAAATTTGAATAAGGCGCATAAGCGTCTTTTGCCGCTTCAACAGCCGCATTTCTCAATCGCATGTCCTCTTCCTGCAATTCTTCGACACAAACCGATTTATAGTCTAATATAATTTTTCTGTCTTCCATTCTTCATTCAATTTATACACAGGGATATTTTTTTACAATAACAATTTCATCAAAAAATCCCGGTTTCGTTAAATTTTATTGCAAAGCTATAAATATAAGTTCAAATGGCAAAAATACGCTTATTTTTTATAAATCAAGAATAATTTCAATCCTAAAATAGTGCTTTATTCATTTATAAACAGTATCTTTGCACCCGCTTTATTTAATTAACCCATGGTAAATATATTGTAAACAGACACTTATGTATAATACAATTTACGAATTGTGGGTATAAATTAATGAGAAGCAGGTTTTTTAGTTTAATTTTTTTAATTTCAATTTTTATAATATGCGTTCATTTATAGCAATTACCGTTCTGATTATCACGAGTATTTTTCATGTGCAAGGACAACAAAGGCAACCAAGATATGAAGAATACATCAACAAATACAAAACTTTAGCTATTAAGCAACAACAAGAATATAAAATTCCTGCAAGCATAACATTGGCTCAAGGACTTCTTGAAACCGGAGCCGGCACAAGCCGCCTTGCACGAGAAGGAAACAATCACTTCGGTATAAAATGTAAAGAGGAATGGACCGGAGGTAAAATGTATCACGATGACGATGCTGTAGGAGAATGTTTCCGTACATATAAATCCGCAGAAGAATCGTACATTGACCATTCGAAGTTTCTTGCATACAGAAAATACTACGTAGCGCTTTTCAAGCTCGACTTGTACGATTATAAAGGATGGGCAAACGGCCTGCAAGCAGCAAACTATGCTACGGACAAAGCTTATGGAAGAAAACTGATAAGCCTGATAGAAACTTATGAATTGTACAAATACGACAAAGCAAAGATTGTCAAGAAAACATCTACTGTCAAAGATGATATTTACGAAATTAAAATTAACAATTCCGAGCCAAGTAAACGTTATGAACCGATAAACTGGAGACGCAGAATACTCCAAGTTAATGACATTCATTATATTACAGCTCAAACAAATGATACATACGATTTTATCTCATATGACACACGTTTGAAGTTGAAAAAACTACTCAAATATAATGAGGTTGAAAAAGGACACAATCTAAAAGAAGGAGATATTGTATTCCTGCAATCCAAAAAGAAGTATGCAGACAAAGGTAATAACATACATACCGTAAAAGGCGGAGAATCAATGCACAGTATCTCTCAAAAATACGGAATGCGCATGAAATCGCTTTATCAGCTTAACAAGCTAAAAGACAATTACGTACCTAAACAGGGCGATACACTTAAAGTAAGAAAATAGGAATAAAAACAATTGACAATTGACAATTGACAATTGACAATTATAAATACAAAAAACATTTTCAATTTTCAATTTTCAATTAAAATGAGTGACCGGAGATATAACCTGCGTGGAGTAAGCGCTTCAAAAGAAGATGTGCATAATGCCATAAAAAATATAGACAAAGGGCTTTATCCTAAAGCTTTTTGTAAAATCATTCCGGATATACTCGGCGGAGATCCCGACTATTGCAATATAATGCATGCGGACGGTGCAGGCACAAAATCATCACTTGCATATATTTATTGGCGAGAAACGGGCGACTTATCCGTTTGGAAAGGCATAGCGCAGGACGCTCTGATAATGAATATCGACGACCTTTTATGCGTGGGCGCTATAGATAACATACTTGTTTCAAGCACTATAGGGCGCAATAAAATACTTATTCCCGGTGAAGTTATATCTGCAATCATTAACGGAACCGATGAATTATTAGAGGAATTGCGCAATATGGGAGTCGGTGTTTATGCAACAGGAGGTGAAACTGCTGATGTTGGCGATCTTGTACGGACAATTATTGTAGACAGTACTGTTACATGCCGCATGAAACGCAGCGAAATAATTGACAACGCGAAGATACGACCGGGAGATGTTATTGTTGGGCTGGCATCATTCGGACAAGCGACATACGAAAAATCATATAACGGCGGAATGGGCAGTAACGGTCTTACGTCAGCCAGACATGATGTCTTTGCAAAATATATTGCGGAGAAATATCCGGAAAGCTTCGATGCCGCAGTACCCGATGAATTGATATATTCAGGTAAATTAAAACTTACCGACAATGTGGAAGGCGCACCTGTCGATGCAGGAAAACTTGTTCTGTCGCCTACTCGAACTTATGCGCCTGTGGTAAAGAAAATTTTAGATGAAATGCGTCCGGAAATACATGGAATGATTCATTGTTCGGGAGGCGCACAAACGAAAATATTGCATTTCGTCGATAATGTACGAATAATTAAAGATAATATGTTTCCCGTTCCTCCACTGTTCAAAACGATTCAGGAACAAAGCGGCACTGATTGGTCGGAGATGTACAAGGTATTCAACATGGGACATCGCCTCGAGATATACATCGATGAAAAACATGCCGGCGAAATAATCAGTATAAGTAAATCGTTTAATATCGATGCACAAATAATAGGCCGCGTGGAAGAAAGCAACAAAAAAGAACTTATCATAAAAAGTGAGTTCGGAGAATATTTTTATTGTTAAATCGTTGAAGCGTGTAATCGTTAAGAAAATGAGCGAATAAACAATTACACGATTACACGATTACACGATTACACATCCCTCATGTCAGAAAACAACAATATAATACAAAAACTCGAAGGCCTCGTCGGACGATTTGACGAGGTATCGACCCTCATCACCGACCCGTCGGTTATAGCAGACCGGAAGCGTTATGTCCGTCTGACAAAAGAATATAAAGATCTGGAGCGGATTATTACCGCACGCAAGAAATATATCCGAACACTCGGCAATATAGAAGAAGCCAAAGAGATTCTTGCAAATGAACAGGATGCTGAGTTGCGCAAGATGGCAAACGATGAATTGGAAACAGGACAACAGAGCTTACCGGAGATTGAAGAAGAAATAAAACTTCTATTAGTTCCCGCTGACCCCGAAGACAGTAAAAACGCAATTGTCGAAATTCGCGGCGGTACAGGTGGCGACGAAGCGGCAATATTTGCAGGTGATCTATTTCGCATGTACTCAAAATTCTGCGAAATAAAAGGCTGGAGTATAAGCATTTCCAGTTGCAGCGAAGGCGCTTCGGGAGGTTTTAAGGAAATTATATTTAACGTGACAGGCGATAATGTATACGGAACGATGAAATATGAATCGGGCGTTCATCGTGTGCAGCGTGTACCACAAACAGAAACGCAGGGACGTGTACATACATCCGCCTCAACAGTAGCAGTACTGCCCGAAGCGGACGAATTTGATGTTGAGATAAACGAAGGAGAAATTAAATGGGATACGTTTCGTTCCAGCGGTGCAGGCGGACAGAACGTTAATAAAGTAGAATCCGGTGTGAGACTTCGGTATAACTGGAAAAACCCGAATACAGGTGTTTCTGAAGAAATATTGATAGAGTGTACGGAAACACGCGACCAACCCAAGAATAAAGAACGTGCACTTAGCCGTCTGCGTTCGTTCATATATGACAAGGAACACCAAAAATACATCGACGATATAGCTTCAAAGCGTAAGACGATGGTGTCGACAGGTGACCGCTCTGCTAAGATCCGGACATACAACTACCCTCAGGGACGTATTACGGACCACCGTATAAACTATACCATATACAACCTTTCGGCATTCATGAATGGAGATATTCAGGACTGTATAGACCATCTGATCGTTGCAGAAAATGCAGAAAGAATAAAAGACAGCGAACTGTAAACCAATTGACAATTGACAATTAAAATTCAACGATTACACGATTAAACAGTTCAACGATTACACGATTACACGATTAAACAATTAAACAATTAAACAATTAAACAATTTCTTAGCCGTGACAAAAAAAGAACTATTTGAAAATATAAAGCGAAAAAAGTCATTTCTTTGTGTCGGATTAGATACTGACATAACGAAGATTCCAAAGCATTTGCTAAATGAGGATGACCCCGTTTTTGCTTTTAACAAGACGATCATCGATGCTACTGCCGAGTTTAGCATTGCCTACAAACCTAACCTCGCCTTTTATGAATGTGGCGGTGTCAAAGGATGGATTTCTTTTGAAAAGACTGTCGAATACATAAAAACAAACTACCCCGACCAGTTCATTATTGCCGACGCAAAGCGCGGCGATATAGGAAATACATCGTCCATGTATGCACAAACGTTTTTTAAAGAGTTGAATATCCACTCTCTTACTGTGGCTCCGTATATGGGTGAAGACAGCGTTACGCCGTTTTTAAGTTATGAAGACAAATGGGTAATACTTCTCGCTCTTACCTCAAACAAAGGTTCATACGACTTTCAGTTGACTGAAGATACTGAGGGCGAACGTTTGTTTGAAAAAGTTCTGCGCATATCCCAAAAGTGGGGTAATGATGAAAATATGATGTACGTCGTTGGAGCTACTCAGGGAAAGATGTTCGAGGATATACGACGCATTGTGCCTAATCATTTCCTTCTTGTACCGGGCGTCGGGGCACAAGGAGGGTCACTCGAAGAAGTATGTCGTTACGGGATGAATGACATGTGCGGACTTATAGTAAATTCGTCACGTGCGATAATATATGCCGATAAAACCGAAAAATTTGCCGAAAAAGCAAGAGAAGCAGCGTGTTGCGTTCAAGAAGAAATGAGTTTCTTTCTGTCAAAAAAAGGAATTATATAGTCAAAAAAATTATAAATAATTATAATTACGTACTCATATGCATTTTTTTGCTAACTTTGTCGGCTATAAAAAATAAAGTCAAAGCAGATACGGCCACATTATTAATGTCGACATTTTGCTATTTTAAATTTAATCAACATTACGAGAATGGAGTTTACGGCTCAACAGATTGCTGATTTTTTAAAAGGAACCATTATTGGAGACCCTACTGCTAAAGTCAGTAACTTTTCTAAAATTGAAGAAGGATTACCCGGAACAATTACTTTTCTTGCCAACACTAAATATGAACATTTCATATATGAAACAAAGGCAAGTATTGTATTGGTAAATGAAGACTTCACCCCCGCATCAGAAATAAAACCCACATTGATCAAAGTAGCTAACGCATACTCTTCACTTGCGATGTTGCTTAATCTGGTGGAGCAATCAAAAGGCAGGAAAAGCGGTATCGACACGTCAGCATTTATATCTCCCAAAGCCACTATCGGGGACGACTGTTATATTGGCGCTCTGGCATATATTGGCGACAATACGGATATAGGAAAAGGATGCATGATATACCCTCATGCTTGCATCGGCGATAATGTAAAGATTGGCGACAACACCATACTTTATCCTCATTCTGTTATATACGACGGATGCATCATAGGACAAGACTGCATTATCCATGCAGGAGCCGTTATTGGGGCTGACGGGTTCGGCTTCGCTCCGGAAAACGGGGAATATAAGAAAATTGCACAAATCGGAAATGTTATGATTGAAGATAACGTGGAGATTGGCGCAAACACAACTGTAGACCGTGCTGTGATGGGCTCAACGATAATCCGTAAAGGAGTTAAGTTGGATAACCTTATTCAGGTCGGACATAATGTCGAAGTAGGACAAAATACAGTAATGGCGGCTCTGACAGGCATTTCCGGCTCTACTAAAATAGGCTCCGGTTGTATGTTCGGCGGACAGGTAGGAATAGGCGGTCATATCAATATTGGAGATAATTCGCAGATAGGCGCTCAATCCGGATTAATAAGCAACGTAAAACCCGGCTCTCAAATTTTGGGGTCTCCGGCTATACCTGTGAAAAATTTTTTTCGTTCAAGTTTGATTTTTGAAAAACTGCCTGATATTTATAGAACGCTTAACAAGTTAGAAAAAGAAATTGAAGAATTAAAAAAGGACAGATAACAGAAAATATGCAGAAACAAAAAACATTATCTACAGAGTTTTCTTTGAAAGGAAAAGGGCTTCACACGGGCTTAAATATAAATATTACATTTAAACCTGCACCCGAAAATCACGGATACAAAATAAAACGTGTAGACCTCGAAGGACAACCTGTAATTGACGCATTAGCGGAAAATGTAGTACAAACACAACGAGGAACGGTTCTGTCGAAAGGCGATGTAAAAGTAAGCACGGTTGAACATGCCCTTGCAGCATTGTACGCTTGGGGTATCGACAACTGCCTTATAGAAGTTGATGCTCCTGAGGTACCTATCCTTGACGGTAGCGCACGTTTCTTTTCGGAAGGTATAGAAAAAGCCGGAATCACTGAACAAAACGCACCGAAAGATTTTTATATTGTTCGCCATAAGATTGAAGTCAAAGATGAAAAAACAGGTTCATCGTTAATAATACTTCCCGACGATAAATTCAGTATAAATGTGCTGATTGAATTTGATTCTCCCGTATTGTCAAATCAATATGCTACTCTTGATAACCTAAGTGATTTTCCCGAAAAAATAGCTGCTTCACGTACATTCGTTTTTGTTCGTGAGATAGAAATGCTACTTCAGAACAATCTTATTAAAGGAGGCGACCTTGATAATGCTATCGTTATTTATGACCAAAAAATGGAACAAGGCGAAATGGATCATATAGCCGATACTCTGGGACTATCAAGGGAAAACATAAAAGATTTCGGATATGTAAACGATAAACCGCTCGTCTTTCCAAACGAGCCTGCACGCCATAAACTTATTGATGTTATCGGCGATATCGCTCTTATCGGGAAGCCTATCAAAGGACATATCATCGCAACACGCCCGGGACATAAAATAAACAACCAGCTGGCACGTTTGATAAGAAAAGACATAAAGCTAAACGATGTACAAGCACCAATGTACGACGCTACGGCAACGCCTGTTATGGATATAAACCGCATTATGGGTCTTCTTCCGCACAGGTATCCGTTCCTGCTTGTCGACAAAATTGTGGAGATAGGCGGCGACCATATAGTAGGTATTAAAAATGTTACTGTTAACGAACCGTTCTTTCAAGGACATTTTCCGCAGGAACCGGTCATGCCGGGAGTGCTGCTTGTAGAAGCAATGGCACAGACAGGAGGCCTTCTCGTTCTTAACTCCGTCGATGAACCTGACCGTTATTCGACGTATTTTATGAAAATAGACGGCGTAAAGTTCAGACAAAAAGTGGTACCCGGAGACACGTTAATCTTCCGTTTACAACTTCTGACTCCTATGCGTCGCGGCATTTCTACCATGAAAGGATATGTTTTCGTAGGAGAGAAAATCGTATGTGAAGCTGAATTTATGGCACAAATAATTAAAAACAAATAAGATATGCACTCACCTTTAGCCGTTATTCATCCGGAGGCCAAAATAGGGGAAAACGTTAAAATAGACCCGTTTGCAGTAATTGAAAAAGACGTAGTAATAGGCAATAACTGCCATGTATTTTCTCACGCCGTAATATTAAACGGAACACGAATAGGCAACGATTGCTCGATATTCCCCGGAGC
>JGI994J12354_10005534_pt1 | contig 10841 bp, 8 predicted proteins | sample IntmicLarv3ML3BL_FD_12354 | JGI IMG/M metagenome (IMG submission 12354)
GTTCCATATCGCATAAATATCGGAGAATACCTCAAAGAAGGCACAAACCTCATCGAATTGGAAGTAACAAACCTCCCCGCTAACCGAATCGCAGACTATGACAAAAGAGGCATCAAATGGCGTATTTTCAAAGAGATAAACCTCGTCGACCTAAACTACAGAGCAACCGGCTACGGTCATTGGGAACCACTACCTTCCGGCCTTAACAGCCCCGTAAAACTAATCCCCGCAAACAAAATAATTGAGTAAAAAGCCAAAAAAAAAATCAATGATAAAATTTGTAAATTGACATTTTTTATTTAAATTTGCAAAATTAATGTCGTCTCACTATTGGCAAGCATTATTTTTTCAATCATTCGTATTGTTAATTATATAATTCCGAAATCAAATCGCTATTCGATGTTTAGGAGATGTAACGTACAAGAAATTTTGCGCTCAACAATGAGTACTAATCATACCAAAAACAGTAGGAATAGTACTCATATCAAGTTCATGTTGAGTACTGATAATCAAGTTACAGGCAAGTCTGCGGATAGTGCAAGTGTACATGGCGGAAAATAAAATAAATTTAAACAACCACCTCCAAAGGATGTGGATTTTTAAGATTAATTAAAATTAGGAGGATTTTTATGTTAAATGAAAAATTAATGAAAGCATTGGAAAGCATACAACGCAATATATGCTTGGAGTGTGAAAAGAAACTAGCTTATGTGCTTGCTTTTAAGCCTGGTGGTCACTGTGGCTACAACAGCTGTAAAGGAACCTGTTATAGATATTGTAATTCAAAGATTCGAGGATGAATAGGCATTTGAAGCAAATTGCCTGAGGAGACATTTTCTATGAACAAGACACTTTTATAAAGTTTTATTCTTTTTACAAAATATAATGGAAATATTTAAATTTGCGCCTTCGATATGCGTTACGCACGATTGCAACCTAAATTGTAATTACTGTTACCAAAAACATAATAATTCTGCAAGAATGTTGATAGAGACAGCAAAAACTACTATTGACTGGATCTTTGACAACGTTGTGGATAATACGTGTGAAATTGAAATTGGACTTATTGGCGGAGAACCATTATTGGAGTTTGACCTTATCAAAGAAATTGTTGCATATACTTGTTCAAAAAAACGAAAAGAAAAATTTATCTTTTTTGCAACAACAAATGGTACTATACTTACCGAAGCAATGAAAAAGTGGTTTGTCGCCCATAAAGAGATTTTTGTTTTAGGATTGAGTCTTGACGGTGCAAGAGAAACGCATAATTTCAATCGAAGCAATTCATTTGACAAAATTGATATTGATTTTTTCCTTACAAATTGGTCAAATCAAGGCGTAAAAATGACACTTTCAGAATACTCTTTGCTACACTTAGCAGAAAATATCAAGTTCTTACACTCAAAAGGAGTTAAAGATATACAAGGTGTAAATTTAGCTGAAGGTAATTTTGATTGGAGTGATAATAAGTACATAAAACTTTTAACACCACAACTCACAGAATTGGTAGAGTTTTATGTAGAAAATGACACGTTGGAGTTAAATCAAATGTTTAACATGCAGTTGAACTTTTGTGAAGTAAAAAAAGAAAGAAGTAAATGGTGTGGTACTGGCACTGGCTGTCCTTTTTTTGATGTTGATGGGAAAATGTATCCATGTTCATATATGACACCAATGACTTTTTCTGAAAATGAACTATCAGAAATTGCAAAAGTAGATTTTACCAACGATGACAATTTTATAGATGAAGATTGTTTTAATAATTGTTATATTTATCCTATTTGTCCAAACTGTGCAGGTGGAAATTATTTAGTTAATAAAACTTTCAAAGAACGAGATAAGAGACGTTGCAGAATTCAGAAATTTGTTTCGCTTTTTATTGCTGATTTACAAGCAAAACGAATTACAAAAAATCCTAAAATTTATGATGCTGAAACTCTTTATCACACAATAGAAGCGATAAAAAGAATACACTCATTATATTTTTATGAGTTTGAAGAGTATTTGATATAATGGTATAATGCCGAACGCACAACAATTAGGTTTTCGTTGTGTCCGCAGGACATGCAATGAAAACGTTGTTGAACGAAACCGTCTCAACTGCACGGACTTGATTCTATTATGGGTATTGCGTTAGTTATGGTGATTTTAAGGTGTCCTTTAGTGGCAATTTTTTGTTGCCGGAAACATTAATTTCTTCTTTTGTTATGCGTTTTTTTGGTGTTTTTTTGAGAAAAAACTATTATATAATGAATTAAAACGATTGAATATTATGATTTTATGCCATATTGCCAATACGATAGCCGTCCGCCCTAAGTGCAGACCTTATCGTGAATGTCTACTAATCATTGTACAGATCATTTCGGAGAAAGCGCTGTAATCCGCTATACGTAGGACATTTGGTTTTGGAAGTCCTCTTGGTGAAATCACTTCGATTGTGACCATAGATTCTTTCCCACAGCAGGAACAGAGCTTCGGATTGAAAACTTTCAGTTTGGGGAATCGCCAATATTTTCTACAAAACCCCCTTTAAGGTTATTTTTGTATTCCCAAAAACCCTCGATTTTGCCACTGTGAAGACAAATACAAAAAGTAATTATTTTTAGGCAAAAGGACTCAATTCTTTGAATCATACTATTTTTCTAAAAAATCACTATCTTTGCAACAGAGAAATTATATAACAACATAAAAAAATCATAGAATTTGCATAAACTTGCTAATTTTTAATGTATTAACAGGGTATGAGTGACTTTGAATCTTTAGACATTAAACAAATAGAAGCATCAATTATCAAGGGTGCTAAATATCTGTTACAATCCGTTAATGTTGATAGTGGAATAAAAGATGAAGACGAAAAGAGTAATTATAGTGGCATATGGGTTACCGCAGAAGCTTTAGAGTTCTTTTTTACTACACGGATATTGCCCATTGTTTCTTATAGCAAGATAGAACCTATACTTAAGTTTTTGTTGACACAACAAAACCGCAATAACGGATCTTATACAATATTATCTCAAAATGCAAAACAAAAACAAGAAGCGTCAACTGTATCTACTGGACACTGTGTATATGTGCTTAAGCTTGCTGTTTGCGGAAATTTTTTAAATGATTCTCTGAAGCAAAAAGTGCTGAAAGCTATTGAGAAAGGAGAACAATGGCTGCACTCTTGTTGTATAGAAAAGGATGGCTACGCTTTTTGGGGAACAAAAGAAATAGAATCATGTGATCCCTACATTGACGAACGAAGTCGAATTGAATATATTTTTGATACTTATTATTCGATTATGGGATTAGTAAGTCCGCTGAACTATGGAGGCAATTCACAAATAAACAAAGACTTAATTCATAAAACCAAATGCTTCTTTAGAGAGCAAGCTGACTGGTTTTTAAAAAAGTATTTAACTATTTTCTCTGATGATAGCGAAAATAATGAATTGCCAAATGTTGCTATTGTTTCTACTTTTTGTCGATTTGTGAATGTGTCAAACTACCTTGGAGAAAGTGTATTCGATGATGATGTTGCAGAGAAAATAAAACAAGTTATTTCTATGCACTTATCAAATCCTTTCTCTACAACGAGAATTCAAGTTGACAACCATGAAAATGGAGATAGAGGATTAACCTATGTAAATAATACTCCATTTGATATTGGTATGGCACTAATAAACACGCAAACTAACATTAATACTATTCAACGGATTATTCGAAAATATTTAAAGATGCAAAATAGCGTTGAAGGATATTGGTATTTGAATTTCGACAATTCATATAAAATCAAGACTTGGAGTACTACAGAGGCCCTCTTAGTCCTTGATAAAGCTGCTTGTTTATATAAATTTCTCAAATTGGAAGAGCAGCAAAGAATAAATGAAGCTAAGTGTAATGAAGTAAAATTAGAAGTTAATAAAGAAAAAGAAAAGCTGAAAATAAAAGAAGATAATTTAAATAAAGAAAATAAAAAACTTCGCGTCATACTGTTAATATCAGTAATCTTTTCAATTGTTTTTGCCCTTGGAGTATGTATAGGTATAGCTTATTATATCTCATTACCTGAGAATAAGGAAAAAACAATATCAGGGATACTTGGTTATATCTTTTTCCCTGCATTATTTTCTGTAATTAGCCAAATTGTTGCTATAGCTATTGATTTTTTTAACAGGCAAAATATGAAAGTTCAAAATAATTCAAATACAATAAAAATATGAAAACAAAAAATCTAAAATCAACAGTTCTCTCGGCATGTATAATCGCATCATTGATTTTTATTTCTTGTCAAAAACAAGTCAAATTAACAGTATTAGGAGAAGATTCCTCTAACTTGCAAGCAATGGAGACTTTAAAAAGCGAGTACGAACAAGAAAATAATGTCAAAATGGCTTTCCGTCCAAATACTTTTGATGATGCTTTTAATAAAGCTAACCAAGATTTTATTCATAACACAGGTCTGTATGATATTGTTTTACAATACAATTTTTCACTATCATCCTATGTGAGAAATAAGTATGTGTATAACATTGACGCATTGCTTGAAAAAATGGAACAAGAAGTTGATACTTCTTTTGAAAAAGATTTATTTCAAAAAGCATGGACAGAAGTAGGTTGGTATTATAAAAATCCGTCAAATCCACAGAAAGGCGAAAGACAAAAAATAGGTTACCCTTTTGCCACAAATACGATGCTACTTGTATACAATAAAAAAATGTTTGAAAATCCAGATAACAAAAAATCCTATAAAGCAAAATATGGGGAAGATTTGACAGTTCCGACAACTTGGGAACAATTTAAAAATGTTGCAGAATTTTTCACAACTTCAAACACATATGGTGTATGTATGCAAGGTGCCACAGATGGCTGGCTTTATTATGAATACTGTGTTTTTTTGTTTGGTATGGACGGCTCTGTTTTTGACAAACAAGAAAAAGAATATGGTTGGGAAGGCTCTCAACATACTACAATTACTATAACTTCGCCTGAAGCGGTTGCTGCTACAAAGCTATATAAAAATTTAAAGCCTTTCAATAAAGGGAATTATACAACAGTTGATGCTACAGAACAAATGAAGCTATTAAAAGAAGGCAATGTTGCAATGGGAATTGTGTGGAGCGATTATTTGTATAATTTTGACAAGACTGGTCAAAATTTTGATTTTGCGCCTATACCAGGGGAAAAATCGCCTATTGCTGGAGGCTGTTTTTATGTCAACAAAGACACGAAAAAACCACAAGAGGCGATAAAGTATATCATGCATCTGATGCAACCTGAGGTTCAGATTGAATTAGCGAAAAAAGGATTATGTTCTCCATTAAAAACAACTTATGATGATCCCGAAGTACAAAAAATTGCTTATTCAAAAGCATTAAAAACTTCATTGTCTGACAACAGGGCTGTATATATGTTTGAAGCAGGAGTAGAAAGTGAAATAGTCAGTCAAGTGATTACAAACCATATTCAAAGGCTTTGGACTAATGACAATTTGGAAGTCAAAGATATTCTTGAACAAATTAAGCAAGATATAGAAACCAGAAGAATCGAAGCATATAAATAATATGATTATTGGCGTAAAATCTAATTTGCATTTTAAACTTATCATAATGGTAGTAATTGCCATTATGATCGCTTTTTTATTTCCATTTATTATAAATGGTTTTTCAGAAAGCAATACTTACCATTTATTAACTGATAGCTCCAAAGGTTTTTCATCAGCTTGGGTAAGGACATTGTTGTTTGCATTTTTATCTACAGCCATTAATACAATAGGAGGGCTTTGTTTAGCCATAGCATTGCAACGTGTTTCTTTTTCATCAAAATTAGGGCTGCAACTTACTCTATTTATCCTGCCAGTAACTTTAGGAAGTGTTGCTATTGCATACATTTTTAAAGTCTCTTTATTTGGGACATCTTTATTTGATGCTATTGTTCAAGGTGGTTACATCTCACAAACAATTGCCTTGTTATTCATCCAATTCTGGCAATATGGATTTCTTTTTGCATATCTGTTCTGGATTAGCATACAAAATATTCCCGAAAGGATAAATGATTATTCCACTGCAATAAAACAAACAAATTATGAAAAAATAAAAGATATTATTTTACCAAGTATAAAGAATTTGTTTATCCTCCTCTTTTTCATAGGATTTATTTTCTCTTTTTATGAAAACGCAAAGAATCAATTTATTTTCAAAGCATCTCAGGGCACGAATACGGAGTTAATTAGTCAAGCATTGCATCGAGTTTATCAATCAAATTCAGTAATCAATCCGACTTTTGCCAATAAGACTATATTTGAGATAGGCACATTAGTAACGATTTCCGTTTTACTTGCTTTATTATTTGCAGGGATTTTGATTTTCATGATATTCAAGCATATTTCAAGAAAGAAAAATCCACATAAAACTGCTATTCAAATACCGAAAAAAAATGTTTTCATTGCAGTTGCAAGTTTGATGGTAATTGTTTCTCCTTTAATTATCGCTTTACTAAAATCTCAATATCGTTTTTCCACAGATACAATTCTAGAGCTATTGCTACCTTTTCTTTTAACCTTTTTGTCGGCAGCTTTTGCCACAATACTTGCTGTCTTTTTTGGAATAGCATCTAGGTTAGTATTTGCAAAATGGCTTATTGGATTTAATACAAAGTCAATGTTCTATTTCCTTATTATTTTTCTTTTGCAAATCATACCCCCGATTTGTATTATAATTTGTGGATATCAATGGTTAAGTTGGATTGGATATAACTATTTAATGATATATGTAGTCTGGATTTTGGGACATTGCATTCTCGTATTCCCAATATTAGGTAGCTTCGTTTTAGCAACACATTTTGCAGTTAGAGAAAATGAATTGAACTGGCTTGCTGTACATTGTATCTCTGCTAAAAACATCAGCCAATATAGTTTTTTTAAACGATTTCGTGCCGAATATATACTTACATTATTGTTTGCATTCACTTTTATTTGGAATGATACTACTTTAAACAAAATATTATCGGATGAAATACCATCTTTCGCCGATAAGTTGCAAAGATTATTTATTGGAAGAGCAACGGAGGACACGAAAGCGACTTTATTTGCTTTAGTTGCAATAATTATATCAATTTTCTGCGTTTTATTATGGCAATTTATAGTACGGAAATCAATAAAAAATAATAATACATGACAAAATCAATTACATTCAAGAATATTGGTTTCAGCTATCATAAAAACAATTCTGTATTTGAAGATTTGTCTTTCACAATAGAAAAGCCTGAAAATAAAGGGTATGTTGTGGGGCTAATGGGGGGTAGTGGTAGTGGAAAATCCACAATTCTGAAACTGATTTTGGGAATTGAAACGGCATATTGTGGGGATATTTTAATTTCACCAGGCAAGCCTGTTATTTCTTATGTTCCACAAGAACCTGTCCTATTTGAGCATTTAACGCCAAAGGAAAATGCGGACTATTTTAGCCGGATTAGTAATTACAAGTCTCATTTTAGACAAGACCTTTTTGATATAATTGCTCAAACACTCCAAATTACAGATATTTTGCAAACTGCAAAATCTGTGAATGAAATAAGTGGAGGGCAAAGGCAAAGAATTTCATTGTTGAGAGCTTTAAGCATTGCACCAGATATTCTACTGTTGGACGAGCCACTAACTGGCTTAGATGAGGAAGTCAAAGAAATATTTTTGGAGACCATTGCACAATTAGTACAAGAATTTCAACTTTTAGTCATTTATGTAACCCATCATCGCAAAGAGGTAGAACTAATTTCCGATGAAATTCTGTATTTGATAAAGGATAGTCGGTCTGGAATAGTTAACGAAATCAGTCAATCCTCGACTGAACATTTTTTTACTACTCCCCCAACTATTTCTGCATTATATGCTACCAAAGAAAACAACACAAATATTCAATTTTTCACAACGAATGTTCACAACAAAATATCTTTTGTTAAAGCAGGTGAAAGTAATATGCGTATGAGTTTCGTTGAGAATGTTATTAATTTCTCTGATGATATTGGATTTGAGTTCGAACGAATTGTATCAACAGGAAAATATTCTCTTTTAAAACTGAAAGAATGCCAAACGATTTTGGCTGTATCAAATAAAAAAAATAATCAATGTATTCACTATAATCGTATTGTTCTAAACGGTGAAGTTGAATTGTATGATAATGAAATATTTTTAGAAACAAAAATGATAATAAATAATCAAATAAAATAATTTTATGCCAACAGAACAGCAAGCGTATGTTATCGCAGGTGCAAACTCCTTTTTAGGAAAAGCCTTTGCAGAATACTTATCTGCAAATAAAAACAATAAATTGGTTCTTACTTCACGTAGCAAGTTAGATTGTTTGGATAAGTTAAATTGTGATAATGTCATATATTTACCAAATATTGATTTAACAATAGAAAGTGATTTGGATAAATTGCGAGATGAAATAGATAATTTTATTCCAAACAAGTTTCATGTTATTAATTGTGTCGGATATTTTTCTGATTATAAAACAATCGAAGAAATGAATATTACGGAAGCAAAGAGAGTGTTTGATAGTAATATTCTAGCTTTATATAGCGTTGCTCACAAACTTATTCCTTTGATGTGTAAAAGAGGAGGAGGGCATTTCATTGGATTTAGTACGCATACATCGTATCAGCATTATCCATATATGGTTGCTTTTAATGCTGCGAAAATTGCCGTAGAAAGTTTAATACAAGGTATATCAAATGAATATATAGAGAAAGAAATTATTGCCAACACTATTGCATTAGCAACACTTGATACCGAAGTTGAAAGAAAAATAAAAGCTAAAGGAGGAGACCCACAGAATTGGCTAAAAACTGATGAAGTGTGTAGTCTTGTTGATAATCTCATTAAAAAATCAAGTAATTTGATAAATGGGAATGTAATACATGCATATAAATATAGTAAAACTTACTTTGGCAAATCATATTTTGATAGAATTGAAAAATGATCACAACGTCTTATGAGCAGCTTGAAAAATAAAAATATTGCACTTTTGCTGTATGGTTTAATTACTGTTGTATTACCAATTGTCGCAGGAGTAATTTATGTTGGTTATTTGCAGGAGTATATATATGAGTATATCGCAAGAATATATTTCAAAGGAAAAGATTTTGCTGTATTAGCAGATTTAACAATGCAATTTGGATTATGTCTATTTATTGTGTTTGTCGGTCTTATAATTATATGTCTTAATACATTGATTTATTTTTGTGTTAATAAATTAGACAATACACGATTTCTTTTTTTGGGTATTCTTTCTGTATTAATTATTTATGGAGTATGGATAGGAACTGAATACTCTGATATTCAACATTTGTTGAAAGATATTTCCAGTAGTACAGAAGAGAGATTAAGGAATTCACAAAATTCTGTTTTTCTAGAAGTTGAAAGAATTATTACAGTAACAAATTGGATGGTAGTTGCGGTTTATCTATTTCTTTTAGGAATTGACATTATGCAATATAAAAGACAAATTAATGAAACAGGAAAAGATTTCTCAAAAAGACAGTTATATTATGTCGACATTCCTGTCATATCGGGATTAGTTGTAATTATGATTTTTATTTTCTATTTGAAAGATGAAACACTGCCAAATGCAAATGCGTCATTTCATGTGTTCAGTGCTGGCGCAAATGGAATGCAAATATGTTTATCCCAGCTTATATTTTTCATTATAAACATTGACTTTTATCGAAAAAATCGCAACATTGCAAAAACTTCTTTTATTGAGAAAACACAACAAATTCGTGTGTTAATTCTTGATGATACGTCTATTCATCTTGACAAAATCAAAGATGTTGTTCATTCAACCTATCATTTTTTAAATAAAGTGTGGAAAATAGATATTGATACAGTTAATGTTAAACTTGTGGAACAGAATGAAAATTTTTCTTTTGATATAAATTGCATTCATGAAATAGCGGCAAAATCAAACAAACCTTTTGATTTATTTTTGTTAGATATAGGATATTTTTCAAGTATAAATATAGAAAAGGTTTTACAAGATAAATATAGTGAAGATCCTGTTAATTATACATCTAAAATATGGAAACAATGTGGGGTTCTTTCTCCTGATGATTTAGTGAAATTTGGATTAGATCATTCTAAGAAGAAATATCGCAATTTCAAGAAATATTTCGTCAACCACCAAGGATCCATTTATGGCTATACCTTTATTCCTTCTTCATGGGAACATTTATTTTATGATGTGGAACAATGCAAGGATATGCTTACACAGATATTTCCAAAAGCTAAATATATTGAAGTAAAAGGAACGCGTAAAGAAATATTCAATAATATCGCCTCTTTTGAAAAGATAAAAGAAAGCGAATATTACCCCTATATTTTAGCGAAATATTTAGAAAAGCTTATACATATAGAGATATTGAAATACGAAGTAAATAGCACACCTTATAAAGATTAATACGGTTAATGGACAAAGGGCATTGAAAATGCTGTTGAACGAAACCGACTCGACTGCACGAAATTCGAATATATGTTATGTACAAGCTAATTAACGACAATTTTATTCCAAGAATTATTAAAATTATACTTATATGAAAAGATATATAATAACCGCCATTTTTGTAACACTACATTATGCCGTTTATTCTCAAAACAGTGTTAATGTTGATGAGTTTATTCAAAAAATGGATAGTATTCATCAACCGAAATATGGGGATGATTATCATTGTTTTTCAGCAGTTACCTTAAATGGAGATACAATCACAGAGAAGCAACTAATAGGTAAAGTCACATTGATTAATTTATGGTTCGAACATTGCGCTCCATGCTTTTCAGAAGCACCTGCATTAAATGAGTTATATTT
>JGI994J12354_10005535_pt1 | contig 10840 bp, 7 predicted proteins | sample IntmicLarv3ML3BL_FD_12354 | JGI IMG/M metagenome (IMG submission 12354)
TTGACTTGGTCTTTTTGTGATTGAGATATTTTACCATTTGCTGTTTCAGATTTTATTAACTTCATTTCATACTTGCTTTTTATTTTGTTTTGCACTTTTCTAATTATGAAAACGTAAAAATTATAATTAAGTTCCCAAAAAGACATAAAAAAATAATATAATTGAAATATAGTTGCAATGTTAAGCTTTATCGCCGAATTTTTTTTCGGTAGACCTGTTCAGAAACCTGAACGGCTTTAGTAATAAGATTACCGAAAATTTATATCTTGTTCTTATACTCATCGGCTGAAACAGAACACTTTCTTCAATAAAGCTGTTCGGAAACCACCTTTTTGCTGTCTCAAATCGCGATGCTTTAACGCGGTTTGAGGCAGCTTGTTCAGGTTTCCGAACAGGTCTAATAAAATATCTTGTTTGGAAAGAGAAAAATTGTACCGATGGCTTTTAAATATCAAAACTTTATATGCAATTTGCTTTGCGGATTTAGAATTTTCGCTTTACACGATAATGATTTTATGAATTGAATAAATCCTTAATTTGTTTTAAAAATTAAAACAGACAAAAGACATTTTGAAAAATATCTTCTCAAAATGTCTTTTTAGAATTTCAGTCCGCCTATTTACCTCTTGTATACTGAGATTTTGAAACTCTGTCCATTTCCCTTTGCGCATCTCGTTTAGCGATAGTTTGTCTTTTATCATGCAACTTTTTACCTTTTGCAATTCCGATATCGACTTTAATCAAGTTCTGACTAATATAAATTTTCAAAGGCACAATTGTGTATCCGTCAATCATAGCCGCTTTTTCCAATTGAACAATTTGCTTTTTATGGAGCAAAAGTTTTCGTTTTCTGAGCGGGTCTCGATTGAAAATATTTCCCTGCTCATACGGGCTTATGTGAGCATTATATAAAAAAGCTTCGCCTTTTTCGATTTTTATATAGCTGTCTTTAAGGTTGCATTTCCCGCTTCTCAAAGATTTCACTTCTGTTCCGACCAAAACGATTCCCGCCTGAAAAGTTTCCTCTACGAAGTATTCATGAAATGCTTTTTTATTTTGGGCTATCAGCTTTACGCCGGAATTTTTTTTCGACATAATATTTTCTCCTTGTTAGTGACTATTATAATGTGTAATAATAATAGCATGTTGATTTTAAGTAATGCGATATCTTTTGAAATTATTAAAATTTTTTATTTTAGTAATCCGCGCAAAAGATATCTTAATTATAAACATTAAGAAACGTTTTCAAAATTACTTAATGCAATATCTTTTGCAATTATTTAATTTATTTACTTTAAAAATCGATGCAAAAGATGTTTTAATCGTAAAGAACAAAAATACTTTTTAAGTAATGCGATATCTTTTGTAATTATTTAATTCATTTATTTTAGTAATCCGCACAAAAGATATCTTAATTATAAACATTAAGAAACGTTTTCAAAATTGCTTAATGCAATATCTTTTGCAATTATTTAATTTATTTACTTTAAAAATCGATGCAAAAGATATTTTAATCGTAAAGAACAAAAATACTTTTTGTTCCTTACTTCATTATACAGAAATATTTTTAAAGTAACAATCAAAATAATTATGGGTGGGTACAAAAATTATGAAAGATATATTTATTTCCGACGAGCAACTTTATAAAAAGAAATTAAAAAGGTGGCGGATAGCTTTCTTCACGCTGTTATTTGTTTTCATAGCTTTTATTTATGTTAACTTCAATTATCTTGCCTTTAAGATTTTAATGAGTAAGTTTTATATTTTCGAGGATTCTCTGAAAGAAATTTACGACGAATCTTTGGGCGAAGAGAATTTCCGAAGTTATCTAAAAGATTTTGATTACGTTGTTATGGACGTTTTCACGGATAAGATACGAGAAAAAAACGATGACAGATACACGTATTTATACACTCCGCAACAATTTGAATATTCAAACGAAAACCGCAAGACGGTTGCATTGGAATTTTTTACGGAAGAATTGGACGCCGAAACGGTTTATGTAAAGCTCCCCAATATTTCAAAGGAAACCAAAAAGCAACTGTTTGAAAGTGTTAAAACGTTAGAAAAATATAAAAATATAATTGTTGACTTGCAGGATAACAGCGGAGGAGATTTGTATTATTTATACAAAATGGAAAGTTTGTTTTTGGATAAAGATGTGACTTTAGGATTTGAAAAAACGAGAATAGATTTGTTCACAAACGAAATTATAAATAAAAAAAATAAAAAACTGGAATTTGAAAATATAATTTTATTGCAGAACGGCAACACAGCCAGTGCCGCTGAGGGATTTATAACAGCACTGAAAGAAAATTCGGACAATGTTTTAATAATCGGCGAAACTTCTTTCGGTAAAGGTATCGGACAATTCACAATGCCTCTGACAGCCGGCTATGCTGTAAAAGCAACAATATTAAATGTTGAAACTCCGAAAAATAACAGTATTCACAGAGTCGGAATAGAACCCGATATCGCCTATGATAAAGACGATATCATCGATTTTAGTCATTCAAAAATTATTGAATGACTAAAATAAATTAAATTTTTAAATTTATTCTTCTGTTTCGTCGTCCTCATAAATAACGAAATCAATTTTTCTTTCATCTACGTTACAAGAAATCAGTCGGACTTTTACCCGGTCACCGAGAGAAAAAGCTCGACCTTTTTTCTTGCCGACATATCTCATCAACGACTCATCAAAACTATACGTATCGTCCGGCAAAGTTTCCGCAAAAACCATTCCTTCAATAGTATTCGGCAAAGTTACATAAATGCCCCAAGTTGTCACGGACGAAATAATTCCCTCAAAAACTTGGTCAATTTTATCTTCCATAAACTCAACTTTTTTAAGTTTATCAACTTCGCGCTCCGCTTCTTCCGCGACTCTCTCCGTTTTGGAGCATTGTTTCGCGACAGCGGTCAAAAAACTATTGTAATAATTTTTTTTGTGCTCATCTAATTGCAAGTTTATATATTCCTTGATAATTCTGTGAATCTGCAAATCCGGATATCTTCTTATAGGCGATGTAAAATGGCAATAATAACTTGCCGCCAAACCGAAATGTCCGTAATTTGTGTCTGTATATCGCGCTTGTTTCAAACTTCTCAACATCACGCGAGAAATAATATTTTCTTCGGGTGTGCCTTGAACTTTTAACAAAAGGTTTTGAAGATTTTTCGGGTGATGCGCATTTGATTTAATTTTGTGCCCAAAATTTCTGATAAACTCAACTAATCTGCCCATTTTTTCTTCATCGGGTTCTTCATGTGTTCTATACACAAAAGGCATTTCGAGCCAAAAAAACTGCTCCGCGATTGTTTCGTTTGTGATTAACATAAATTCTTCGATTAAGTTTGTCGCGATATTTCTTTCACGTGTTGTGATATCCGTCGGGTGTCCAAATTCGTCCACAATTATTTTTGCTTCCGGAAAATCAAATTCGATTGCGCCTCTTTCGATTCTCTTTTCACGAATTTTTCCGGAAAGTTCAGACATTTTTTTAAGCATATCCAAATATTCTCCGTACTCTTCAAGATGCTCGGAATCTTCATTCGTCAACACATCAAAAACTTTATTGTAAGTCATTTTTTTATTAACATGAATGATTCCTTCGATAATTTCATGACCTATAACATTTCCTTCAACATCAAGCTCGATTTCACAACCCAAGCAAAGTCTGTCAACATTTTCATCTAACGAGCAAATCCCGTTTGAAAGTTTATGCGGCAACATCGGAATAACTCTGTCAACGAGATAAACGCTCGTGCCTCTCGATAAAGCCTCAACATCAAGCGGTGAATTATGCTTTACATAATGTGCAACGTCCGCAATATAAACGCCCAATTTATAATTTCCGTTTTCCAAAAGTTCAAGTGAAATCGCATCATCAACGTCTTTTGTGTCGTCGCCGTCGATTGTTACGATTATTTTTTCGCGCAAATCTTTGCGGTTTCCGATTTCGCTTTCATCAACACTCGTCGGAATATTTTCTGTTTCTTCGTATACATCTTCGGGAAATTCCGTTTTGATTTCAAACTGACTTATTATACTTAAAATATCAACTCCNGGGTCGTTTTTATGTCCGAGAATTTCAACAATTCTGCCTTCGGGAGAAGAATAATCCCCATTATTTTTTTTCAATCTCACNGAAACTTTACTGCCCGTTACAGCACCTTTGGAATCGCCTTTTTTNATAAATATGTCATCGGAAAGTTTTTTATTATCGGGAATGACAAAACCGTGTTTTTTGCCCTCAACAAACGTTCCGACTATTATACTGAAAGCTTTTTCGATAATTTCAACTACTTCGCCCTCACTTTTTTTCGCGCCGCTTTCTTTTGTTACGATGCGGCAGAAAACTTTATCTTTATGCGTCGCTCCGTTAACGGCACTCGGCGGGATAAAAATTTCTTCCGAATTTGGGTCGTCGGGAGAAACAAAACCAAAACTTCTGGTCGTACCCCAAAAAGTCCCCACAATTATTTGTGCGCGCTCAGGAGTTGTAATTTTTCCTTTTTTTGTTATAAACGCTTTTCCGTCCTTGACGAGAGAATTAATCACATCTTTAAATATTTCTTTGTCCTCTCTCGGCACTTGCAGAATCATCTCCAATTCTTTAACTTTCATCGGAGTATAATCCTCGCTATTGAGAAATTTCAGAAACTTTTCTTTTTTCTCAATAATATTAATATCATCTTCCATTCACTAACCTACTTTCCGTAACTAAACTAAATTTACATATTTTCATTAAAGCTGTCCTAACCATATAAATCGTAAAACAGCACCCATACCATAATACATTGCTTATAAAAAATATTCAATGATTTTAAAAAATTAAAAAATATAAGGGCTGTCTTACTTTTCAATCGCTCGTTAGCAAGACCGCCCAAAATACGTTTTAATATCCGAAACGTCATTATTGATTTGTTTTTTGAGTTCGTCGAGCGATGGAAATTTCATCTCTTCGCGAATTTTTTTATTAAACAAAACTTTTATTTCTTTATCATAAATTTCTTCGTTAAAATTTATAACAAATGTTTCAACCGTTATAAATTTCCCGTCAACCGTGGGATTATTCCCAACATTCGTCGCGCCGATATATTCTTTTCCGTCGATAATAACTTTCGTTGCGAATACGCCGTTTGTCGGCAAAAGTTTATTTTGCGGCAAAATCAAATTTGCGGTCGGGAAACCGATTGTATTTCCGAGTTGTTTGCCTTTTAAAACAACTCCCGTTATGAAATACGGACGCGTTAAATACCTCTCAGCGGTTTCAAAATCGCTCTTTGCGATTAATTCCCGTATCGATGAACTGCTTATTTTCACGTTGCCGTCATTCACATGCGCCGCGGTTTCCAAAATAATTCCCGCGTTATCACACAGTTTTTTTAAATATTTTATATCTCCCCGCTGTTTTGCGCCAAAGCGGTATCCCTCTCCCACCACGATAATTTTGCAACCGAGTTTTTTTATTATTATCGTATCAAAAAAATCGTCGGGATTTAATTTTGAAAATTCCATGTTGAAAGGGTATTCTATAAAATAATCAAGTGAAAATTCGGAAAAAATTCGCCTTTTTTCCAAAGATGTTAAAATCGACGGAATGTTTTCATCAAAAATAACCGTTCTCGGGTGCGGCGAAAAAGTCAACGCGACCGATGAAAGGTTATTCTCGATTGCCGATTTTTTATTTTGCAAAATTAATTTCTGATGTCCTTGATGTATGCCGTCAAAAATCCCGATGGAAACGACAGTATTTTTTAAATTAAAGTTTTCGTTATTTATGTATTTCATGTTCAAAACTCCACGCATAAATATTTTCGTTAAAGCTGTTCGGAAACCCCCTTAAAGCTTCCAGAAACCGCGATGCTTTAACGCGGTTTTCGGCAGCTCATTCAAGTTTCCGAACAGCCCTATTATACAAGCATTGTCAGCGGAATCAAAAAATAATCTTCTCTTTTAAAAATTCCGACCAAATTATTTTCAAAATCATAAACCAAAACGGACTCGCCGTGCTCAATTTCTTTATTTTCCTCGCCATAAATTACATATTTACAGTTAACTTTATTTCCGTTATATAAAATTTTATTCAATTCTTCTCNAACCACAACTCTTTTATACTCGTTTAAAACTTCTTCAATCGGAATTATCGTATTTTTCAATTCNTCATTTTCGACAATTTCAGAAAATTTTTCTAAAGTTANAGAATCCTCAATCAAAAAATTTCCCGTTTTTGTGCGGACTAAATCGCCCATACACGCACACGTATTTAANGCCTCGCCGATGTCATTGCACAGCGAACGTATATACGTTCCTTTTGAGCACAAAACTTTTATTGAAAATCTTGCATCATCAAAAAATTCAAGAATTTCTATTTTATAAATTGTAACATCGCGCTTTTTTCTCTCAACTTCGATTCCTTTTCTTGCGAGTTCATAAAGTTTTTTTCCGTTAACTTTTATCGCGGAATACATCGGCGGTGTTTGAGAAATCTCACCCGTAAAGGAGTTTACGGCGTTTATAATTTCATCTCTTGAAGCGGAAACGGTTTTCTCTTCTAAAATATTTCCCGTGTTATCATATGTATCGGTTTTGACACCCAAAATAACTTCAGCTATATATTCTTTCGTCGAACCCATAATATAATCAGCAATTTTCGTAGCTTTGCCGATGCAAATGGGCAGAACACCCGTTGCGTTTGGGTCTAGCGTCCCCGTATGCCCGACTTTAAATTGTTTGCCTAATTTTTTTCTGACTATGTTAACAACATCATGAGATGTGTAATCTTTTTCTTTATAAATATTAACTATACCTTTCATGCCAACTCACTTATCAAAATATTTTTAATCGTATCATAAATTTCGGAAAACTCGCCGCTCATCGTGCAACCCGCCGCCAAAACGTGACCGCCGCCGTTATATCTGTTACAAATTTTATTCACGTCCAATTTTAACGAACGAAAACTAACTTTAAATAAATCTTTTTCCATTTCATAAATAAACGCGGAAACTTCGGCGTTATCGATATTCAAAATAAATTGAACNACGCCCTCTAAATCGTTTCTGTCGATTCCGATTTTCGCCATATCGTCCAATCGAATATAACTCATATTAAATTTTCCGCCGCCGCAAACTTCAAGCCTGTTTATAACTTCTCGAAGCGCAACAACTTCTTCCATTCTCTTTTTTATAAACGCTTGATTATAAATAGAAGTGAAATCGATTCCGGTTTCCATAAGTTTCGCCGCGACACTCATTGTATTAGATGTTGTTGACGGAAATCTCAATCCGCCGGAATCAGAAATAATTCCCGCATAAATCGCTGTCGCTATGTCTTTGTCGATTTCCACGATATCGGAAAAAATTTCATAAACGAGTTCACTCGCGGACGATGCTTTTGCATTTACATAATTATAATCACCGTAGTTGTTATTGCTTTTGTGGTGGTCGATATTTATCGTAACAATCGCATCTTCATAAATAGATTTCGCAAATCTCGGGATTCTGTCAACATCTCCGCAATCGGAAATGATGCAAACTTCCGGCTTAACTTTAAAACTCTCATCTTGAATAAGAAATTCTTTGCCCGAAACAAAATCGTATTTTTCGTTATACACCTGCAAAAAAACTTTCGGCTTTTTTCCGAGTTTTTTTAAACACAACGCAATAGCCATGCATGAGCCGATAGCGTCAAGGTCGGGTTTTACGTGCCCTATTATCGCTATTTCGCTGTAAGGTTTTATAATTTCTAAGATATTAAAATCTAACATAAATAATTTTTTCCTTTCTTTGTGGTGCTGTTTTAAAAAATGTATAATCAAGTACGAATAAAATATTCATCATCTGTCCATTTCGCGGGTTTCTCATCTATATATTTCCATATACATAAGATAATCCTCTTCGTTTCCGATAACATGGTCATGATAGGAGCGTTGCCAAATTGAATATCCGANTTGCGCCTTTAAACTGTTTAACGATACGCCCCTACATCAATATCACCTCGATTTTGATTCCAAGACCTATAACAACTTACTCGATTTCCTCGATACTATTTTCCACGTTATTAGATTCATGCAAAAGTTTAGAAATTTTCGCGCCGTACTCAATCGAATCGTCCAAAACAAAACTCAAACTCGGCGTTTTTCTCAAATTAACCCGTGATGCCAATAATTTTCTGATATAACTCAAAGAACTTTTAATTCCCGAAAGAGTTTCGTCCGTATCTTCCTGCGAAGAACTGAAAATACTTAAATAAAGTTTACAAAAACTTAAATCGTTTGTAGTTTCCACTCTCGTAACGGTAACCATAGATTTCACTCTCGGGTCGCTGAGTTCATTATTAATTATGTCTGAAACTTCTCTTTGAATTTCAGTATTAATTTTGCTTAATCGTTCCTTATTTATAACAAATCAATCCTTTCATTTTCATACTTCTTTTTATAGAAATATATCCGCCAAAATTTTCGGACGGATATATTATCTAAATTATTTATAAATTTATTTTAACTCTCTCGGAATTTCTTCCATCGTGTATGACTCCACAACGTCGCCGACTTTAATATCATTGAACTTGCTGAAAAGCATACCACATTCATAACCCGTATTTACTTCTCGTGCGTCGTCTTTAAATCTTTTCAAAGTCGAAAGTTCGCCTTCATAAACAACAATATTATCGCGTAAAATTCTAACTTTATTTGAACGGATAATTGTTCCGTCCGTAACATAGCCGCCGCCGATAGTACCGACGCCCGACGCTTTAAATGTTTCTCTGATATCCGCATGCCCAACGATTTTTTCTTTGAAAATAGGGTCTAACAAACCTTTCATCGCTTGTTTTATATCGTCGATAGCGGTATAAATAACTCTGTATAATCTGATATCGATTTCCGCTTCTTCCGCGATAGATTTCGCAGTCGCTTCGGGGCGCACGTTAAATCCGATAATAATCGCGCTTGATGCCGATGCCAACATAACATCGGATTCCGTAATCGCGCCGACGCCGCCGTGAATTGTTCTCACGCGAACTTCGTCAGTCGTTAATTTTTCCAAACTTGTTCTGACCGCTTCAACCGAACCTTGAACGTCCGCTTTAACGATAATATTCAAATCTTTAACTTCGCCCGCTTTTATTTGGTCGAATAAATCTTCCAAGGAAACTTTTTGTTGATTTCCTTTAAGCATATCGATTCTGCCTTTTTCAAAAATAGTTTCGGCAACTTGTCGCGCTTTCCTTTCGTTTTCCGCAACATAAAAAGAATCGCCGGCTGTCGGCACGTCCGAAAGCCCTAAAATTTCAACAGGAGTTGACGGTCCCGCTTTTTTAAGGCGCTTACCGTTATAACTCATCATAGCTCTGACTTTTCCGTGACATTCGCCCGCCACAATCGGGTCGCCGACGCGTAAAGTTCCTTCTTGAACCAAAACAGTCGCAACAGTTCCACGTCCTTTATCCAATAAAGCTTCGACAATTGTTCCGCGCGCCATTTTGTTTGGATTCGCTTTTAATTCTTTCATTTCAGAAGAAAGAATTATCATTTCCAAAAGCGTGTCAATTCCCTCGCCTGATATGGCAGAAACAGGAACGCAAATAATTTCGCCGCCCCATTCTTCAACAACCAAGCCGTGCTCTGTGAGTTCTTGTTTTACTCTTTCGGGATTCGCGCCCTCTTTGTCGATTTTATTTATCGCAACGATAATTTCAATTCCCGCGGCTTTCGCATGGTTTATCGCTTCAACCGTTTGCGGCATAACGCCGTCATCCGCGGCAACGACCAAAATCGCGATATCCGTTACTTGCGCGCCACGCATACGCATCGCCGTGAATGCTTCATGACCGGGAGTATCCAAAAACGTAATTTTTTTGCCGTTAATCGGAACCATATACGCGCCGATATGTTGCGTAATTCCACCCGCTTCTTTCGCAACGACTTTCGTTTTTCTGATTCTGTCAAGCAAAGATGTTTTACCGTGGTCAACGTGCCCCATTACAACAACAACAGGCGGACGCTCCGATAAATCTTCTTCTTTGTCCTCTTCCTCCGCGCTGAAAGCTAATTTCATAATATCTTCCGATTCCAACACTTGCTCGATTTCTAAAATAATATTAAATTCTTCCGCAAGGAGAGATGCCGTATCAAAATCGATTTCTTGATTTATCGTAGCCAAAACGTTTAAAGACATTAATTTTTTTATAATGTTGGCTGTTGATATTTTTGTTCTGTCCGCTAAATCTTTTATCGTTATACTTTCCGGAATTTGTATAATTCTAACTTCTTTTTCAACAGGCGGCTGAGGAGCGACTTCTTTTTTCGGCGCATTATTTTTATTGGCGTTTTTGCCCTGTTGATTTCCCTTGTTGTTTTTTCCTTGATAATTATTATTACGTTGCTGATTATTCCCTTGATAATTATTGCGTTGTTGGTTATTGCGTTGATTATTTCCTTGATTGTTGTTGTTACGTTGATTATTATTTCCTTGGTTATTGTTATTGCGTTGTTGATTATTTCCTTGATTGTTAGTACGTTGTTGATTATTTCCTTGGTTGTTATTACGTTGCTGATTGTTATTTCCTTGGTTGTTATTGCGTTGTTGATTGTTATTTCCTTGGTTGTTGCCATTACGTTGTTGATTGTTATTTCCTTGGTTATTGTTAGTACGTTGCTGATTATTATTTCCTTGAGTATTGCTCATATTTTTTTTCTCAATAATTTTTTGTTCTGGTTTTTTATCGCTGTTAACGTTTTCTGTTTTTTTATCCACTAAAACTTCCTTTTTAATCTCCGGATTTTTGTTCGGTATATTTTTTTGGTTTTCTTTATTTTTATTAGGTTCTTTATTA
>JGI994J12354_10005536_pt1 | contig 10840 bp, 8 predicted proteins | sample IntmicLarv3ML3BL_FD_12354 | JGI IMG/M metagenome (IMG submission 12354)
AGCCTTACTGTCGCAGCTGTTCGGCGGCGAGCACGTGTTGACGCACAGGCGGCTCGCGCTCGTCCACACGAGCGCGGCGCAGAGCTGTTTGCAACTCGGCGACGAGGAAAACTGCCTCGCTTGGCTTGAAAAATGTGTGGAGTTTCACACGATGCAGGAGCGATTCTACGACACTCGCGCCGCGTTCGCGTCTCCGATACTGCGCGATTTTGAGTTCGACTACGGCGATTTCCTTGAAACGTACGACGCGCGGGCGTTTCTGTTGCAGGAGTTGAGCTTGCCGTGGTTCAAGACGCTGAACGCACACCCGCGGTTCGTTGCGCTGTTGGAGCGCGTGGAAAGCCTCGCATAGGCACCGATGAATTTTCGGCTCATTTGGATAAATAGACAGCAAAACGGCAAGGGCGCGACCCTTGCCGTTTTGCTTGTAAAAGGATGGACACAATGCGTAGAGTTCACGCATATCCTGAGACTTATCGAATTTAGGAGCCGCGCAGAGCGGCAAGGTAGGGCAAAACGCCACTTCGCATTCTATGCGGAGGGCGTATCCACCGTGCAGTTGAGCGGCGAAATTGCTCGCGGCTCACGGAAAGGCGGTGCGCATGGGTGTCGCCTTTTTGCACGTCTGGTAATATGACGCACGAGAGTTCGGTTTGTTCCATTTTATTTTGAAATTGTTTTTTTGTGGAACTGGGGCAGGGGAACGTGTTGCTTTTTCAAGAAAAAGTAAACGAAAATGCCGCGCATTTTCGTAGGGGCAATCGGGGGACACGGCGTGCTCACTAATGTGCAAAAAGGGGGGGCGACCGGATTGTTTCGCCGCGTCTCGCAATGCCGTACGGAAGCGGCGAGGATGGGGGCAAAATCTGAGCAAGGTGACGGCTCGTCACCTTGCTCAGAATGACGCGTGACACGAAACAGCCCCGTACGGCATAGCCGTGCGGGGCTGTAGTGCAGGGCGTGAAAATACGGGGTGCCGTGGTGCGGACGATGGGATTGCAGAATCAAGCGTCTCGCAACACGCGCACGTGTTTTACAGCTTTGCGGCACTTTCCTCAAGGTTTGCGATTAAGGCGCGCGCCTTGTCGGCGCGGTCTCGCTCGGCTTGAACGACGTTTTCGGGTGCCTTGCCGGTGAACGCCTCGTTAGAGAGCTTCGCCTCCAACTTCGCGAGGTCGGCGCGAGCGTTTTCAAGCTCCTTTGCGATGCGCGCGCGCTCCGCGTCGAGGTCAACGAGCTCCGCGAGCGGCATGTAGACACGGGCGTTGTCCGTGACGACGGCTACCATGCCTTCAAGGTTCGCAGGCGCGTCGGTGCTGACGGTGACGTCGCCGGCGTACGCGAGCTTCGCGAGGTAGACGCGGCCGCTCTCAAACGTCGCGACCTTGTCGGTGGCGATTATGAGCTGCGGGCGCTTGTTCGACGGCACGTTCATCTCGGCGCGGCGTGCGCGGACAGCGCGTATCGCGTCCATAATAGCCTCGAAGTCGGCCTCCTCGGTCGGGAAACTGAGCGCGGCGGAAAACTCGGGGTACTTCGCAATCATCAACGCGTCGCCGAGGTGCGGAATCGCTTGGAAAACTTCCTCGGTTATGAACGGCATAAACGGGTGTAAAAGTTTAAGAATTTCGGTTAAAACATATAAAAGTACGCGCTGTGCGCCGATATTTGCGGCTTTATCTTCGCCGTTCAGACGCGGCTTCGTGAGCTCAATGTACCAGTCGCAGTATGAATCCCAGATGAAATCGTAGAGCTTTGTCGCGGCGATTCCGAGCTCGTACCGCTCAATATTGTCCGTGACCTCGCGGATTGTGTCGTTGAGTTTAGAGAGAATCCACTTGTCCTCAAGCTCCAGCGTGTCGGGCAGGGCGTTGTCCTCAATGGTGAGGTTCATCATCACGAATCGCGACGCGTTCCAGATTTTGTTGGCGAAGTTGCGCATCGCCTCGCAACGCTCGGCGTAGAAGCGCATATCGTTGCCGGGCGAATTGCCCGTCAGCAGGTTAAAGCGCAGTGCGTCCGCGCCATACAAGTTGATGATGTCGATGGGGTCGATGCCATTACCGGCGGATTTTGACATTTTCTTGCCGTTCGGGTCGCGGACGAGTCCGTGGAACAGCACGGTTTCAAACGGAATTTCCTTCATATGCTCCAAGCCGCTGAAAATCATGCGCGCGACCCAGAAGAAGAGGATGTCGTAGCCCGTTACAAGTACGCCCGTCGGGTAGAAGTAGTCGAGTTCCGGTGTTTTTTCGGGCCAGCCGAGCGTGGAGAACGGCCACAGCGCGGACGAAAACCACGTATCCAGCACGTCCTCGTCGCGCTCAATGTGCGTGCTGCCGCACTTTTCGCACGTTTCGGCGTCGGTGCGCGAGACGGTGATGTGGCCGCAGTCGGCGCAGTACCACGCGGGGATTTGGTGACCCCACCAGAGCTGACGCGAGATGCACCAGTCGCGCGCGTTCGTCATCCAGTTGTTGTAGGTGGAGATATAACGCTCGGGGATAAACTTGATGGAGCCGTTTTCGACGATTTCCATCGCGTCCTTGGCGAGCCCGTCCATCTTGACGAACCACTGCGGAGAGGTAATCGGCTCAACCGTTGTGTTGCAGCGCGAGCACGCGCCGACGGAGTGTGTGTGTTCCTCCACCTTGACGAGCAGACCGAGCGCGTCAAGGTCGGCTACGACGGCCTTGCGCGCGTCGTAGCGTTCCATACCGTTGTATTTTCCGGCGTTGATGACCTTCGCCTCGGTGTCGAGGACGAGGATTTGTTCCAAATTATGGCGCAGACCGACCTCAAAGTCGTTCGGGTCGTGGCACGGCGTCATCTTGACGCAGCCCGTGCCGAACTCACGGTCGACGTACTCGTCGGCGATGATGGGGATTTCGCGATCCATCAGAGGGAGCATGACGCTTTTGCCGACGAGGTGCGCATAACGATCGTCGTCGGGGTGGACGGCGACACCTGTGTCGCCAAGCATCGTTTCGGGGCGCGTTGTGGCGACAATCAGGAACTCGTCGGAGTCCTTGACGGGGTACTTGATGTGCCAGAAGTGACCGGCTTGCTCCTCGTGCTCAACCTCTGCGTCGGAGAGCGCGGTCGTACAACGCGGGCACCAGTTGATTATACGATTGCCCTTGTAAATCAAGCCCTTTTCGTACATGGAGACGAAGACTTCGCGCACGGCGGCGGAGCAGCCGTCGTCCATAGTGAAGCGTTCGCGCTCCCAGTCGCACGAGCTTCCGAGCGTCTTGAGCTGCTCAATAATGCGCGAGCCGTATTCCTCTTTCCACTCCCAAACGCGTTCGATGAACTTTTCGCGGCCGAGGTCATAGCGCGTTTGTCCGCTCTTGCGCAGTTCCTCCTCAACTTTGATTTGCGTGGCTATACCGGCGTGGTCCGTGCCGGGCATCCACAGCGCGGAGTAGCCCTGCATGCGCTTGAAGCGAATGAGGACGTCTTGCAGCGCGTTGTCGAGCGCGTGACCGAGGTGCAGCTGCCCCGTGACGTTCGGCGGCGGGATAACGATGGTGAATGGTTTCTTGTTCGGGTCGATTTCGGCGTGGAAATGTCCGCCGTCGAGCCAGAATTTGTAGATGTCGGATTCGACTTTAGTTGGGTCGTAGGTCTTTTCAAGCTCTTTCATTTTATCCAATCCTTTCCTTATGTGAAAATCGATGTATTCCTTGCGGCGTAATAAAAAACGCCCCAAGGAAACAAATCCTTGAGACGAGTTGTGTAAAACACTGCCCGCGGTACCACTCAAATTGCGACGGGCTTCGAAAGAAGACCGGTCGCCGCTTATCGGGTTTTCGGAAAACCCATGACCTGTGACGCGGCCAAAACGAGAGCTTCTAATCACGATTTCGCTGCGCGAAATCGCTTTCTTGCTCCGGCTCCGGAGTGACTGGCTCCATCAATGCCTTTAGTATTAAGTTACCCTGCATTGTAACACATTTTCTTAGTATTGTCAAGACGCAAATTGCGCGGAAGCGGCGTTGTTACGCGCTGTCGCCGCGCATTTCGTCCTCGGACAGGCCGTAAGCCTCAACTGCGTCGTCGCCGCGAGGTTCGATGTGTATCATAATGTCGTATACATTCTCAAGACTTTGCTTGATTTCGCGCTCAACCTGCGACGCAATCTCGTGTGCGTCAAGCACGGTGCAGTGCGGGTCAACGTCGATGTCGAAGTCGATGTCCCAGAAGCCCGCGACGCGGCGTATGCGCGCGTGGTGCGGGTTTGACGCGCCCTCCACCGTGTTTGCGGCGCGCAGGATGATGCGATACGGCTCCATGTCGTTGTTGCCGTCCATCAGCTCAAGGTTTGCCTCGCGGAAAATCCCGACTGCCGTCTTGATGATTAGCGCGCCAATCAAAATCGCAATGACGGTGTCGGCGTACGCGGAGCTTGTGAGCGCGGAAATAATCAGTCCGACGAGGACGCCGACGGAGCTCAAAACGTCGCCCGCCATGTTTTTCGCGTTCGCCCTAATCATCGCGGAATCGGCGCGTTTGCCGAGGAAAAACTGGCTCCACGCGAGCAGAATTTTGCCGACAATCGAGATAATCGTCACGACTACGGCCGTTGCAGAGGGCACGACATGCTGTGCGTCGGAAAAGAGGTTGGAGATTGAGCTGATTATCAATTGTGCGCCCGCGAAGAAAATCACGAATGACAGGAAGACCGTCGACACGGTTTCGGCGCGTCCGTGACCCCACGGGTGGTCGGCGTCGGCGGGCTTGGAGACAATCCGCACCACAACGAGCGTGATGACACCGCTGAGCACGTCTGCCGCCGAGTCGATGCCGTCGCCGACGAGCGCGCCGCTGCTTGAAATAAGCCCAACGACGATTTTCAGAATCGCCAAGACCGTGTTGCCTGCAATTGCTATGGCTGCGGCAAGGCGGAGATATTCGGTTTTACTGCGTTTGGTTGACATGGGCGTACCTCTCTTAAATCGCGCAATGCTCAAACGCGGCATTTTGCGTAATATGTAAAGTCTATTCATTGGGGTTACGATATATGCATGCGCGTTGCGGTAAAGCACGCAGGTGAAAACTAAATCCCCCGCGTTCCGATAAAATCGGTACGCAGGGGATAGTTATATTATGCTTACTCAATATCCTTGGCGTGATAGATGCTGACGCGGTTGCGACCGGTGATCTTGGCGTTGTACATCGCTTCGTCGGCATTGCGCAGCAGGTCGTATAGCGCCGGTGCGCTGTTGCTTTCGGCGATGCCGACGGAGATTGTGACGGGTATCATCACGCCGTCCCATTCGCATGGCGCGTGGGCAATGCTGTGGCGTATTCGCTCGGCGAGCGTTTGCGCGACGCGCATAGAAATGTCCGGCCCCGCTTCAATTAAGACGACAAATTCCTCGCCGCCGTAGCGGGCAAACAAGTCGTATGAGCGAACCGTGTCGCGCACGCGGGAGGATACGACGCGTAGAACCTCGTCGCCGCCGGAGTGACCGTATGTATCGTTGACGTGCTTGAAGTGGTCTAAATCGAAAACCATTGCGAAGCACGACATGCCCAAACGCTTGGATTTCTCAAATTCCTTATCCGCCAATTCAAGGAAATGGCGGCGGTTGTATATGCCCGTGAGACCGTCCGTATATGCCGCGAGCTCAAGCTGCATTAGCAACTCCTGCCGCAACGTGATGTCCTTGATAACTACGGTGTAGCCGAGCAATCTGCCGCGCTCGTGCAACTCGGCGACCGTTGCGGAGTAGTAGCGCGGCCGCGAGGCACCGCTGATGGTAAATCGCAAGTCCAAATCGCGGTCGAGGCTAACGAAGTCGCGCAATTCCGATGGCCAGCTCTGGCAAGTGGCGATGGAAACACCGTTGCGGCAGTCGACAATGTCGGGGAAAAGCTCGCGTCCTGCCGCGTTCACGGCGGAGCAGGACATGTCGGGGTCGACGACGATGAATGCGTGCTCAATGGAGTCGAGCACCGTAGAGTACGCAATCGGAATGAAGTCGAACAGCGAGTAGCGTACGACGGTGTAGTAGAAAACGATGTCGATAATGACGAGCGTGAAAGGCATGAAGTTGATGATGTTGCCGTCGGGGCTAATCAGCAGCGTTGCGAGGGTGAACATGCCGTCGGTAATGAGCGGCACGAGCGTAGTTATGAGCATAAGCGCGAGCGTGCGGCGGTGGCGCGGACCGCTCTTAACGATGCGCTCAAGCAGAATGCCGCAGGTGGCGAGCAAGCAGATTATCGAGTAGATGCGCGACGCGCCGTATAGTACGCCGGGGTCGAACTGCAAGCCGCGGAACGGCATGTTGTAGTCAAAGAAATGATTTACGAAAACGAGCGTGTGGAGATCCGAGGTGAGTACGAACGCCGAGATGATGAGCGAGAAGCCCGTCAGAGTGTAGCGAACGACGTTGAATGTAGCGCGTGACATTTCGATTTTGCAGAAGTCGATGGCAAATAGCAGGAATGTTGCCGGCAGAAACAGGCTTCCGATGAAGTAGACGCGCATGCCGGATAGCGCGGCTCCGTCGGATTTCGCCAAAATTTGCAATAAGTAGCCAAAAATATACAGCATAACAGAAGCCAAACTTAAAACGAAGTAATATCGCTTATCATTTTGACAATGTCTGAATGTTATACATGTAAGGTAGAAAGTCATGATGAGCGCGGCCGCAAGGACTACGGAAACGACTGCGAGAGCCATAATGATAACCTCCTTATATGCTGTAGCTTTGGTTACGCGTTATGCCTTGATATATTCCTTGTATTTGCTCAGCGAGCGCGCGTCAAGCGCGGCGGAAATCTCTGTAGCATCGTCGAGGTAGTTGATCTCCGTGACGAGACCGGCGCGGTAAAGCTCATCCACGAGACCGCTTTTTGCGTACGGCACGGACAGCGTGACGCGGTGAATGCCGAGACCGAGGATATCCTCAATCTTCGAGCGGAGCGTGTCAAGACCGTAGCCCGTGACGGCGGAGATGTTCACGATATTCTCGCCGTGCGGCAGCACGTCGGTGTGCAGGTCGCACTTGTTAAAAACCTCAATGCGCGGTGTTTCGGCGGCACCGAGCTCGCCGATTAACTCGTCCGTGACGCGTTGCTGAAGCTCCCATTCGGGGTTCGACGCGTCAATGACATGCAGAATGAGATCGGCAAACTTCAACTCCTCCAACGTTGCGCGGAACGCGTCAACGAGGTGGTGCGGGAGCTTGCGTATAAAGCCGACGGTATCGGAAAACAGCGCGTCGGCGGACTCGTTCACGGCGGCGCGACGCGTCGTCGTATCAAGCGTGTCAAAAAGGCGGTCGTTTGCGTGTATTCCGGCATTCGTCAGATGGTTGAAAAGCGTGGATTTGCCCGCGTTCGTGTAGCCCACGAGCGCGATGACGGGAATTTCGTTGCGAAGTCGCTGCCGTCGTGCGACGGCGCGGTTCTTCATAACGTCGTCAAGCTCATCTTCGAGTTTTTGAATCTTGCGGCGAATGTGACGGCGGTCGGTTTCGAGCTGCGTCTCGCCCGGACCGCGCGTGCCGATTGGCGCGCTCGTGCCCGTTTGGCGCACTAAATGCCCCCACATACCCGTTAAGCGCGGCAGCAGATACTTATATTGCGCAAGCTCAACCTGCAAGCGACCCTCGCGGGTGCTTGCGCGGTCAGCAAAGATATCGAGTATAAGCGTGCTGCGGTCGATGACGCGCACGCCGAGCTCCTCACCCAAAACGCGCGTTTGCGACGGGCTGAGCTCGTTGTCAAACACGCACAGCACGGCACCCTCGGCTTCGATGAGCTCGCGAACCTCCTGCGTTTTCCCGTCGCCGATGAACGTGCGCGGGTCGGGAAAGTGGCGGTTTTGAATCACCTTGCCGACGCATTGACCGCCTGCCGTTTCGAGCAGAGCCTCAAGCTCGTCGAGCGTTTCGTCCGTAGAATGCTCGCGCGGGTTCATAGACCCTGCGCATAAGCCGACGATAACAGCTTTTTCGGTTTCTCTGTTGGTTATTTCAGTCATGTGTCCTCCAAAAATACAGCGGACAAAGTTTGAAAGGCAAATCTTTCAAACCCGGTTTTCTCTTCCCGCAATCGAAACAACGCCCGAATCAAGGAAAGAATGGTCATAATCATGACAAAAAGCAGTTATCGACAGCGCGCGGAGAAACGCGGATAATGATAGACACGCGCCCGTGAGCGCGCGTCTGCCGAATGCTGTGAAGTTACTGCTTAATGCCGAATTTGCGGTTGAACTTATCGACACGTCCGCTTGTGTCAATGAGCTTTTGCTTGCCCGTATAGAACGGGTGGCACTTTGAGCAAATTTCGACCTTAATGTCCGGCCGTGTGCTGCCGGTTTCGATTACCTCACCGCAAGCGCAACGAATGCTCGTTGCCTTGTAGTCAGGATGAATGCCTGCTTTCATCTATCTCACCTCCGTGAAAAATCTGCTTTATTTGCAAATAGTATAAACAATTACATACAATAGCAAAATACAATATAACATGCCGAAAGTGAAAACGCAAGTCTTTTTTAACATTTTTCTGCGAAATTTGCGGCGGAGGGGCTATGTTGCAGAGCTTTTTGCCTGTTGCGTGACCTCTGCGCTCGCTGAGAGCGGCGGGTTTTCGCGGTTTTTGTACGTCGTGCCGCAGGTGCAGGTGACGGCGGCGTCCGTCGACGCGAGCTCCAGCTCCGCGCCGCAGCGCGTGCATTGCACCTCTCTGAGCGTCGGAACGATTGCGTCGTCTACGCCCTTGCAGCGTGTTAATGCGTCCATTGTGAAATCCTCCTATATATTGGAATATGTAAGTAGTGTTCCCCTGTTTGCCTTGACAATACGCGGCGGAGATAGTAAAATTGATAAAACACATATACATTGGAGGAACAGCTATGTCTGAAAGAATCGAGCACGCCGCGAGCGTTTTTGCGAACGGATTCAACTGTTCGCAGGCGGTTTTCGCCGCATTTGCGGAGGATTACGACATTGACACGGAGGCGGCGCTGAAGGTCGCGTCCGGCTTCGGCGGCGGCATGCGCAGCGGCGAGGTTTGCGGCGCGGCGACAGGTGCGCTGATGGCAATCGGGGCTGCGCGCGGCCACTATATTGAGGGCGATATGGGCGCAAAAGCGGACGCGGGAGCGCGCACAAAGGCGTTTATGACCGAGTTTCGCGCCCGCACAGGCGATGTTCTGTGCCGCGAACTGCTCGGTGTTGACCCGTCCACGCCGGAGGGTGCGGTGCAATTCGCCGCGGACCCGAAATATAAGGAAAAGTGCTTCGGGTTCATCAGAGCTGCGGTTGAGATTTTAGAGGAATTCGGGTATTAAGGGCAAACGCCGCCGATAGGGCGGCGTTTGCCCTTATAGGGCTACGGTACGCGTTCGTAGGGGCGGATTCTATATCCGCCCTTGGTTTTTTGTGGCTACGGTACGCGGGGGGCGGATTGCCACGCCCCTACACGCCCGTCGCACAAATCACCGCCGCCGCGACCTTTTTATGTGTTGCTTATTGACAAGAAACGCGCTATGGGCTATAATATGCGCAAGAGCTTCATGCAAAGCAGAAGCCCGCGACAGGACATAGTGTTAGCGCACCATGCCCCTGTGAGGTAAACAGTCTACCTACACAACCGTTTCGGCGTCACGAGCAGCTTTACTATAACATGGGTGCGGTATTTTTTCAATACCAAACTCGTGAAAAGTGCTGTGCGTTTGTCGGAGCGTTATAGTCGTATTTATGCGCACGTGTAGGATTATTGCCTATGCGTGCGCTTTTTCCTTGCCGAAGCTCTTGTCGGGAGGGCTACCGACGGTGCGTAAAATCCGTCGGCAGCTCGCTTGACAAGAGTTGATTTTTGGGGGAGGTGAGTGAGAGCGTGAGTGTGCAAGTGATTACTATGTGTGTTATTATAGGCGGATTCCTTATGCTGGGATTTGTTATTTCCATAAGAGAAGCAAAGGGAAGTAAGCGGAATCGCAATGCCGGATATGAGCTGATTATCGCAGATTTTTACATGAAGGATGGGTGTGGTTACGTCATTCCAAAGCATAACTTGGGTTTAGCGCAGGAAATCGAGGTAACGGCTATCAGCGAGATTAGAAAAAACGCAAAGCTCGTTGCGTTTGAAATTCGATACCGTGCTAACGGCGAGATAAAAATGAATAGAGTTCACGGACCGGAACTCCAACTGATTAACGCTATGGACAAGTTTGGCTACCAATAATCACGACGATGAAACAGCACACAAAAAACCGACGGCGTGAGCCGTCGGTTTTCTTTGTGCTTATTTTTGCGGATTAGGTGTGTTGCACCAATCTCTCGGCAACCGTGTCGAGCTCGCCGGCGCCGACGGTGAGAATCAAGTCGCCCTCACGCGCCTCGGCGGCAAGTGCGGCTTCAAGGATATCGAACGTCTCGCACACCATTGCGCCGTCGATTTTCGCGGCGAGGTCGGCGGAGGAAATGTTGTAGGTGTTCGTCTCACGCGCTGCGTAAATCTCCGCAAGGTACGTTTTCGTCGGGCGGCGCAGTTGCTCGGCGAACGCGTCGAGGTGCATCGACGTGCGCGAATACGTGTGCGGCTGGAACGCCAGAATCACGCGCTTGTAGTCGAGGTTCATCGCGGTGTCTAGGAGGCTTTGCAGCTCCGTCGGATGGTGCGCGTAATCGTCGTAGATGTCCGCACCGTTGAGCTTTCCCTTGAACTCAAAACGGCGTTCCGTGCCCGTAAACGTCTCCAAACCGGCCTCTACAGCCTCGCTCGGCAAGTTGAGCACGACGCCGACGGCTGCCGCTGCGAGTGCGTTGGCAACATTGTGGCGGCCGGGAACTTGGAGCTTGACGCGGGCATAAAC
>JGI994J12354_10005537_pt1 | contig 10840 bp, 10 predicted proteins | sample IntmicLarv3ML3BL_FD_12354 | JGI IMG/M metagenome (IMG submission 12354)
ACCCCGGTGACCCGGCGGCCGCAGCGGAAATGGCTTGGCGGGACGCTTCGGTGTCGCATGTAAAAAACGGGATTTACGGCGAGATGCTTTTCGCCGCCGTCATTGCCGCCGCCGCGCTGAGCGACGATATGCCGCAGATTATCCGTGCGGGCTTGGCTGAGATTCCGAGCAAATCCAGGCTGCACGAGAGCGTGGAGACATTGCTGGCAATGTACGAAAGCGGCGCATGCTTTGATGCCTGCACCGCCTGGATTTATGCCGACTGGGACGAGGGAAGCGCCCACGATTGGTGCCACACCATCCCGAACGCGCTGATTGTGTGTGCGGCGCTGCTGTTCGGGGAGAAGGACTTCGGGAAAACCATCTGTCTGGCGGTTTCCTGCGGCTTTGACACCGACTGCAACGGCGCGACGGCAGGCTCTGTCATTGGCATGGCGCGGAGCTTTGCGCACATCCCGAATGCGTGGACGGACTGCTTCGCGGGCAAGCTGCAAACCCATATCACCGGATGGAGCGAGGTCGAAATCGAGTCCCTGATTGCGTTGACGCGAAAGCACATTCGGGAGAAAAAATAAGGATATAAAAAGGTGCCCCGCTGCAAACAGTGAGGCACTTTTTGTGGTTGGCTCTAATTCAAAACCAATTTCTCCAAATCACCATAAAGCACCAGCTCCTCGGCCTTTTCCTTCACGCTGTATGCCGTTTCCTTGCCCTGCTGGGTGGCGGTCACGCTCATGTTTGTCACGTTGACCACGCGCAGGGTGGGGCTGTCGGGATCCTGCTCCAGCACGGTGTTTCGCTTGAAATCCTTGACGGTGAAATTCTTCGCGCGGCTTTCGCAGACGATGTAAGCCACATCGTTCCCGAGCCGTGTGCGGTGGACATCCAGCCCCGAAATGGTGATGTTTTCCAGCACGCCCACACCCTCCGGGCGCTCATCGTCGTTGAACAGCGGGGTGCGGCAGTAGCGGGCAGCATCGAGGTTCAGCGCGTAGGCGCGGAAGCCGCCGCGCACGTTCTCGATGGTGATGTTGCGAATCGGCGCATCCACGCTGAGGATGCGCACGAGCGTGTGGCAGTCCTCGGCGTAAATGTCGCGGATGACGAGGTTCTCTATCACATCGCGCTGCAAGTCAAAATTGTCCACACGAGTGACGCAGTCGTCGGCGTTCAGGGCAATCAAATCGTCGTTCGTCTGGCCGGGAGTGACGGCGTGGATGCATTCAATCAAGCCGTTGCGCACCGCGCCGCCAAAATGCAGGCCATCCTGGTTCCCGGCGCGCTTTTCGCCCGAAAAACGCAGGTTGCGGATGGTGAAATCCTCCAATTGGGACATGCGCACATGAAACGCCACGGAGTTGGCAATCTCAAAGTCCGACAAGATGAGTCCCTTTACATTCACAAAATTCATCGTCGCGCCGGAGTAGCCCTCCGTGTCAAACAGGTCGGGGCATTTGACGTTGAGCCGCCCGGTGTTGTTGCCGTCCCAAACGCCGCCGGTCAGTGTAATATCCTCGTTTCCGCCTGCCAAATCCGCATTGCGAATCAGGAAGTCACCGCGCTTTTTCGGCACCTCGCCGCATTGGATAACGCGCGTGCCGTCCGCCAGCTTGATGTGCGTATGCGAATGCACCAGCAACGGACGCTTGACAAGGTAATTCCCTTGCGGAAGCTCCACCACCGCAGCGCCGGCATCCAGCGCCGCTTGGATGGCAGGAGTGTCGTCGCGCAGACCGTCCCCGACCGCGCCAAAGTCCCGAATGGATATCGTTTTCATGTTTGTGTCCGTCCTTTTTTTATTTTTGGCGGCTGCTTGCCGCTTGAACCCACAGACTTTTCTATTATAGCGTATTCGGAGGCGGCTGCCAAGTGTTTTGTGCCGGTTTTTGTGTTTTTGCGGCAATCACAGCAAAAAACGCCGAAAAGCAAGACAAACCGTCCGAAAATGTGATAAACCTGCTCGTCGGCGAAACGATGGACGAGGCGAACAAGATCATCCAGAAAATCCGCGCCATGAACAGCATCATTCAAGGTGAGCTGGAACAATATGGGTTGGCGGCAACGGAAATGAATCCGCAATAAAATGTGCCCAATCCATCGCAGGCAGCGCCTATCTATAAGTCCGTTTTTTTATTGCCCCATGGCTTCCCCTCGTCACGCATAAGCGATTCTCTGCATATCACTCAGCGCTTTTCTTTGGTTGCCCGTTTGGCGACATTGCTAGTTCAGCACATTTTTCCTCGTTTGTCAACATCTTGGTGACTTTTTCAATTTTTGTGTTGCGTTCGGTGACAATTTGTGATATGATAGCGCAGAAATGGAGGTTGAAAAAAATGACGTTTGGCGATAAATTGAAGGCGCTTCGTCTCACAAAAGGCCTATCGCAGGAGGAGCTTGCAAGCCTGCTGGGCACATCAAAGCAGGTGATTTCACGTTATGAGAATCACCAGCGCGACCCGAAGGTCACGACTGTTGGCGAGTTTGCAAAAAAATTGAATGTACCGCTCTCGCTTTTGCTGGATGACACCGACGCATCCGCCGATTTTCCGGCCGAGCTGGTTCCTTATAGGCCAACCCACCGCATCCCCATCCTTGGCCGCGTTTCCGCAGGTTTGCCCATTTATGTGGAGGAGCACATCGAGGGCTACACCTATACCGACCTCAACGGCGGCGCGGAATATTTTGCCCTGCGCGTTGAGGGCGACAGCATGGATGCGCTGCACATCCTTCCGGGTTGTTTGGTTATCGTTCGGCGGCAAGATATTGTTGAAAACAATGAAATTGCCATTGTAATGGTAAACGATGAGGATGCCACCATCAAACGGTATACGCGAAAAGAAAACACCGTAGTGCTCACACCACAGTCCACCAACGCCGCTCATAAAACGCAGGTCTACAATCTGAAAGACACCAAGATAAGGATATGCGGAAAGGTCATTAAAGCAGAACTGACCCCGGTGTGAGGAATTGTCGCAATCCGACACTTTCGGCCCGTCAATCGTATTATAGGTGAAAGGGGGCACTGTGATGGCAAAAACTTTCTTGCGCGCGCAGAAAGAGATTGCGGAAATTTACGAGCGCCATGTGAAAACGCTCTATCGGATTTGCTTTGGCTATTTGAAATCGCAGGCTGACGCAGAGGATGCCGTGTCCGATGCCTTTGTGCGGCTCATTCGCTCCGGAAAGCACTTTCGGGACGCGGAGCATGAGAAGGCCTGGCTGATTCGGGTGTCAATCAACGTCTGCAAGGATGCGTTGAAGCGTCGGCGGCGCAAAGAGGAAAATCTGGAGGATCATCTGAATCTTCCGGCGGAGGAATCCTTTGAAATTGACGAAACCCTTCGGGTTGTGATGGCTTTGCCTGACAAATACCGGACGGTCATCTTCCTTTACTATTACGAGGAATACAGCAGCCCGGAGATTGCAAAGCTGCTCCAAAAACCGCAATCCACCATCCGCAGCCACCTTCACGAGGCGCGAAAGCTCCTCAAAATACAGTTGGGCGGTGATTTTTATGAAGGATAAACGTATGTATGACGTGTGGGAGAAGGTCGTGCCGAGCAAAGCTGCCGAGCAGCGGATGCTTGCCGCCATTCTCACGCAAACGCAATCAGAACAAGGAAAGGTGATAAGGATGAAACAGAAACCCGTTTGGAAAAAGGCAGCGCCGCTTGCCGCTTGCTTGGCCGTTGTGGTTGCCCTAACCGCCGTTTTCGGCAATCTCGCAGGATGGTTCGGTGCGCACGCTTCCCCTGTGACCTTGGACGGCGGGACACTCCGCTTTCGCAGGAATCTTGCCATCCAAGGCGCTATGAACTTCGATCTCGGCAGCAACGGCGCGTCAAGGGCCTTGACAGGGGAAGAAATCACGCTGCTGTTTGGGGGCGCATTCGGCAAATCCGCCGTTTCCGCTCATGGAATTTTCAGCAAGGGCAGCAAATACGGCCCAGACAAAACACTCCTGCACGTTGAGGCCATGGCAGAGAACGCAGCGGATATTCATCTCAGCGGCATAAAAATCATTCTCGCCGCAAGCAGCCTGGGCTATATTTCGGACACGAAAATAGACATCGGTCTGCGCACATCCGAAATCAACGGCATTGATGTTTCAGCGGGTTATTGGCTTACCGACAAAAACAGCAGCGGCAAACGGAATATCATCTATCTCGCGTCTTATGAGACAAACGGCGTTACGGTATATATCGAACACGGCGGATCTTCGGAAAACAGTAATACACTGCGCGAGGAAATCGCTTTCGCCGTGGATACGCTCACGCGGAATGGTACACCAAAGCTTACGGCCATCACCAATGAATCCTGACTTTCAGCAAAAAAGGGGATGCTGCAAAATGAAACATTTTGCAGCATCCCCTTGGGAAAAACCGTTTGCGAGCCCGATGGGGCTCGCATTTTGCATCTTTTTATAGTCGTAGACGACTATAGATGCAAAACCACGCTTTTTCTCACGCTCAACGCATGAATATGCTTTTTGCAGCGCACCTGTTTTCTTTGGGATTATTCCGACACCTCGGGGCGGAACGGGGTCTTTCCTTCTACGGAAAGATCCAAGGCTCCCGCCTGCAGGGTATTGCTTTTCTCCATGTCCTCCAGGATGTTTTTTCCCCGTTGCAGGCGCTCGTCCAAATCTTTGGGGAGACCCAGCTTGAGGGTTACGGTATCGCGGTAGAGCAGCCGCACGCCGGAAGGGCTGCGCAAATCCACTTGTGTAATGCGCTCCTGCAGGCCGTTTTTCTCCAGCGCTGCCAGCACATCGGCAAGCAGCTGATGCAGCGCGTCATCATCGCCCTGCTCAAAGGTCAGCTTTTTCCCCGGGTCACAAACCGCAGAAGCGGGAAGATAAATCTGCATCCCCTCCTCAGGCTGCTGTTCCAGCAATTCCAGCACTTTGCCCTGCGCGTCCAGCAAAATCCAATTCGTTCCGCTTTGCACCGCATGGAAATCCGTGATTTCGGTGACGTGGAATATCAGCTTATCCGGCAAACCGCGCTTGATGGTGACCTCCCGGAGATAGGGCAGCGCCTCGGGCAGGCGTTTCTGCGCCTCCTCCAGCGGTACGAGCAGAATGCTCTCCCCCGTGCGCAAGCCGGAGGCCTCCCAGATTTCCTGCGCTTGATAGCGCTCGCCGCCCTGCGCCTCATAATTCTGCACGCGCAGCCATTCATTGACCGAAAACAGCAGAAACAGCAGGAGTGCAACAGACAGCGCCGCCACAGCGGACACCAGCGCGATGCGGAATTTTCTTTTGCGCCGCGCCTGTTTCATTTTCTTTTCACGGGCAACACGCGCCCGATAATCCGCCGTTTCGCGGCTGTTTTTCGCTGTTTTCTGACCCTGCCCCGCTGCCGTCGGCCGCTGATTCGCCGGCCGGCGCGGCGGTTGATTTCCCGCTGCCATAAACTGCCTCCCTTTTCACATCCGCGCCCAACAATTGCAGGCTTTTCTCTATCTCTTCATATCCACGGTCTATTAAATGCACCGCGGAAATTCGGGTTNCCCCCGCGGCGGCGAGCCCCGCCACCACCAGACCCGCGCCGCCGCGCAAATCCGGTGCAGTAACGTGAGCGGCACGCAGCTGCGGCACGCCCTCCACCACCGCCATGCGGCATTCCACCTCTATCTGCGCACCCAGACGGCGCAGCTCGGCGGCCTGTTTGTATCTGTTTTCAAAAATGTTTTCCACAATCACGCTCGTGCCCTTTGCCGCGCAGGCCATGGCCATGGCGGTTGCCTGGGAATCCGTGGGAAAGCCGGGATAGGGCATGGTATGGATGGTGCGGAAGCGCGCCGGACGGCGCGGTGCCCGGATGGTGAGCCGGTTCTCCCCCATTTCCAGCGTGCAGCCCATATCCTCATACGCCGCGAACACCGGGCTGACATGGGCGGGAACCACCTCTTCCAGCGTAATGACCCCCTGCGTCACGGCGGCGCAGGACATCAGAGTGGAAACCGCGATGCGGTCGGGTATCACGCGGTATTCGCAGCCGTGCAGGCGGCGCACGCCCTCAATGGTGACAGTGCCCTCCCCCGCGCCGCGGATGTTTGCGCCGCAGCGGTTGAGAAACGCCGCCAAGTCCGTGATTTCCGGCTCCCGCGCAGCGTTGATAATGACGGTGGTACCGCGCGCAGCCGCCGCCGCAATCATAAGATTTTCCGTTGCACCGACGCTTGGCAGCGCGAGCGCAACGCTCTCCCCGCACAGCCGCCCTTGACGGCTCAGGCGCAGGCGTCCCTGCTCCCCATACTCCACCGCCGCACCGAGCGCCTGCATGGCGAGCAGATGCAGATTGATGGGGCGCTGGCCGATTTCGCAGCCGCCGGGGGCAGAAACCACGCTCTCCCCAAAGCGGGAGAGCAGGGGTCCCAGGAAAACAATGGAGGAACGCATCTCCTGCATGAGCGCCTCCGGCACCTCGCAGCTGCGGATATCACGCGCATCCACGGCAACACTGCTGCCGTTCCGCGTGATTCTGCAGCCCAGATGGCGCAGGATTTTCAGGGTGCAGTCCACATCCGTAATGCGCGGGCAGTTATGTATGGTGCAAACGCCCTCCACCGCAGCGCAGGCCGCGAGTATGGGCAGGACACTGTTTTTGGAGCCCTGCACCCGCACGCTGCCGCGCAGCCGCTTGCCGCCCCGAATCACCAGCTCATTCGTCATTTCACACGCGCAGGCATCCCCGCGCATTTCACTCCCTTCCGGCAAATACAAAGTGATTTCACTCTGCCTTATCCTATGCCGGGGGGCGTGATGCGGTTACTTCCGCACAATTTGCTGTATGACCTGATAAATGCGCTCGCTTGCGTCCAGCACGGCGGTTTTCTTTGCGTTTTCGCCGATTTCGCAACGTTTTGCGGGGTCACTCAGCAGGGCATCCACCGCCTGCGTCAGGCTCTCGCCCGTCAAATCCTTTTCCTCCAGAATCACGGCAGCGCCACGCTTGACGAGCGCCATGGCATTGTGGTATTGGTGGTTTTCCGCCAGCTGCGGGGCGGGCACCAGAATGGAAGCCTTGCCCAACGCCTGGAATTCGTTCAGCGAGGACGCGCCCGCGCGGCAGATGACTACATCCGCGGCGCTGAGCACCCGCGCCATCTCGTCCACATAGGCGCACAGGGTGATGAGCGGCTCCTTTTCGGCATCCACGCCGCGCGTCAGCAGAGCGCTGCGGATACCCTCACAGGCCTCCTCGTTGCCCGCCGAATGGAGAAACGCGCAGTCCCGCGCGGCATATTTGCTCGCCAGCATTTCCGTCACGGCAAGGTTCAGAACGCGCGCACCGAGCGAGCCGCCCATGGAAAATACCAACGGCATGTTGTCCGCAATCCCCAGCTCAAAGCGGCTTACGGCAGGGTCGGCAGCCAACAGCTCGCCGCGAATGGGCATGCCGGTGAGGATGCAGGGATTTTTGGGGCGGAAGTGGGTGCGCGCGTCCTCCTCGGTAATCATGACGGCATCCGCCAGCCTTGCCAGCGCCTTGTTTGCAACGCCGGGAAAGGCGTTGGATTCGTGGATGGCGGTGGGCACACCGAGCTTCGCGGCGGCGCGCAGCACGGGTCCGCTCACATAGCCGCCGAAGCCAAGGACGGCATCCGGCGCAAAATCGCGGATAATCTTCTTTGCCCGCGCGCCGGAGCGCTGCAGCTGCAGAAGAACCCTAGCGTTGTGACGCAGCGCAGACAGACTCTTTCGGCGCGAAAGTCCGCTGATTTCGATGGTTTCGAACGCATAGCCCGCCGCCGGAATGAGCCTGGCCTCCATGCGGTCGGGCGTGCCGACAAAGAGGAATTCCGCCTGCGGCTCCCGCTGCCGGATATAGCCCGCGACTGCCAAGGCGGGGTTGATATGACCGCCCGTGCCGCCTGCGGCAAACAAATATTTTCTTGCTTTCACTCAGTATCCTCCACTTATTGTACTTTTTGCAGCTTCGCCTCGCGTGAGACGGCAAGCACCATGCCCATTTCACCCAGCAGCATCAGCAGAGAGGTGCCGCCGGAGCTGAAGAACGGCATGGAAATGCCGGTGTTGGGCACTGTGCCCGTGACCACCGCGATATTCAGCGCGGTCTGCAGCCCCACCTGGAAGCAGATGCCCATCACCAGCAGCGCGGAAAAACGGTTTTTGGCGCGCAGGGCAATGACAAAGCCGCGCCCCACGAGCAAAACGAACAGCACGATGATGAGAAACGCGCCCACAAAGCCCAGTTCCTCGCAGACAATGGCGAATACAAAATCATTCTGCGGCTCCGGAACAAACATATGCTTTTGGCGGGAATTGCCCAGACCCGTACCAAACAGACCGCCGGAGCCGATGGCGTAGAGCGCCTGATTAATCTGCCAGCGCGCACCGTCGGGGGAATAGTCTTCATCCAGCCAGGCGGTGATGCGGTCACCCGCATAGTCATCCAGCAGGTCAATCGCCGCCGTCCGCGCGGGCGGAACCAAAATGAGCACCAACACTGCCGCCGCAAGCGCCGAGGCGGCCACGCCATACCACGCCATTTTGATGCCGCCGAGATAAGTCATTGCAACACCCAGCGCAAACATCAGAATCGTGCCGGAAAGGTGATTTTCCGCATAAACCAGGCCGCAGACCACCGCAATCACTGCGGCGTAAAAGAACATCTGCTTCCAATCCTTCGCAATCTTCTTGGTGTCGCGCTCCATGCGCCAGGCACAGAACATCACGATGGCAAGCTTCGCAACCTCCGATGGCTGCATGGTGATATCCGTGCCCGGAAAAATTTCAATCCAGCGCTTGAATTCCTCCTTGCCGGGCACGGAGTAGGGATTGATCAGCACATAGACCAGCAAAAACAGCGCGCCGATTGAGACGATGACGCTCAAGTCCCGAAATACATCCGGGCGGACTCTCGAAACCAGATACATGGCCGCAAGCCCTATCAGCAAAAAAACGGATTGGCTCTTGAAATAGTGATAGGCATCCTTATTGACATAGAGCGCGTTGACATAGCTGGCGGAGAACATCATCACCAGCCCCACCACGGAGAGGATGACAACAAAGCTCAAAAACCAGAAGTCGATGCTGCCAGCCGCAAAATAGTCCTTTAATTTTTCACGGCGAATCAAAAAGGGGAAATAAGCCCGCCGGATGGCATACCAGCTGCCGGTCTTTTTCTCTTCACGCGCTGAATTGCGCTGCGCTGCACTGCGCTGCGCCGAATACGGCTGCTGATTCACAGCGCTCACCTCCCTATCTTTCCGCAAAATACATCACCGCAATCCCCGCCGCGCAGCCCAGAATGTTTACGGCGGTAAAAATTCTGACAATTTTCTTCTCGCTCCAGCCAACCATTTCAAAATGGTGGTGAATCGGCGCCATTTTGAAGATGCGCTTGCCGCCTGTGAGGCGGTAATAACCGATTTGAAGGACATCCGACAGCCCCTCAATGACATAGATGATACCAATGGGCAGCAGCAGCAACGGGCAGTTCACCGCATAGGCCAGCGCCGCCATCATCCCGCCGAGGAACATCGATCCCGTATCCCCCATGATAACCTTGGCGGGGTAACGGTTCCACATCAAAAAGCCCACGCACGCGCCTGTAAGAGCAGAAGCCATCATGCTGAAGCCAAGCAGGCCGCGCATGGCGGCAACCACGCCGAAGGCAGCGGCCGCCGTGGCGGTAACGCTCGCGCAAAGGCCGTCCAGCCCGTCGGTGAAGTTCACCGCGTTGGTGGTGGCGTAAAGCACCATCGCACCGAAAATCCAGTGGAAAATCCCCATGCGCACCTCACCCACAAAAGGAACATAGGTGCTGGGGTTGCGCCCGCTTGCCAAATAGAGGCTCGCCAGGTAGGCGAAGATAATCAGAATCTGTACCAGTGTTTTTTGCCCGATGGAGAGTCCCTTGTTGCGTTTCTTCACTACTTTCACGTAGTCATCCATAAAGCCCACCATCAAAAAGGCGATGGACATCAGCAGGCCGCTCCAGAGCTTGGCACGCATGGCGCCGCCCTCGGCGGTGCTGCCCGCACCGCTGCCCAGAATGTCGCCGCCCAGCAGGGCATCCAGCAGCAGCGTCACCACCAGCGCGCCCACCGTACCCGCGGCAAAAAGCAGACCGCCCATGGTGGGCGTGCCCTGCTTGCTCTTGTGCCACTTGGGGCCGATGTCCAGAATCGTCTGCCCGATTTTGAGCTTGCGCAGCCAGGGAATGACCGGGAAGCCCAGCAACGCCGTAATACCGAAGCCCAGCGCCGCCGCGAGCAGAAGCGAAGCATATTGGTTCATGAGGGCAGCTCCTTTCCGTAGGCCGCGTCCACGGCAGCAATCACTTCCTCCAGACGCATTCCACGCGAGGCCTTGAACAACACGGTATCCCCGCCTTGCAGGATTTCCAGCAACCGTTCCATCAACGCCGGTTTTTCCAGAAAGCTTTCTGTATTTGTCAGCCCCGCCTCCTTGGCGGCAGCAGCCATTGCCTGAGAAGCTTCCCCGTAGGTCAGCAGCATATCCGCGCCGCGCTGCGCCGCCATGATGCCCACATCGCGGTGTGCCTTTTCGCGCCAGTCCCCCAGCTCCAGCATATCGCCCAAAACGGCAATGCGCCGCCCCTTTGCGGCATCCCGCAGCACATTCAGCGCGGCGTTCTGCGAATCCGGACTGGCGTTGTAGCAATCCTCAATGAGGGTGATATCCCGCAGCTTGCGGATGCGCTGCCGCATCTCTGGGGAGACATATTCCGCCAGCGCCTTTGCCGCCGCCTGTGGGGCGATACCGAAATGCACACCCGCCGCCAGCGCCGCGAGGGCATTTGACACCATATGCCGCCCGTGGACGGGCAACTCGATTGCCTGC
>JGI994J12354_10005538_pt1 | contig 10839 bp, 10 predicted proteins | sample IntmicLarv3ML3BL_FD_12354 | JGI IMG/M metagenome (IMG submission 12354)
TTGAAGAAGGCCTCGAACAAATACGCCGCTACCGTGACCGCTTCGATCAAGTAAAAGCTACAATCCTCGCAATCTTCGACCGCCGCGAAAAATCAAAAGCTATGTCGTGGGACGAAAAAATCCGTCAGGAAACCGACGGTGACATCTCCATATTCATTCAATAACAAGCTGCGTAATAAAAGCCTGTTCCTACCAATGGACTCAATTTGTAATAAGTTGAAATCATTATATCTCCAAATATACATTTGACCATCAACCTTTCTGTTTCCATAAAATGCATATGTTATAATATTAAGATTAGCTTTCTTTATTATGTTCGAATTGCTTGATATGAGCATTTCACAGAATTTGAGCTGATTACATAGCGCTTTTTTGTCCGAAAATGCTTGCTTTACACGACAATTACCCATTTTGAGTATTTTTTTAATCATAATTTAAAGTCTTATTTTATAAATAAAATTGACAGAAGGTTAATAATCAGCCTTGTACGGTATTTGGCATTGTATTTGAACGTTATATCTAAAAAACTCATGAAAAAAGCAATAATAAATAAAGTATAAAAATATGCTACAAGCAATTCAACTTACAAAAAGATACGAGGATAATCACTTAGCCCTTGATTCTTTAAATTTAGAGATCAAATCAGGTGAAATTCTTTTCCTGTTAGGCGCTAACGGCGCGGGGAAGACGACTACGATCAATTTATTCCTGAATTTTATCAATCCGACATTGGGTACGGCATTGATTAATGGTGTTGATGTTACCAAAGAACCGTTGGAAGCGAAAAAACATGTATCATTTCTTTCGGAAAATGTTATGTTATACGGTAATTTCTCGGCACGGCAGAATCTTGACTTTTTTGCCAAACTTGGAGGCAAAAAAAATCTGACAAAAGCTGATTATTATGATTTACTTCGAAAGGTAGGGTTGCAAGACGAAGCTTTCGAAAGGAAACTGAAAACTTTTTCCAAAGGAATGCGCCAAAAGGTTGGGCTTGCCATTGCCTTGGCAAAAGATGCCGATAATATGTTGCTCGATGAACCGACATCAGGTCTTGACCCGAAAGCGTCAGCCGAGTTGGTGGCGCTGCTCAAAGAACAGAAAAAGGTTGGAAAAGCGATATTGATGTGTACGCACGATATATTCAGAGCAAAAGAACTGGCTGATAAAGTTGGTATTATGAATCAAGGGCGTATGGCAAAACTGCTTACTCGTGAGGAGTTTCTTGAAGAAGATTTGGAAAAGTTATATTTGGAGCATATAGGACAGTATGACTTAATGATATAAAAAAATACTACCATGATTTGGATAATAGCTAAAAAAGATTTTTTAAACAACATAGTCACACCAATGTTTATCGTGGGTTTGTTGTTGTGTCTGGCTCTGATACCCTACACTGTTTTCACCGGCATCAAGACTTATGAAAATCGTTTGACACAGTACGAAAATGATATGAAATCTGCGGAGGATATTTACATGAAATCACAGGTGTACGCACAGGTAAATCCGATAATTGTAAATCCGGTATCGCCATTGAGTATTTTCAGTAAAGGCATCATGGAACAAACAGGCTCGAAAGTCAAGCTCTATCGTTATGAGAAGCCTGTGTTTTCGTCAGATGTAGTGCAATTGAACGAAAATCCGTTTATGGGCAACTTTGTATCGCTCGACTTCGTTACGGCGCTCACAATCTTATTGTCACTGCTTGGAATACTGTTTTCTTACGATATGCTCTCACGTGAAAAAGAACTGGGAACGCTTAAGCTTTCGTTCAGTTTTTCTTTAAGTCGCTCTACTTTTTTTCTCGGCAAGCTCACCGGTATCTTTCTTACCCTGTTACCTATTATTATCATTTGCTTTTTGATTATTCTTATCATAATCCAGTTTTCGCCATCCGTACATTTTTCCGTGAGCGATTATGGACGTATAGGAATACTGATACTTATGAGTCTTGTATATTTTGCTTTCTTCGTTTTACTTGGCGGATATATTTCCAGCCGCACCAAAACTTCCACGTTGAGCATCATTATTAACCTGTTTATCTGGTGCTTCCTGTTGTTCCTTTTACCCAATGCAGCAGCATACATCGGCAAAAACATTACGAAAGTGGAAGATTATAAACAATTGACTTTCAATACCCAACAAGTTGATCGTGAATTTTGGGAAAAACAAGAGGAATTTTATCAAACATTGATAGATGAAGGATATAATCCTGAGATGCAATTTGGCATGAATAGTGGATGGGACATGGATGGACCTAACATGATGTTTTTTGCCATGCGGTGGGTAATGGAAGCCCAACGACGGTACAAAGAACTTGCAAATCCTGTGTTGCTGGCTAATTGTGACAAGAAATGGAGTTTGCAGTCGGATTATCTGCAGCAGATTTACCGACAGGAGAAAACGGTTCGATATTTCTCCTTTTTATCCCCTGCCGAAATTTTCAAACAATTGGCAGTTTTGCTTTGCAATACCGGCATGGAAAATGAAGTTAGCTTTATGAATCAAGTGCGACAATTTCAAGATGTATATTATGGATATTTTGTCCAAAACAAAATTTATTCATCTTATGCTTACATGACACCGCAAAAGGAAGAAGATTTTCCCGAAACCCGGGAAGAAGCAGAAGAAAAAGAACGAGAATGGAGAAGTACAGCCAAACCCGAATCCACTTTTGATACAAGTTCGTTTGGTTATCTTGATACTTCTAATCTTCCTCGTTTTGTATATGTACAGACTACATTAGGCAACGACCTGAAAAGCCAAATGTATCTTCTTACCGGAACATTGATGGTATGCTTTCTGCTGTTTTGGTTTTCGTTTGTTTCATTTATTAAATACGACGTCAGATGAAAAATTTGATTACACATGAGATTCAAAAGTTTTTATATGGATTACGTTTCCCGATAGCTTTATCCATCGTTCTTGTGATGTTTGCAGCTTCATCGTTTATTTACATTGGCGACTACAAGGAAATGAACAAAAAATATAATGAACTGACTGCCAATCAGGAAGAGCAGTTACGTGGATATGCTCAAAATGCATCCAATGTTGCTGTAAGGCCACGTTCGTATCAATTACCACCACAAAAAAGCGGCTTTATTTCAGATTGCGGTGAGATGAATATGCCCAATACGCTTGTATATAATGCCTATTATCATATAGACTTCGACACCGGAACGAGTAAAAGCAATCCGTTTATCATGCCGTCGAGCCGCATCAACTGGGGTTTTGTGATGTTGGTATTGTTCAGTTTTCTTGCAATTATCTTTTCGTTTGATGCAGTATCAGGTGAAAAGGAACAGCGGACACTGGCGCTNTGCTTGTCAAATTCAATCAAACGAAGTCATATTTTAGTAAGTAAATTCATTGCCATTAATGCCTTGTTAATTACATTTGCTGTTATGGGGATATTGTTGGCTNTGGTGATTCTGATACTTTCGCCTGCTGTTGCGATTGTTCCTGAAACCTTAATTGAGATCGGATTGTTCCTTCTGTTTGTCGTGTTCTTTGTAGGTAGCATGACCGCTATTGGTATGTTTACCTCAGTGATGAGCGGCAATTCCAACATCAGTTTGCTCTCGTCGGTATCGTTGTGGCTGATGTTTATGATTGGTGTACCCAACTTTTCTCAAACAATCGGCATGAGTCTATACCCGGTGGAAAAAAGTAGTACAATGTTGACAAAAATCGAAGACAAAGACAAGGAAATAGAAGCAAGTTTCCCTGATGGGAAATGGGTAGGAAGTGGCGTAGACCCTTTTCTGCCACAGCACGAAATAAGGGCGAACATGCAAATGGCAATGGCAAAAAGCAGATACGATTTCCAGGCTAAACGGCATGATCAACTATTCCTACAGTCTGAAAAAACTCGTTGGTGGACATGGATCTCACCATTGGCTGTGTTCGAGTACGGTACGGAAGCGCTGCTCGATGGCGGATACCTGCGTCTGCACAAGAATTACAATGATCTGCAAAACTTCAAGATACAATACCTGCAATGGTTTAAGAATCTGGATGCAAAAGACAACGACAGCCCACACTGGTATAATCCGGCAGAAGACTTTTCGACCACAAAAAAGCCTGTATCTTACGAAGAAATACCTCAATATACCGAACGTTCAACTACAATTGGTGAACGATTGGCTGAAACGATAAAATACCTTGCCGTGATGCTGGCTTATATGGGGGTGATGTTTTTTATTGCTATACTGAGATTTGAGCGATATGATGTAAAATAATGTATGTGAAAATGATTTCCGAAAAGGATTATAGGAAGTGAGAAATTTCTTGATGAAATGTAAAAATAAAGTATTATTATATTATTTCTTACGGTTTGTAAGAAAAAGGCGAAAAAATATTTCAATTTATTTGTTTGTTTGAAAAAAAGAATATATCTTTGCACCGCAATTAGTAAAAATATGGTACAGTACGCGTTAAATAACAGTTTGATTATTAATCTAATTTCAATTTTGTTGCTCTTGCGACGAAATGGAATGTGAGATGCGTGTACATGTATACGAAAAAAAACCTTTCTCACTGTAATGATGAGAAAGGTTTTTTTTTGAAGTACAGTTATTTCCGAAGAGTAATAGATATAATGTGAATTTCATTTTTCACTTTTTATTTTTCACTTTTCATTTAAATATTTTATTTATGGACAAATTATTTATTTTTGACACGACATTACGTGATGGAGAGCAGGTTCCGGGTTGTCAGCTGAACACGGTTGAAAAAATACAGGTAGCTAAAGCTCTTGAGCTATTGGGTGTGGACATTATCGAAGCAGGGTTCCCTGTATCAAGTCCGGGTGACTTTAACTCGGTTGTAGAAATATCGAAAGCTGTTACATGGCCTGTTATATGTGCATTGACACGAGGCGTCGAGAAGGATATCGATGTAGCTGCCGATGCTCTGAAGTATGCCAAGCATAAACGTATTCACACGGGTATCGGAACGTCGGAATATCATATAAAGTATAAGTTCGGTTCTACGCAGGATGAGATACTTGAACGTGCGATTGCAGCGACGAAATATGCGAAAAAGTATGTTGAGGATGTTGAGTTCTATTGTGAAGATGCAGGACGTACAGACAACGAATATCTGGCACGTGTTGTTGAGGCGGTGATAAAAGCGGGCGCTACGGTGGTAAATATTCCCGATACGACAGGTTATTGTTTGCCGGATGAGTTCGGAGCAAAGATAAAATATATTATGGAACACGTTGACGGTGTTCATAAAGCAGTAATATCCACACATTGCCATAATGACCTTGGCATGGCTACTGCAAATACCGTCGCAGGGATAATAAACGGCGCCCGACAGGCGGAAGTGACTATTAACGGTATCGGCGAACGTGCGGGAAATACTTCACTCGAAGAGGTGGCAATGATTTTAAAATGCCATAAAAAGCTTAATATAGAAACTAATATAAATACTCAGAATATACATTCGACAAGCCGCATGGTTTCAAGTCTTATGAATATGCCTGTGCAGCCGAATAAGGCAATTGTCGGACGTAATGCATTTGCTCATTCTTCGGGAATCCATCAGGACGGTGTTCTGAAAAATGTTCAGACTTACGAGATCATGGACCCGAAAGATGTCGGGATAGATGACAACTCTATCGTACTGACGGCTCGAAGCGGACGTGCCGCATTGAAACATCGCCTGCAGGTTCTTGGGGTGGAGCCGGGACATTGTCAGGATTCGGAAAAACTTGATAAGGTTTATCAGGAGTTCCTCAAACTGGCTGACCGCAAAAAAGATGTCAGCGACGATGACATTCTTATGCTTGTGGGAGAAGGACGCAAAGCGACAAATCGTATTAAAATGGAATATCTTCAGGTTACGTCGGGAGTAGGTGTGCGTTCCATGGCAAGTCTATGCCTTAACATTGCAGGCGAAAAATTTGAGGCGGCTGCTACGGGGAATGGTCCGGTAGACGCTGCTATTAAAGCCGTAAAAGTTATTATTCGCCGCCAAATGACAATTCAGGAATTTCTTATTCAGGCTATCAACAAAGGAAGCGATGATATGGGAAAGGTGCATATGCAGGTAGAATATGAAGGAAATTTTTATTACGGCTTTTCCGCAAATACAGATATAATCGCTGCATCGGTAGAAGCATTCATTGATGCGATAAATAAGTTTGTAAAGTAACTGTAATTGTTAATTAGCAAAACTTTTCGGTTTTATGTTTGTATTGCTGAATATTTTTAATGTAAATTTGTGAATTGTAAAAGAATAGTAGTATGCCAAAGAGTTATGAATAAAATTATAGATATAAACCTAATTGTCAATTGTCAACTGTCAATTGTCAATTTTAAATTTTGAAAAAATTTAATGAGAACATTATTTGATAAAATATGGGACTCTCATGTCGTAACGCTTGTTGATGACGGTCCTACCCAGTTATATATCGACAGGTTGTATTGTCATGAAGTGACAAGTCCGCAGGCTTTTGACGGACTTCGCGAGCGCGGTCTAAAGCCTTTGCGTCCGGAGCGTGTATTTTGTATGCCCGACCATAACACCCCGACACATGATCAGGATAAACCTATAAGCGACCCGATTTCAAAAACGCAGGTCGATGCGTTGAGTAAAAATGCGACAGATTTTGGACTTACGCATTTTGGTATGATGCATCCCAAGAACGGTATTATACATGTTGTCGGGCCGGAGAGAGGTCTTACTCTTCCCGGAATGACAATTGTGTGCGGCGATAGCCACACATCTACGCACGGAGCGTTGGGAGCCGTGGCTTTCGGTATAGGAACGAGCGAAGTCGAGATGGTTCTTGCTTCACAGTGCATCCTGCAACAAAAACCTGAAAGCATGCGTATCAATATAGAAGGTGCATTGGGACAAGGCGTTACTGCAAAAGATGTAGCTCTGTATGTTATGTCGAAGATGACAACGAGCGGCGCGACAGGCTATTTTGTCGAATATGCCGGCTCTGTTGTGCGCAACCTTTCAATGGAAGGGCGCCTGACATTGTGTAACCTGTCAATTGAGATGGGTGCGCGCGGAGGTATGATTGCTCCGGATGAGACGACATTCGATTATATCAAAGGACGTGAATATGCTCCCCAAGGAGAAGAGTGGGATAAAGCGGTCGCTTATTGGAAAACGCTTCGAAGCGAAGATGATGCCGTTTTTGATAAAGAGGTGAGCTTTGATGCAATAGATATTGAGCCGATGATTACATACGGAACAAATCCGGGAATGGGAATGGGCATAACAGAAACTATACCTTTGTCCGAAACATTGCCGGATGCCGGTCGTGTATCATATAGAAAATCTCTTGAATATATGGGCTTTAATGAAGGTGAGTCTTTGATAGGCAAACCTGTTGATTATGTATTTTTAGGTTCGTGTACAAACGGTCGTATAGAGGATTTCAGAATGTTTGCTTCAATCGTCAAAGGAAATAAAAAAGCCTCCGGAGTAATCGTCTGGCTCGTTCCCGGCTCATGGATGGTCGACGCTCAGATACGCGAAGAAGGCATTGATAAGATTTTACTGGAAGCAGGCTTCGAGATAAGGCAGCCGGGTTGTTCGGCATGTCTTGCAATGAACGATGATAAGGTGCCGACAGGAAAATATGCCGTTTCAACATCGAACAGAAACTTCGAAGGCCGTCAGGGACCCGGTGCAAGAACATTGCTCGCAAGCCCTCTTGTGGCCGCTGCCGCTGCAGTGACAGGGATCATAACGGACCCAAGAACAATTGACAATTGACAATGCACAATTAAAAACTTCAAAAATTCTGTATTTTATGAAAGATAAATTTGAAATATTACGAAGTACATGTGTTCCACTACCTTTAGAGAATGTGGATACAGATCAGATAATTCCTGCACGGTTTCTGAAAGCGACTACGAAAGAAGGTTTTGGCGAGAACTTGTTTTGTGACTGGCGTTACGATGAGCAAGGAAATAAGATTGAATCATTCGTGTTGAATGATCCGCGATATGGCGGAAAAATACTTGTTGCGGGAAAAAATTTCGGAAGCGGTTCAAGCCGTGAACATGCCGCTTGGGCTATTGCAGGATACGGATTTCGTGTTGTCGTGTCAAGTTTTTTTGCCGATATACATAAAAACAACGAACTTAATAATGGCGTTTTGCCGGTAGTTGTAAGCGAACAGTTCCTTGCAGAACTTTTTGATTCGATTTTTGAAAATCCAAAAACGGAAGTAGAAGTGAATCTGCCGGAGCAGACAATCACCAATCTCGCAACAGGTAAAAGCGAATATTTTGAGATAAACGGATATAAAAAGCATTGCCTGATAAACGGACTTGATGACATTGATTTTTTATTGACAAATAAATCAAAAATAGAGGCGTTTGAAAAATATGTCAATAAAAAATAATTGACAATTGACAATGCACAATTGACAATTTTTAAAAACAATTTTCAATTGACATTGTACAACGAACAGTTTAAAAAGTATAATTAGAAGTTAATAAACATAGTAAATCATATAATCCAATTGTCAACTGTCAATTTAATTTATATATTATGGTAGAAATAATGGACACGACCCTTCGAGACGGGGAACAGACTAACAGTGTATCTTTTTCCGTACACGAAAAACAGTCGATAGCTCGAATGTTGATAAAAGAGCTGAATGTTAACCGTATAGAGGTTGCATCAGCACGTGTTTCGGACGGTGAGTTTGAATCAGTGAAAGGGATTTCGGAATGGGCAGAAAAATACGGATGTCTTGAACGCATTGAAGTACTTGGCTTTATTGATAACGGCCTGTCTCTTGGTTGGATAAAGGATGCGGGATGTCGTGTTGTGAATATGCTTACCAAAGGATCGCTAAAGCATGTGACGGAGCAGTTGAAAAAGACTCCCGAACAACATATCGCTGATATAACAGAGCAGGTTTTGCTTGCAAAAGAGATGGGTATAGATGTGAATTTGTATCTCGAAGACTGGTCTAACGGGATGAAAGACTCGCCGGACTATGTATATAACATGGTCAATTCATTGAAACATTTGCCGATACGACGATTTATGCTGCCCGATACCCTCGGTATGATTGACCCGGAACAGACGTATAGATATTGTAAGGATATGGTCGACCGTTATCCGGAATTACACTTTGACTTTCACCCTCATAATGATTACGGCTTAGCGGTTGCTAATGTTTTTTCGGCCGTACGTGCNGGAGTGAAAGGNGTTCATGTGACNGTGAACGGTCTTGGNGAGCGTGCAGGGAACGCTTCNCTCAGCAGTGTTATTGCGGTACTTCATGATCAATTGAANGTGGAAACAAGTATCGACGAGACAAAAATAAATCTTGTCAGNAAGAGTGTTGAGATGTNNTCNGGNATTCATATTGCATCGANCCAGCCTATAATAGGAGAAAATGTNTTTACGCAATGNGCCGGCGTTCATGCTGACGGCGACAGCAAAAATAATCTTTACTGCAATCCTCTCATTCCTGAGCGATTCGGCCGCANGCGCGAATATGCCCTCGGTAAAACATCCGGNAAAGCGAACATACGTAAAAACCTTGAGGCTCTCGGTATTGACCTTGATGAAGANTCTATGCGTAAAGTAACGCAGCACATAATTGAACTGGGNGACAAAAAAGAAATCGTTACGCAGGAAGATCTGCCGTATATTATTTCCGATGTTTTACGTCACGATATTCAAGAAAACAGGATTAAAATATTGAATTATTCACTATCTTTGGCACAAGGATTGAAGCCCGTCGCAACAATAAAGATTGAGATCGATGATGAAACGTATGAGGAGACGGCAACGGGCGACGGACAGTATGATGCATTTGTACGTGCATTGCGCAAAATATACAAATCATTGGGTCGCCCATTTCCGATGCTTACCAATTATGCCGTAACTATTCCTCCGGGAGGTCGTACTGACGCATTTGTGCAGACAGTCATAACCTGGAGACACAAAGATATTGAATTTAAAACTCGCGGACTTGATGCCGACCAGATCGAAGCCGCAATAAAAGCAACTATAAAGATGCTTAATAAGATAGAGCAAAAGCAGAACGATTGAATTAAAAAAGATGTAGACATGAAACGAAGTTCTATGTTTCCTTAATGTTTAATAATAAAAAGATGTAGACATGAAACGAAGTTCTATGTTTCCTTAATGTTTAATAATAAAATGATGTAGACATGAATAAAAAATTGACAATCGCGCTTGTAGCGCATGACAACCGTAAAGTGGACATGATAGAGTGGGCCGTACATAACGTGAATTTTTTGTCGGGTCACGATTTGGTTTGTACCGGAACTACCGGAGGACTCATAAGAAAGGCTTTTGAAGAAAACGGAATTGATACATGTAATATACGATGCATGCATTCCGGTCCTATGGGGGGCGATGCAGAGATTGCGGCAATGGTTGTACGTAAAGAAATAGATTTGGCCATATTTTTGATTGACGACCTTAATCCTCAGCCGCATGAGGCTGATATTCAGATGTTGCTTCGCCAGTGCCGCGTGCATAATATTCCAATTGCATGCAACAGATATAGTGCGGATTTGATGCTGACAAGTACTATGTGGGATGACGACACTTATGTTCCCATGGAACCGAAATATGTGCATTTCAGCAGACAGGAGAAATAAACAATGCACAACGTTCCATAATGTAAAAATAAAACAATGAGTCGCTTTCCATAGGGAAGCAATTAACAATGCACAATGCACAATTGAAAATGCAAAGACAATGCATAATTAAGAATTAAGGATGAAATTAAATATAGCAGTATTGCCGGGCGATGGTATCGGACCGGAAATAGTAGAGCAGGCGATGAAAACAGTGAAAGTCGTCAGTGAGAAA
>JGI994J12354_10005539_pt1 | contig 10837 bp, 9 predicted proteins | sample IntmicLarv3ML3BL_FD_12354 | JGI IMG/M metagenome (IMG submission 12354)
CAGGCGATGGCAGAGTGTGCCGGAACCACCATCATCGGCGGAGGGGATTCCGCCGCAGCCGTCGCCCTGTTTGGCCTGGGCGACAAAATGTCGCATGTTTCAACCGGAGGCGGGGCCTCTCTCGAATTCATGGAAGGCAAAGCGCTCCCCGGAGTAATCTGTCTTCTTGATAAATAAAAAGGAACCGGAAGATACGAGTTCTCAGTGGAAAGGATTTTAGAAAATGAACAGAAAGTACAGAAAAACAATTATTGCGGGCAACTGGAAAATGAATATGCTGGCCTCCGAGGTCAAGCCGTTTATGGACGCACTTAAAGCCGCAATGCCCAAGGCAAGAACTTGCAGCGTCGCCCTCTGCGTACCCTTCCCGCTCATCCCCGCGCTTGTCAAGGCTTCAAAAGAGAGCCGTGTCTCCGTCGGCGCGCAGAATGTTTCGAACCACGCAAAAGGCGCATACACCGGCGAAGTTTCAATCTCCCAACTCCTTGACCTCGGCGTAAAATACGTCATCGTGGGACATTCGGAACGCCGCGAATATTACGGCGAGACAGATGAGCTTGTCCGCGATAAAGCTAAGGCCATTATCGACGCCGACATCACCCCGATTATCTGCGTTGGCGAGAGTCTTTCTCAGCGCGAGAGCGGACTCACGATGGAGTTCGTGTCATATCAAGTCAAGGCCGCTCTCGGAACCTTGACACCGGACCAGATTCGCCGCTGCGTAATCGCCTACGAACCGATTTGGGCGATTGGAACCGGAAAAACCGCAACCGAAAAAGAGGCCAACGAGGTCTGTGCACAAATCCGCTCAGTCATCCGCTCAATTACAGGCGCGCGGATTGCCCGCGGTGTAAGCATTCTTTACGGTGGCTCAATGAACGCCGCAAACGCCGAAGAGCTTCTTTCCATGCCGGATATCGACGGCGGCCTTATCGGCGGCGCGTCGCTCAAGACCGATGATTTCGTAAAAATCATCGAGGCGACCGCACAATAGTATCCTAAACAGTATTCAAAAAGGTTGGGCTTTTTGTCCCGCGGGGAGGGAAGTCCAACCTCAATTATTATAAACAAAAGGATGTACACTTAATGAAGAAAATCCCGGCCGTGCTCCTTATAATGGACGGCTATGGCATTGGCCCTGCTAACAACAGCAACGCCATACACCTCGCAAACACGCCCGAGCTGGACGCTCTCATGCAAAGTTTTCCGGGAACTCAGCTCTCGGCCTCCGGTGAGGATGTCGGACTTCCCGCCGGTCAAATCGGAAACAGCGAGGTCGGACACACTAACATCGGCGCAGGCCGGGTCGTGTATCAGGATTTGCCTAAAATATCAAACGCCATTCGTGACGGGAGCTTTTTCGAAAACTCCGCTTACGCCGGGGCGATGACCGCAGCTGCCGATTCCGGCGCTGCCTTGCATCTTCTCGGTCTTCTTTCGGACGGCGGAGTCCATAGTCACAATACGCATCTCTATGCCCTCATAGAGATGGCAAAAAAATTCGGTGTCGACCACATATATGTCCACGCATTTCTCGACGGACGCGATGTTCCGCCCCGCTCCGGCGCTCAATTCATGCGTGAATTGGTCGCGGAAATCAAGCGCATCGGCGCCGGGAGCGTCGCAACCGTCATGGGTCGCTTCTGGGCCATGGACAGGGACAATCGCTGGGAGCGTGTTGAGAGGGCTTATGCCGCAATGGTATACGGCGAGGGTGAAGTCAATAATCCCGACCCCGTTCTCGCCATTGAGGAGAGCTATTCGCGTGATGTCACTGACGAATTTGTCGCGCCTGTAATCTGCGAACCCGAAGGCTCCATAAAATCGGGGGACAGCGTCATATTTTTCAATTTCCGTCCCGATAGGGCGCGCGAAATTACGTACGCGCTCACCCGGGAAGACTTTGACGGCTTCGAGCGGCGTTATCCGCTGCACTTGAACTACGTTTGCACCAAGCAGTATGACGAAAAACTCACGTTGCCGCTGGCTTTTCCGCCGGAGAGTATCGAAATGACACTTGGCGAATATCTCTCGATTCTCGGCAAAAAGCAGCTTCGCATCGCGGAGACGGAGAAATACGCCCACGTAACCTTCTTTTTCAACGGAGGTGTTGAGCGTATCTTTGATGGTGAGGACAGGATTTTAATCCCTTCACCGCGCGAATTCCCGACATATGACTTCATCCCCGAGATGAGCGCCCGAAAGGTCACGGACGAAGCGGTCACAAAAATCAAAAGCGGCGACTACGACGTCGTGGTCATGAATCTCGCCAACTGCGACATGGTGGGGCACACCGGGATACATTCGGCGGCTATTGAGGCCGTTGAAGTGGTGGACGAATGTGTCGGACGCGTATTCCGAGCAGTTGAAGAAATGGGCGGTGTTCTCATTATAACCGCGGATCACGGGAATGCGGACAAAATGATTGAGCCGGGCGATGACCCGCACACCGCGCATACGACGAATCCGGTTCCGTTTATTGTTACGCGCCACGGCCTGCGCTTCTCGGACGGCGGACGCCTGTGCGACATAGTTCCGACGATGCTGGACATCATGGGGCTTCCAATCCCTGCCGAAATGAGCGGACACTCTCTCCTCGTACAATAAAACCGATAATAGATTTAAAAATAAGGAGACCAACTATGAAAACTTATCTTGAAATCGTCGATGTTATGGCTCGTGAAATACTCGACTCACGCGGCAATCCGACCGTTGAGGTTGAGGTAACTCTTGAAGACGGTACTGTCGGACGCGCTGCCGTTCCCTCCGGCGCCTCCACCGGCATTTTTGAAGCCAGCGAACTGCGCGATGATGATAAGAGCCGCTATCTCGGCAAGGGCGTCCTGAAGGCCGTTGAAAATGTAAACGGCGAAATTGCGGAAGCCATGATTGGACTTAACGCTCTAGACCAGACCTCCATTGACGAAATGCTTATAGAAATTGACGGGACACCCAACAAATCCCGCCTCGGTGCAAATGCGATTCTCGGCTGTTCCCTCGCTGTTGCGAAAGCCGCCGCCGCTGCCGCCGGACTCTCACTTTATAACTATATCGGCGGCGTGAACGCAAAGGTTCTGCCCGTTCCGATGATGAATGTTCTCAACGGCGGTGCGCACGCGTCCAACAGTGTTGACATTCAAGAATTTATGATTATGCCCATCTCCGCCAAAAGCTTCAGCGAAGCTCTGCGTATGTGCGCCGAGGTTTTCCACACTCTAAAAAAAGTAGTTCCCTCAACAGGCGTGGGCGACGAAGGCGGCTATGCTCCCGACCTCCGGAGCGATGAAGACGCGCTCAAAGCTCTCGTCGAAGCCATCGAAAAGGCCGGATACAAATGCGGCGATGATTTCAAAATTGCAATGGATCCCGCCGTTTCCGAGTGGTTCAATGTTGATGACGGCTGCTATCACCTGCCCAAACGCGGCACAGTTATGGCCTCGCAGGAAATGGTTGACATGTGGGTCGGCTTCTGCGACAAATATCCCATCATTTCCATTGAAGATGGCATGGCCGAGGACGATTGGGACGGCTGGAAGCTGATGACAGACGCGCTGGGCAAGAAAATACAGCTCGTCGGAGACGACCTGTTCGTCACCAACACCGAGCGTCTGAAAAAAGGCATTGACCTCGGCGTCACAAACTCGATTCTCATAAAGGTCAACCAAATCGGCACTTTGACCGAAACTCTGGACGCAATCAGCATGGCGCAGCGTGCGGGATACACCGCCGTCGTATCGCACCGCAGCGGCGAGACTGAGGACACGACGATTGCGGACATCTCCGTCGCCGTAAACGCGGGACAGATTAAGACCGGCGCACCATCGCGTACAGACCGAGTTGCAAAATATAACCAGCTTCTCAGAATCGAAGAAGAGCTGTCCGACATCGCGCAGTATCCCGGCATGTCGGCATTCAAACACATATAAAGCATCGTAAGAAAGTAAATTCGCCGGCAACAATCAGCGAGAGTATTTTTTGCTGTTTAAGGGGGATAGCATGACGCCTGCGGAATCATGGAACCGATTTATTGATGAAATCTATTACTCATTTCTCGATGATAATGACCAGGCATTCTCAGAGATACAAAAAAATGCTATCATAGCCTTTGCATATGATGCGGAAGTAAACAGCGGAGGGCATATTACATTTTTTAATAGTTTCGGAGATGTTTTTTCCATAGCTGAGATTGCAGAAGCATTGCAAGAGACGGTCGGAGAAAGCTTCGCCGCAAATTTTCTTTCTGCCGCGGAACATATCCACTACACAGATGACTATGGATATATGTAGGATGAAAGCTCCGCTTCTGACCCCATAGAAGATAGTGTTTACTATAAAATGAATCCGGCATTGCCCGACTTGTTGGGAAAATATATTTTTGACAATAAAGAGCATATTTTCCCGGACTAAAAAGAACAACCGCGCCGTCGATTTGGAAATCTACGGCGCGGTTGCTCTTTCTTATTGTGTTATTTGTCTAATCCAATTCGCAATTTGCGAAATTGAAGCTTCGTATCTTTTTAAATAATCAATTGTAACAAAAACCTGTTCCGTTCCCAATTGCCGTTCAGCAGCATCTGAACTCTCAATGCCCAGTGACCTCTTTAAGTTATATTCCAACCAGTGAGGACCTAGCCCCGCTTCCATTACAACCAACCATTTAACCGATTCAAAGCTCGTAATGTCTGCATATCCCCTAACGAAGGCGGTAAATCTTTCTTTGTTCATTCTTCCATATAAATCAGACCAGCGCAAGGCATGTACTTATACATTCGCGGGAGGGATTCGTATAACCTGCCGATTCCCAATCAATAACAACAGGTTCGTTATTGCACCACAATACGTTTTTCGGGCCTATATCACAATGGCCAATCACAAGATGGCCATCCAAATATTTCATCGCGGCAAGATACCGGTTATTCCAGTCATACAAATTGTCTTTGTGCGACGAAAGCTCCTCAACCCACGGCAATTTACTTTGTCTCCCCACGGCTAAATACCCATCCCAATCAGTCGTTTCCTCCGTAAAAGCAGCAGGCATGGTAAGACTGAGAAGCGAAAAATCAATGGTATGCAACTTCCCTAAAATTGCTCCGATTTGTCCACAGTGTACGTTGGTTATATTTTCATTATACAGTGAAGCACCTTCCACCCAATCGAAAACCATGTAATACTGACAATCTAGTTCTAAGACTGTTTTTCCCGAAAAACTTTTTGCGGACAGCGTCGGGATATACTGTGCAGCAATCGCAGCAATGCGCTCCCCGTTTAAAACATCCGACATCGCTTTTGGCCGCAGCATTATTTGCGGGTTCAATGCTTTTACGGCATATTTGCCCGACGTTGTTTCCAAACAATACATTCTATGCAGCAATCCTCCCTTTAATTGGATTGGTTCACTAAGCCGCTTTCCAACATCTGAGACTTCACACAATTTATCGAAATTCAGATTATATTGTTTATTTCCCAAGCTCAACCCTCCATTGTTAAATGTTCTTTCCGCGAGCTGGTTTATTCGCGTGTCAAGCACGGAAACCCAAATCCCCGTCACATCGGACAACTCCGCCATTCTGAGCACTCCTGTCACCGGGAATAACCACGGTCACGCTGAGCACCCTCGTCATTCTGAGCGCAGAGAAGAATCCATCTCTGTCTCCTACTAATAAGATTCTTCGCTACGCTCAGAATGATAAGTATGGTGGTGAGAGCCTTATCTATTCAATTCCTCAATAAACTCTTCACTTTTTGCCGTCATTTCCACCCAGGCAGGTCTGAATCCGCTTTTTATTGCATTTCGCACCGAGCTGATATTTGACCACGCACAGCAATAAAACGGCGCTTTTTCCCGATTCAATATTTCAACGGCCAGATTACTCGTCAAAGCCGAGGCAACTCCCTTTTTTCGGTATTCCGGCAAAACATCCACTCCGATTTGCCACATGGTCTCGCAGTCCGCGGAACATCCCGCCAGTCCAATCAAGTTTTCGCCGTCAAACGCTCCCACCGATCAAGCATGTCCAGCGTCTTTCGCTTTTCAGAAAGCGCGTTTTCCCATTCCGACTTATACAAACCGGAAAACTCATCCGGCAAAAGCAGTTTAACTTCATAATCACACGAAAGCCTCTTCAGTACATTTACATCCGGCAAAAAATATTCAGCCATAAAGCAAATTCGCATACCATATTTTTGAAATTCATCATTCAATACATGGAAGTTCGGAGTTTCGAAGCAATGCTCTAGTTGATACTTATTGATATAATCCTCGGTGACGCTTGCTATCTCAGCGCTTACAGACGCCACAATATTGTCGCCATAGGAAACCAGGTCGCAATAAAACGGCAACTCCAAATATTTTCTTGCCAAAGGATTTTCTTTTGATATAACGACTTTATTCCTGTGAAGTTCAAAGTCTGCCGCGTCGCAATTGCAGTCTATCGCCGACTGCCTCATCGCAATTTCTAAAATTTCCCGATTTGTCAACAGTGAACACCTCTTTAAATTAATAATAAGCGGACTTTCCATAATTCCCGCTTATAATATAGCACATCACGCCATTTTATATAAACCGCGGCATGTATCATTCCGCTATCCTAAAACCACCTGACATATATTGCTCATTTATCGCCATTACTTCTTCCCTTATGCTCTCTAATATACTCATGTAAAAGTTCCTTTTTCAAGTATTTTTCGCTTCCCCGGTTTGATACCGTAACCTGATATTACTGCCCATGCGCCTATCGTATACCGCCAATCCACTGTCATCCTAAGCGCAGCGAAGGATCTTCACGAACAGATTCTTCGGGCTTTGCCCTCAGAATAACAAGCGCGAGGGTGTGCTTAATCCGCCTCCGCGAACTCGCCCATCCGCATACCAATTATGGACAAATTGATTTTCATGTCAAATGCATGAAAATCGTTTCCATTAAATCCGGATTCCAAGGCGCAGGTTTTTCATCAATTTTAACGAACCCGTATTTTTCATATAGATTAACATGGTCACTTACAAGATAAACTCTGTCAAAGCTTAATTCCTTTGCATATTCAAGCGCAAAATGAATCATTTTTTCGCTGATTCTATTTCCTCTGTATTCCTCTCCAACAAACACGAAACTTATGTAGGGCGTATATGGAACATCCGGTATGCAATCTTTTGCTGATAATGTGCAATAACCGGCAATATTAGAATCTTCAAGTGCGACAAATACCCTTTCCCATACGTTGAATCTATTGTTATGCATCAGTTTTGCCAAGTTTTGTCCCGCACTCCACGAGCAATTATGGGCATATTCCGCGAGCGGCGTCCAAAGCACATCGCTAAAAACCAAAGGTCGAATTATCACAAAAGTCTCCTCCAAAAAGTTACGTTATTACAACGGGTGTTCCTACTTTCCACATATCCCTCCGCTCGCGTGCTACGGCCCGCATAAGACCCAATGCCGCTGCGGTTTCCCGCAACGGCATTTTTGGGACACTTTTTAACCCATCTTGTCGTAGAAGGGTCTTACATAGTTGTTGTACTCGTCGGTAATCCAGCTCGCGCGGTTTGTGAATTCCTCGTCGTCGGACTCACCGTATACGCTTGCCCAGAAGATGAATCCGCCGTCGGGCGCATAATTGTCGGCGCACTCACGCACAGCGGCGCGCACAACTTCTTCTGAGGTTCCCGGCCATCCCGGAGGTCCCGAAGAATCCCAGCATCCGACAAGGGTGAGGTCCCGGCCATACTTTTTCTTGATTCCTCCGAGGTCGTTCATGACCTGAGCAGGCTCCCAGCTGCGAACGCCAAAGTCAAGCCAATCGTCAATCATGTCCTCACAGCGGCCGCAATTGTGCATCATTATTGGCAGTCCGGCTTCCTGCGGAAGCTTTGCGATACGCGCATGGAACGGCTTCACGAGGTCTCGGTATGTCTGCGGAGATATGAACGGATTGTTCGCCGTCGCGGTATCGTCCGTGACATAGAAAATGTCGGGTTTGTAATACTTCATTATGTTCTCAACTATTGGCTCAAGATACTGGCACATGAACTCAAAAAGCTCACGAACCTCGTCTTCTTCAACCATCATATTGATGAGGCCGTTTTCGAAGCCCATCATCCCCATAAACTCCATAAAGAATCCGCCGACACCCATGGAAACCGCCGATTCCTCACGGTTTATGTTAAATCTGTCAAAATCATCCTTGGCCATTTTTTCCCAGTCGACACCTTCGTAGCTGGGCGGCTTAATGATATCGCGCCATTTTGTTACGTCGTCGAGTATGAAATTTCCGGGTTCCGGCAGAGCCATTCCGCCTGTTTCCGCTGTTGCGACATAGGGTACTCCCCAAATGTCTTTTCCCCCGGTCGGCGTGCGGAACTGTCTTGTCCAGCCATTGGCTACTGATTTCCAAGCGGGCGGATATTTCATGCACTTATCCTGGAAAATAACGCTGGATCTCGGAATCCATGCGGGGTCCTTTCCCGCAAGAATCCGTAAAGTGTTTTCTTTTTCCGTCATGTGAGGTCCTCCGTAAAAAATAGATAAGCTCTCAAAAGTTCGCCGAAAAACCAAGAATCCTCCCCGATTTTCGGCCGCTCCCGATAGCTATTCAGCCTTTTTATTATAGTAGACGTCCGCCGAATTGTCCAGTAAAATTAATAACCGCAATTTCTTTTTTGTGGGAAATGTTATTTTTTACTTATGCGATTGACAAGCGCCGCACAAGCGATTATAATGGGCGCAGTTAGGACTTTTTAAAGTGGTGTTCTCATTCATAATGACACTGTGAACGGCGCTTTTTGATACTGAAAAAAGGCAATGATGAGGATTAAGAGACTCGGATATTCTCTCGCAGAGAGCCGCCGGTTGGTGTAAGGCGGCAGAGAAACCCTGTTTCGGCTCGCCTCTGAGCCGCCGGTGGAACGGATTTTTATAAATCCTATTATGCCTTGCCGGGCGCTCCCGTTACAGAGCCGTGCGCTATTTGGCGCATTATGAGACGCCGGTTTTATCCGGCAAAGAAGAGTGGTACCGCGTACATTAATTGTTTCGCCTCTTCCCTGAGAATGGGATGAGGTTTTTTTGTTTTTACAATCTTTTCACGAGGCATAACCGCGGTTGCACAATATACAATAACGAACATAACGAAAGGGATGGTCAGCCATGAAAAAAATCACAATTGCCGACTCAACACTCCGGCAGGAAGCCGTAGGCGGAAAATTTTCGCTCACATTCAAAGAGAAAATTGAGCTTGCAAAAGAGCTAGCGAAGCTCGGCGTAAATATTATAGAGACGGCTCCCGTGGCCGACGAAAAGACCGACGCGCTGCTCATAAAGACGCTGGCCATGAATTCCGGCGGCTCCATCCTCTCCTGCACCGTGGGAATGACGGCGGAATCCGTCTCTCAGGCGTGGGAATCTGTAAAGGGCGCCGAAAAACCGCGCCTGCACGTAATAATGCCCGTTTCTCCTGTGAAAATGGAGTATGACTGCGGCATGAAACCGCAAGATATGCTCTCCGCAATAAAAAATATCGTCAGCGGGTGCGCGGCTCTTTGTAACGACGTGGAATTTTCCGCAGATGATGCCACTCGGGCGCAGCCATCATTTTTGTCGGACGCCATCAACACGGCCATCGACAGCGGCGCAACAACCATAACTCTGTGCGACACAGCGGGAATCCTAATGCCCGATGAGTATGCCGCCTTTATCGAAAACACCCGCGCAGGTGCGCCGCGCCTTTCGGATGTGACCTTCGGCTTCCAGTGCTCCAGCGAGCTGAAGATGGGCACGGCGAGCGTTTTCGCCGCCATCGCCGCCGGGGCAGAACTCATAAAGCTAACCGTCAACGGTGTCGGAATCCCGGCCATTGACTCGACCGCACATATATTTCGATTGCGCGGGGACCATCTCGGCTGCAATTCGGATTTGGATATGACCGGACTCAAGCGCGCACTCGGCCGCCTGACATGGGCAAAGGTGACCGGCAAGGGACAGCCGCCCGCATACAGCAACGGCAGCGCCGCCACTGACATATCGCAGGTTGCGGAAACACTCGACAGAAATTCAACCATAACCGATGTCGCAAGCGTCCTCTCCTCTGGCGGATACAACCTCTCTCCCGACGACGAGGCAAAAGTGTTTGAGGCATTTCAGCGCATCGCCATAAAAAAGGACACCGTCGGCACTGCCGAACTCGATATGATTGTGGCCTCCACCGCAATGCAAGTTCCCGCGACTTATAAAATCACAAATTATGTCATAAACAGCGGAAATCTCATAAATTCAACCGCAAACCTGCTGCTCGAAAAAGATGGAGAGGCTCTGCGCGGCATTTCCGGAGGCGAAGGCCCCATCGACGCCGCTTTTCAGGCAATTGAGCAAATTGTGGGCAGGCACTATGAGCTCGACGACTTCCAGATAAGCGCGGTAACCGAAGGCCGCGGCGCAATGGGTTCCGCGCTCATAAAACTGCGGAGCGGTTCTGGCCTGTATTCCGGGAGAGGTGTCTCGACCGATATCATCGAGGCGGCAATCAGAGCATACATCGACGCGCTCAACAAAATTGTTTACGAGGAGGGAAATACCCGGTGAAGCTTTCATTTTCAATAAACGGCTGGCATGGATACACATGGGACGACTTTTGCGCCATGGCTAAGGACTATGGCTTTACAGGCATCGAACTGCATGATATTAGCCGCGAACTTGCCGACAACGGCGAAGCGTGGCACGCCTCCGCCTCAAAGGTCACGCGTCAGCTCATCGACCTCGAACTGGAAATTCCCTGCATTGACTGCGTTGCCGACCTCGCGGACATAAAGAACTCCCAAATGACAATTGCGGAAATCGAGCGTTGCATC
>JGI994J12354_10005540_pt1 | contig 10836 bp, 12 predicted proteins | sample IntmicLarv3ML3BL_FD_12354 | JGI IMG/M metagenome (IMG submission 12354)
TGCGATCAGCCTTTGGCTGAATACGCCGAATTAAGTTGCTGCTCCAATTTGCGCCGGATGCGCTGCACAGCGTTGTCTACTGACTTGGATGTCTTTCCTAGTTTTGCGCCAATCTCTGAATAGGAAAGCCCATCAAGAAACAGCGAAAGCACGTTAGCTTCGAATCCGGACAAAGAGCGATGCAGAGCATCAATCGTCTCAGTAGAGCCTTCCTTACGGATAAACAAATCCTCGGGACTTTGCTCCACCGAACCCATCGGAAGAGAGGGATACCGGGCAACAAGCGAAGGCGTTTCAAAGGAAACGGAGTGATTAAGCGGCACGTGTTTGCCACTATTATACGTTCTAATTGCGGAGAATAGACGATTTTTGATGCAAGTTTCTGCAAATACTTTGAACTTGACAGAACGATCCTCCGTAAACTCCCGTATAGCGTCGAGCAAACCGAGCATACCCTCTTGAATCAAGTCTTCGGCGTCCCCACCTACCAGAAAAAGTGGGCGGGCAAAAATACGCACCAGACGACTATAACGCACCACAATCTCTTCCTCTGCGATGCGGTCACCTAATGCGGTAAGCAAGCATAGCTTTTCATCGGAATAATTACTGTATTGAGGATGTTGCAAGCTAGAAACCTTCCAATCCATTGGGTTATTGTAAATTTTCTGTTAATTGGAGTAGCTAACATATTATCGCAAATAAAAAAGCTTTTGTCAATAGTATATGCAAAATAAATATTTTCTGTTTATTTTTTATAGATTTTCAATAAATTTAACCAATCGGTCGGTATAACTCACAGCATCGTCCTCACTTTTTGCCTCAACCATGACCCGAATCAGAGCCTCCGTGCCGGATGGGCGGATAAGCACACGCCCGTCGTCGCCCAGCAACGTCTCTACTGAGGCGATTTCCGCCTTTAAGGACTCGGCAGACATGATACGATTCTTATCCTCTACCGAGGCAATTTTCATGTTCTTCAGCACTTGGGGATATTTGGGGCAGCAGGCAACCAAATTGGACGCCTTTGCCCCGCTTTTTACTAAAACTTGCAAGAATTGCAGTGCGGTCAGTTGCCCGTCACCGGTGGTGGCCAGAGCCAGGAATATCATATGGCCGGACTGCTCGCCGCCGATGGCGTATCCATTTTCCAACATACATTCCAGCACATTTCGGTCGCCCACTGCCGTGCAGATAAGCCGGAAGCCCTCCTCCTGGCAGTAGCGGTGCAAGCCGATGTTGCTCATCACGGTTGCTACAATGGCGCTGGTGGGCAGTTCTCCCTGTGTACGCATCACCTGCGCACAGACCGCCATCATCTTGTCTCCGTCAATTTCTCCACCCGTCTCGTCAACGCAGAGACAGCGGTCAGCATCGCCGTCAAAGGCGATGCCCAAGTCATAGCCGCCTGCCACAACGAGCTTGGACAGACCATCCAAATGAGTGGAGCCGCAACCTGCGTTGATGTTAATGCCGTCTGGCTCGGCAGAAATAATATCATAGCACAGACCGGGCAGCTGCGAAAACAACCGCTGCGCCGTGGCGCTGGCCGAGCCGTTGGCGCAGTCAATTAAAACACGAAGCCCAGAAAAATCAACAGATACGGTCTGCCGCAGATATGAAATATATTCCTCTCCCTCTGCCCCGTCGCTGATGCTGGCCGCACCGAGTCCTGCGCCCATAGGCAACGGCGCAAACGGCACCTCGCCCAAAACGAGAGCCTCCACAGCCTCCTCCAACTCATCGGAGAGCTTGAAGCCTTCGCCATTGAAAATCTTAATGCCATTGTGTTCGCATGGATTATGAGAAGCCGAAACCATAATCCCTGCGTCATAGCCATGCTTTTTCGTTAAGTAGGCCACAGCCGGCGTGGGGACAACACCAATGTTGCGCACGTCAGCGCCTGCGGCTGTGATGCCGGCTGTGAGCGCAGCGGCGAGCATATCGCCGGAAATACGGGTATCCAAACCAATGAAGAAACGAGGCTTTCTCTCTGACTGTGCGGAGAGCACCTGCGCAGCAGCAAGCCCTACTTTGTAAGCCAGCTCGCCATCCAAACCATCGTTCACAACGCCACGGATGCCGTCTGTACCAAATAATCTACCCATAACTAATTCCTCACAATTCTAATTGTCCTAAAAATGCAATGCCCAAATGCTCATAGGCTCGCTTCGTCACGCAACGCCCTCTCGGTGTGCGGGATAAAAAGCCCATTTGCATAAGATATGGCTCGTAAACATCCTCTAGCGTGACAGCTTCCTCGTTGATGGTTGCCGCCAATGTCTCCAGGCCAACCGGCCCGCCGCTGTAGTGATCAATAATGCTTTTGAGCATGCGCCGATCAACGGAGTCCAGACCCAAATCGTCAACCTCCAGCGCCAAAAGCGCCATGTCTGCTACCTCACGGGTGATCACACCACCCGCCTTCACTTGCGCAAAATCTCGCACACGGCGCAGCATCCGGTTGGCGATACGGGGCGTTCCCCGCGAGCGGCGGGCGATTTCGACGGCACCGTCAGCCTCGATGGGTACATCTAAAATACCCGCACTGCGGGTGACAATTTCGGTCAGCTCCTCTGTGGAATACAGCTCCAACCGCAGAGACACGCCAAAACGATCCCGCAGCGGCGCTGAGAGCTGTCCTGCTCTCGTGGTCGCACCCACCAGCGTAAAGCGGGGCAAGTCCAGCCGCACGGAGCTTGCCGAAGGGCCTTTACCAAGAATGATGTCGATGGCATAGTCCTCCATGGCGGGATAGAGTATCTCTTCCACCGCACGGTTGAGCCGATGGATTTCGTCGACAAATAGAATATCGTTCTCCTGCAAATTGGTCAGCAACGCCGCCAAATCCCCGGCCTTTTCAATCGCAGGACCGGAGGTGATNCGCAGATTGACNCCCATTTCATTGGCGATAATCGAGGAGAGGGTTGTTTTACCCANTCCCGGCGGGCCGTGAAGCAGCACATGGTCAAGCGGTTCGCTTCGCATTTTGGCGGCAGCAATAAAAACCGAAAGGTTTTCCTTCGCTTTCTCCTGCCCGATATATTCCCGCAACGTGCGGGGACGCAATGAATACTCGCCCTCATCCTCGGTCAGAAGCGAGGTTGAGACCAAAGGTTCAAATTCGTCATAAGAAAAATCAATACCCATACCTTCGCCCCTTTCCACACATGTGAGAGATTACTTCGCCATGCCCTTCAGCGCAACCTTAATAACGTCCTGCAACTCCAAGCTCTCCATGTCCACACCCTTGAGTGCAACGGAAACCTCGCTCGGATGATAGCCCAGTACAGCAAGCGCAGCGGCGGCCTCGGAGGCTTTGTTCTGCGGGATAATAGTTGTACCGCCTCCAACGTAAGCCTCGCCGTATTCAAAAAACTGCCCCTTGGTCAGTTTGTCCTTCAGCTCCAAAATCACCCGCTGGGCAATTTTTTTTCCAATACCCGGCGCAGCAGTGAGCACACGCTCATCGCCGGTGATGATGGCAGCAGCCAAACCCTCAGGAGACGTGGAGGACAAAATGGACAGCCCCGCTTTCGGGCCGACACCGGACACACTGGTGAGCATCAAAAAGCAGCTGCGCTCCTGGTCGGAGATGAAGCCGTACAGTTCCATCAAATCCTCGCGCACGTTGAGATGCGCATAGAGCTTCGCCATTTTGCCTACCTGGATTTTTGCCAGCGTATGCACTGTGGTTTTGCAGGCATAGCCCACGCCGCCGCAGTCGATCACCGCCAGATTCAAGCCAATAGCAGCCACAGTGCCGCTGATATACTCATACATATATTATATACCTCAACGATTGATTTTTCCAAGCGCAGAAAACGCCGAGCGGGCGTGGCAAATGGCGATGGCCAGCGCATCGGCGGCGTCGTCCGGTTTCGGAGTGGTTTGCAAGCCTAAAAGCGTCTTTGTCAGTTCCATGACCTGCTTCTTCTCCGCTCTGCCGTAGCCAACCACCGCCTGCTTCACCTGCGACGGCGTGTACTCGGCGATGGGCAGTCCGGCTCGCTCAGCGGTCATAAGGAGCACACCTCTTGCCTGCGCCACGGCGATGCCGGTCGTTACATTTTGGCTGAAAAACAGCTCCTCAATCGCCATTTGCTCCGGTTTGAAAATACGAATGAGCTCGGCCATATCACTGGCAATTTGCAGCAGACGTTTGGCAATAGGAACACCTGCCGGTGTGGTGATAGCCCCGCAGCGCACCAGCTGATGGCGCACGCCATCAGTTTCGATGATACCAAAGCCCACAATAGCGTACCCGGGGTCGATTCCCAAAATGCGCATCTGCCCCACCTCCGCCCAATGAGATTCGCTAAAACCTGCGAAATAAAACATAATTATCATATCATACAACCGTTCTTTACGCAAGAAAAAAGCACGCCTTATTCTGTCGAAACAAAAAATATAGGCATGCTGATTCTGTCGAAAAATATTTAAGCGCGGGGATGCGCCTTTGTGTAGACATCCTTGAGCTTTTGGTTGACCAGCTGCGCATAAATCTGCGTGGAGGAAATATCCGCATGGCCAAGCATCTCTTGAATAGAGCGCAAGTCAGCACCATTTTCAAGCAAATGGGTGGCAAAGGAGTGTCGCAGGGTGTGCGGAGTTATTTCCTTTGAAATACCGGCCTTTTCCTTATAATATTTCACGATTTTCCAAAAACCCTGTCGACTCATCCGGTCACCGCTCATGTTGACAAACAGCGCAGGCTCCTCGGGATAGCCAATCATCTGCGGCCGAGCCCGTTTTACGTATTCGGAGAGTGCATGAATAGCCGCCGAATAGAGCGGCACCGCCCGTTCCTTACCTCTTCCTATGCAGCGGATAAATCCGGCAGAGAGGTTCAAATTCGTCATATCAAGACCAATGAGCTCGCTCACTCGAATGCCGGTGGCATAGAGCAGCTCCATCATAGCTTTATCGCGGCAACCCTTCAAATCAGCGGAATCCGGCTGCTCAAGGAATAGCTCCACTTCTTTGCTAGTCAAGATTTGCGGTAACTTGCGCTCAACCTTGGCAGGGATGATACTTTTTGCCGGATTGGTTCTTAAAGTACCGTTGTCCACCAAAAAGCTGAAAAAGGATTTGAGCGAGGCAACCGCACGGGTCACGGTCGCAACTGTCTTTCCTTTTGCGGTCAAATGGGCAGTATAAACCTCAATATCAATCTGAGAGAGTTTCTTGAGCGCAAGCTTCTCACCTTGCAGATATGTGGCAAATTGATTGACATCCCGCAGATACGAGCTGAGCGTGTTTGCGGACGCATTTTTTTCATTGATTAGGTGCGCTTCATACTGCTTTATAACGTCCATTCTCCCTAATGACCTCAAATCCACTAATTTTGTTCGCTACCCTACCATGCCGTGTGACAACGCTGAAAATAAAACCGGAACCACATAATAATCAACCAACAAACATGCGGCGAACCCGCTCAAAATCCCAAAGATAAGTCTCGGCGGCAGATGAAAACGCTCTCGCTTGACTCGCTGGATGCCCACATGTTGAAGCCCCCGTATGCTCAAAATGAGTAGCGCCGGGACACTGCATAGCGCACTGAGACCGAGTAAGACAAAAACCACAACGCCTCCGCTGGGCATAATGCGAAGCAAAGATGACAATGCAAAGAAAAGCAAAAATCCTCGGCCGAGCAGCAGCGCTGGAATCAGTACAGAGCCTGCAATGGTCATGCTGCAAATAATAGTGAAAAGCGGCCAACGAAAAATTGTCCAAATAAGTCCCGCAAAGTCAGGTGAGCGCAATTGCCCACTCTGCGCTACATGCAAAAAAGACTGCATATAAAACCACAATGCTTCAGCACCAACGCCATCGACATGTCCCGCAGAAAAAATACCACAGAGTCCACCCAGAAAAAAAGTGGCGATGCAGATATAAACGCAGGTGCGGCTATGAACTGTTGCTACATGCCAAGCTCCTCCAACTACTCTCCGCAAAGAAATCACCTCGGGACAATCTTATGACGAAGAGGAGGGAAATAGTCTGCGATTCTTGTCGAAATCTCGCCGAAATACGAAAATGAACCGTAAATCGTAACGAGCATATTGCTTCTTATTCAAATTAACATAATATCACTATAACGGATGTTTTTCCGTTTTGCAAGCATTGAAGAGAAAATATCACAAATTTGTGCATTATGACAAAAAGTTATGTTAACTAAATTATGTAAACCGCGTCGACTGGCGGTGACGCTCTGTCACTGTATGTTTCCGGCGACCACCATATATTGTGCTAAAGCAGAAGAATCGCCCTAGATATAGAATATCTAGGGCGGGAACGATTACATTGCGTATATATACATATTGTAGTGGTGTCCTTTAGTTCTGCACTCGGATTGCCCGCATAGCGATGGCGCACTCCAGTCTCTTCTTCTCAAGGGCGCAGCCGACGACACTGGGAGATATTATGTCACCGTTTGTCAACAGGTTGGAAGCGGAGCAGCCGCCGCTGCAATAGAACTTTGCCCAGCAGCCTTGACAGGCTTCCCTGCTGTATACATTAAGTCCTGCAAACTGCTCGGATAAACCCATATCAAAGGAGTGGTCGTGTAAGTTTCCAAGCTTAAAATCCTCATTGCCGACAAACTGGTGACAGGGGTAGATGTCTCCCTCCGGCGTTACGGCGACATACTCGCAGCCTGCACCGCATCCGCGTAACCGCTTGATGACGCAGGGGCCTTGTTCCAGATCTACGTTGAAGTGGAAGAAGTTGATCTCCGGGTTCTTCAGCAGTTCCAGCGCCAGCTTCTCATATTCGGTGCAGATGGCGGGCAAATCCGCCTCACGCAGCGAGTACGGGTCATTCTCTGCCCCGACCACAGGCTCGACGGAGACATTTTTGAAGCCCAGCTGAGCCATGTGCATCACGTCTTGCGAAAAACTGTCAAAATTGTCTCTGGTAAAAGTGCCCCGCAGATAATAGTCTCCGGTTCTGTTTTCGACCACCTGCTGAAATTTTGGCACGATAATATCGTAGCTGCCGCCACCACTGACGGTCTTGCGCCGCAGGTCGTTCGTCTCTTTTCTGCCATCAAGGGAGAGCACGCAGTTGCTCATTTCCTTGTTGATGTACGCTGCCGTTTCCTCGTTGAGCAAAACGCCGTTGGTGGTAATTGTAAAGCGAAACTCCTTGCCGTGTTCTTTCTCAATGGAACGGGCGTATTCTACTGTCTGCTTTACAGTCTCCATGGCCATGAGCGGCTCGCCGCCAAAAAAGTCCACTTCGATATTCCGGCGGCCTTTTGAGCGGGCAATGACAAAATCAATGGCTCGCTTGGCGGTCTCCGGCGGCATGGTTTTTCGCCCTGTACCAAAGTCGCCGGTGGCGGCGAAGCAGTACTCGCAGCGGAGATTACAGTCGTGCGACACGTGCAGGCACAGCGCTTTCACCGGAGCATTTTGCGGCATGGCCGCCGCCGGGTCAATATAGCTGTCGTCTGCAAAGAGCATTTCCTCTTTTTGTAGCTCCAGCAGCTCTTGATAGGTTTCCGCCAACTGCTCCTGCGTATAGGCAAGGTTTTGCAGAGCCTTAGGCATCTTCTCCGGAAGCCTGTCCGTCATACGGGAGAGAATGTCAAAAGCGCAGTCATCCAAAACATGAACGGCTCCGCTATATACGTCCACAGCTATTTTTTGACCCAGTGCTTGAAAAGTATGTATCATTGTGTGATTCCTCCAAGGATAAAAGTACAGGAAAAACAGCGAGGGGCCTACCCTCGCTGTTTTGCAATTATGATTTTACTTGCTCTGCTCGCAGGTCTGGTTTGCAACGGTGCAAGAAGTCTTACAAGCAGACTGGCAAGAGGTTTGACATTCGCCACAACCGCCCTTGGCTGCACTGTTCTTCAACGTGGCACCCGCCAGCGTTTTAATATGCTTCATGATTGATTCATCCTTCCTCTTTTGGACTTGTTCGGCAGAGCCAAACGAAGGTTATAATTATTATACCACAGCTTCCGACGAAATTCAATCATTTCCTTCGGCTTCCGTTGCGCTTTCTTCCTCGGGTCAGCGATATCGGCAGTGGAATCCCACTCAAAGTTCCACCCAGCAATGCACTGATGCACAGACCAAGTCCACCCTGCTCTGCGCTCATGGTGTCAAACCCGACATAGCCCACCAGCAGAAGCAGCAAAAAGAAAATGCTACCCACTGCCAAGCCGCCGGAAATCATCATGGCACCCAAAAAGCGGCTGCAAATCTTTACTACGAAAAAAACAGCGAAAAAGCTGACACCAATGGTGTATTGAAACAAATAGGTCGGACTCAGCTTCCCTCCAACCATCGCCACTGAAAAAAGCATCAGCAATGCAACAGCAATCAGAAAACCAACCCCGCCACCGATGAAAAAGCGAAGAACGATTTGAAGCACATTTCTGTGCTCATCCATTCTTCCGTTTGTTGTCATTTGCTCATTATTCATGCAGTTTCCCCTCCCAAGCATTTTGATTCTTACGAAATCTTATGCTTGGGAGAGTAGGGATATTACTTCTTCTTTTTGCCTTCAGCCTCTGTGACAGCGGCATCCTCAGAAGTCTGAACGCCGCGACTGGAGACGGCCCATTTAGCAACCTCGATGCGCACGCGGTCAGCGCCGGTTTCCAGCACAAGGGTCTCCTCCTTCACAGCTACAACAACGCCATTGATGCCGCCAATGGTAGTTAGTACATCACCGGCAGAAATAGCACTGCGCATTTCTTCTACTTTCTTCTTCTTTTTGTTTTCCGGACGAATCAGAAGAAAGTAGAAAACGGCAACCATTGCCAAAATCATGACGATTGTTTGCATACCGCCTTGTTCACCAAACATAGGTAAAACCTCCAAAAAATTACTAAACAGTATTATACGTGATGAAATGAAAATTTACAAGTCTTTTCTTTTTTCGTCCAACGACTTGGCATACATTTTATAAAAGCTCTGAAAGTCTCCCGCATCCAAACTTTCCCGAATCCTCGCCATCAGCTCATTATAAAAATATAAATTATGCAGTACGGTCAAGCGCATGGCCAGCATCTCTCCCGCCGCAAACAGGTGCCGCAAATAACCTCGTGAAAAGGAATGGCAGGCGGGGCACTGACAGTCCTCGTCAATGGGACGACCATCTAGCTTGAAACGCTCATTTTTAATGTTGATTGTGCCTTTCCAAGTGAAAAGCTTGCCGTGACGGGCGTTGCGAGCAGGCATCACGCAGTCGAAGAAGTCCACGCCCCGATAAACCGCCTCAATGATGTTCCCCGGCGTGCCCACGCCCATAAGATAGCGGGGCTTCTCCGCTGGCATATGAGGCTCCACAGCGTCAATGATGTCATACATCACACTTGCTTCTTCTCCAACGGCCAGACCGCCAATGGCATAGCCTTCGCAGGGGATTTTCGCCGTTTCCTTCATGTGCCAGATGCGCAAATCCGGATAGATGCTNCCTTGATTGATGCCGAAGAGCATCTGGTTGGGGTTTACTGTATCCGGCAAGGCCTTTTGCTTGTCATGCTCTATCTTGCAACGCTCNAGCCAGCGCAATGTNCGCTCAGCAGAGGCCTTTGCATAGTCGTAAGTCGCCGGATTTTCCACNCACTCGTCGAAGGCCATGGCAATGTCAGAGCCGAGATTTGCTTGAATTCGCATGCTATCCTCCGGACTCATGAAAATCCGTTTNCCATCAATATGGCTGGCGAATTGAACGCCCTCCTCGCTGATTTTCCGCAGCTTCGACAGTGAAAACACTTGAAAACCGCCGCTGTCAGTGAGCATCGGGCCGTCCCAGCACATCATCTTGTGGAGGCCGCCCAGAGCCTTTACAACCTCATCGCCGGGCCGCAGATGCAGGTGATAGGTATTGGAAAGCTCTACTTGACAGCCAATTTCTTTTAGGTCAAAGGCGGAAATACCGCCCTTAATCGCCCCCTGCGTGCCCACATTCATAAAAACCGGCGTCTGTACCGCGCCATGTGCGCAAGTAAAATGACCCCGACGGGCTCGCCCGTCGGTATTCAGCACTTCAAAAGACATACATACAATCTCCAAACGAAAAGAATCGGTAGCGTTCCGCCACCGCTTGTTGATAGGCCGAGAGCACCTGCTCCCGCCTGGCCAGAGCCGAAACCAGCATTATCAAGGTGCTCTCCGGCAGATGAAAGTTGGTGAGCAAGCCGTCCATTACCTTAAAATTATAGCCGGGATAAATGAAAATATCCGTCCATTTAGAGCCAGACTGCACCGCACCGCACGCATCTGCCATAGACTCAATGGTGCGGCAGGAGGTCGTGCCAATACAAACAACCCGTCCACCCTGTTTTTTCGTCTCATTGATAGCAGCAGCAGTCTCTTCACTGACCATACATAGCTCGCTATGCATCTGATGCGTCGTAAAGTCATCCGCCTTTACAGGACGAAATGTGCCCAGACCAACATGAAGTGTTACGTAAACGAGCGTCACACCTTTTTCCAGCAGTTGAGCCAGTAGCTCTGGTGTAAAGTGAAGCCCCGCCGTCGGTGCTGCGGCAGAACCGCTGTATTTGGAATAGACGGTTTGATACCGTTCTCCATCCTCCAAACGCTCTCGTATATAAGGCGGCAGCGGCATTTTCCCTAATTGTTCCAGCACCTCTAGGAAAATACCCTCATACTCGAATCGCAGCAAACGATTCCCGTCCTCTAACACTTCGAGAACCTCACCAATAAGTGCTCCATCGCCGAAAGAAACATGGCTTCCCACCCGCATTTTGCGACCGGGTTTGACCAGACACTCCCAAATTTTCTCGCCCTTATCGACAAGCAAAAGCACTTCACAGCTTCCGCCGCCGGGCAAGCGCTCTCCCAAAAG
>JGI994J12354_10005541_pt1 | contig 10836 bp, 8 predicted proteins | sample IntmicLarv3ML3BL_FD_12354 | JGI IMG/M metagenome (IMG submission 12354)
GCCGTTCATGGCGGACGAAGTGGTAGCAAGGGTCGGACACATGCCTAACAGTAAGACGAATATAGGATTTTCGTCGATGATTCCGTTTTTTATTATTTTCAGATAATTCATACGATAAAATTATGTTTACTGAGTGCCGGATTAGGGGGCGCTACTTGTCGCACCGCTTACTGCGTCAGTATTGTTGTAATAGGTTGAAAATGCTCGATTTACCGCATCGAGGAAGGCGCGGGAAGAGACCGTGGCGGCTGTGATGGCATCGACATCGCCCCCATCTTTGGTCACTTTAAGCAAGCCTTTCGACAAATCGCGTCCGATAATATTCTGATGATTTTTATTCGCCCGAAACCACGCTTCCATCTTTGTTCCTAATCCCGGCGTTTCATTATGTTCCAGCACGGAATAGTTATACAGTTTATTGTCGGCATCAAAACCAACCATAACGCGTATAAGTCCGCTAAAACCGTTTTTTGTATAGCTCTCGACGGCGCATCCGACGTATTTGCCTCCTTGCGTAACCGGATAGAATGTCAGCGAATCGCTTGCTGTAACTGCCATTTTATATTGTTCTTCAATGGGGTTGTTATCAAACGCAGGCGTAACACGTTGAATTGCATTCTGAAGCGAAAGGGCTTTGGAAGCAGAAATGGCGCTTTCTGTATACTTATTAGCTGCTGACATGGCCACACCTGCAATGAGGCAGATAGAAGTCAGCGACAACATGATATTAGGTAACGTTGATTTTATTTTTTTCATCTTATTTTAGTCCGTAGTGTTTTGGTTTAAAATACATGTTGATGAGAGGCGTCAGGCCGTTCATAATCAGAATGGCAAACGATATGCCTTCGGGATAGTCGCCAAACAGACGAATGAGCGCTGTGAGGATTCCGACACCGATGCCAAACACGACCATTCCTTTCTTGCTCATCGGTGATGTGACGTAGTCGGTCGCCATGAAAATAGCGCCGAGAATCAATCCGCCCGATGTAAGGTGTATCAGTGGATGAAATAATCTTGCAGATTCCATCAGCGTTTGCATGTCAGTAACACCGGACGACTGCCACGTTTGATACATGGATCCGGAAAAGAGGATGCCGGTGAAAATTGCGACGGTAGCGAGTATGGTTACCGGTACGTGCCAGGTGATTATTTTTCGAAAAAGCAGGTATGCAAAGCCCAGAAGCAGCGCTATTCCACTTATTTCGCCTATGCTACCGCCGGTTATTCCAAGGAAAGCTTCTTTGAATGTCGTTGATTCGCCGATATTTTTAAGTAATGCTAGGGTGGTCGCTCCGGTTTGCGCATCGAGATACGTCATCGGAAAAGCGCCGGCCACCGGCCATGTTGTCATCTGTACAGGGAAAGAGATGAGCAAGAACACGCGCCCTATCAACGCCGGATTGAAAATATTATTCCCAAGTCCGCCGAAAGACATTTTCCCTACGCCGATCGCAACAAGTGCGCCCAGCATAATAATCCAGACCGGTAGGTTTGAGGGTAGGTTGAAAGCATACAGCACGCCGGTCAGAATAGCTGAACCATCAGCGATTGTGGGTTCCTTTTTAAATAAAAATTTCTGTATCAGATATTCGAACAGAACGCAAGAAGCAACCGCTACGCTTGTGACGATCAAGGCGCCCAGTCCGAAACAATAAAGCGATACCAGGAAAGCCGGGATAAGTGCTATCAGCACGCCGTACATATTTTTACTGATCGTGTCTCCGCTATGGATATGTGGGGAAGAAGATATAATTATATTTTTCATTTAAATCTATTTAATCGCATTAACTTTTTCTGGTTCTGGCAATTCCCATGACAGTAGATTTTCCCAGCCGTACATGGTCTAATATCGGCCGGTTGGCAGGGCATGAATAGGTGCAAGAGCCACATTCGATACAGTCTAAGATATGGTTTTTCTCTGCCTCATCCCATAATTTATTTTCCGTCAGTTTCATCAATAAATAGGGCTGATTCCCCATCGGGCAAGCATTGGTGCATTTTGTACACCGGATACAGTCGCGCATCGGTCGGCGTAGCGATTCTTCTTTAGTCATGAGCAAAAAGCCTGAACTTCCTTTTGTGACAGTCGAGTCGGCATTGATCATGGCTTTTCCCATCATGGGGCCTCCGCGAATAATTTTTCCTGTATTATCAGGAAATCCTCCGGCCGCTTCAATGAGTACACTTACCGGTGTGCCGATGCGTGTCAGAAAGTTAGATGGGTTTGCGACATTTTTCCCTGTAATCGTTACAACGCGCTCGATGAGCGGTTTATTTTTCTGTACCGCTTCGTAAACGGCGTAAACGGTTCCGACATTATGAACAATCGTTCCGGTAGATATGGGTAATGCACCGCTTTTTACTTCACGGCGCAGGGCAGCTTCAATCAATTGTTTTTCGCCTCCCTGCGGATAAGCAATTTTGAGGGGCATGATTTCAATGCCTTTGTAAACTGATGATAAACGCTTCAGGATGGATATAGCCTGCGGTTTATTGATTTCGATACCGATTACAGCGCGATCGACATTTATAGCTTTCATCAGAATGGTGGCGCCCACCATGATCTGTTCACCTTTTTCGACCATCAGTCTATCATCGCACGTAAGGTACGGCTCACATTCGGCTGCATTAATAAGTAGCACCTCAGCCTTGTTTCCAGGGGGGGGCGACAATTTGACTTTGGTTGGGAAAGCGGCACCTCCCATACCGACGACGCCGGCTGTATCGATTTTCTGGATTATTTCGGCTGAAGATAGGTCACATTCCTTGATAATGGTATCGCTACGATCAATCGTTGGCTCCCATTCGTCGTTTTCAGTTTTAATATATACGGCAGGATGTGCGATGCCGGCGCCATCAAGTGCGTTATCTACTTTCGTAACGGTTCCTGAAACGGACGAATGAACATTGGATGAGACAAACCCTTCGGCTTTTCCTATCAGGGTGCCGACTTTGACTTTATCACCCTTGGCTACAACGGCTGTCGCCGGAGCGCCGATATGTTGGCCTAACGCTATTACAACTGTTTCTGGTGGCGGGATAACTTGTATCGGCCGATCTTCAGAGAATTTGTATGCTGGTGTATTGATTCCACCAATGCTAAAAGTACGCATTTTAGTTTTCAGTTTTTAGTTTTCAGCTTTTAGCTTTCAGTTCGATAATAGATCCTGTTGGACAAGTAGTAACGCATTTTCCGCAAAGGCTGCATTTCGAATCGTCAATATAGCCTACATTCTGTGTGATTGTAATGGCATCAAACTCACATACTTTCACGCATTTATTACATCCGATACAGGCTTTATCGCATGCTTTTCGTGCGACACCTCCTTTGTCTTTATTGACGCACGATATAAAAATTCTGTGTGACTGCGATCCTTTGTTTCGCATTTCAATGATGTTTTTCGGGCATGCTTTGACGCATGCTCCACAGGCAGTGCATTTATCTTCCGATACTTCCGCAAGTCTTGTTGTGGGATTGATGTGAATGGCATCAAACAGGCAGGCCGCAACACAGTCGCCCCATCCGAAACATCCGAAAGCGCATCCTGTTTCGCCACAATACAAGGAGGAAGCGATGGCGCAGGTTTTTGCACTGTCGTATATGTTTGTGCGCGAACGTGTTTCGCATGAGCCATTGCAACGCACGACCGCTATTTTGGGCGTGCTTTCATTTGCCGTCAGCCCCAATATGGCGGCGATATTTTTCATTACATCTGCCTTGCCGACCGGACAAGATAATCCTTCGAGCGACGCAGCTTTGACGCATGCATCAGCAAACCCTCCGCATCCAGGATGGCCGCAACCGCCACAGTTAGCTCCCGGTAGGATTTCGAGCACCTGCGCAATACGCGGGTCTTCCGTTACCTCAAATTTTTTCGACAGGAAGTATAAGATAAAAGCGGCGATGGCTCCGGTTGCCCCTATAAGAATGATTGCTGTATACATTAATAATTATGCTTGTTGATGATTGATGATTGATTGGTCTGCTATTTTTGAGATGGAAAAAAGTAAATTATGCTTAATCTTATCCCGCATAAGGAACAATACGAAATAATAAGCGACCAAAACTAAAAGTCCCGTCAATCCTCCGATGACTTCGCTATTACTGACATAGACGCCAGAAACTACCGAAATGATGACGGCCAGCAGCGGTATGGCAAAAGCGAGTACGACTGCGTAAAGTCCGACAGATGACTGGGCGTAAATGAGCACCTGCTCTTGTAGGGTATAATTTCCGTTATAGTCGTTCACTTCAATAATTTTTTCTCTTTTATCTGAAACAAGACATACAGAAGCGGCATGACATTCGCTACATGCAGCCTTTTGTTCAATGCGAACAAATATTTTATCGTTTTCAATTCGTTCGACCTTGCCCTGATGTATGATTTTATCTTTTTTCATGAGTGCAAATTGCAAACTCCACATTGCAATACGGGGACAAAAGTAATAATTAATTATGTATGTACAACACTTCCGGACATTTTTTTAAAATATGCGCAAAAAATCATCTTTCTAAGGAAAAAAAGCGAAAATTTGTTCGTCATAACTACGCTCGACCCCCAAGCGCAGACTACCATCGATAACTGAACCCGAACGCAAATATTTCATTGAATTGCAAGAACGTATCCGATCCTTCCTTTTTCGCTATGCCATCGTCATAGCGCAGGAAAAGATGGAATGTAGTAGAGAAATACTTGCTTAAAATGATATCTAATTTATTTTCAAACTCACAATCAATACGTTCATAATTAGTGAAATAATTTAATCGGGAGTATAGTGTAATGCTTTTGTTTAACTGCGACTTCTGGGTCATAACGACTTTCGAACCGAAAGCTTTTGACATACGCGTATTTTTACCGTTTATATCTTTTGGGAAGAAAGCGCCAAGATTGATGGTGGTGTCTCTACTGTATTTATAGTTAAAAGACAAAGGATCAAGTGATAAAGAGAGGTTTAACGAACGGTTGGGTTTTTTAAATTTCGGATTAATGGCATAGGTCATACCGATGCCGGTATTGACGGTGAAGGGTGAGAGGAAAGCTGTTTGTTTATTTTGTGTATTGGCGATGTATTTATTCCCCATGGAGGTGATAAATTCTCCCGAAATGGAATAATTCCAGTTTCTAATCGCTTTTAGTGCAAAGAGGCTATTGAAGCGTAATTCGTCGGTTCCGATTGTATATTTTCGCAAAGTGTCGTTTGGCGCATTGACAAGCGTAAAAGTAGTTATCAATGTGTTTGTTAGCGAGACTTTATCTCTTGCATAATTATAGGAGGTGTTCGTATTCGTATAAATATTCATGTTATTAAGTTCGCCTTTATGCCAGTTAGCAGACGATCTGTTCTGGTTAAACTTTATATCAGCTGCAAAGGCGGAAGTCCAATATTTTCGGTCTGGAATAAACTTAATAACAGGGTCCACTTGATCGGGAGGTGTTGTTGGTGCTACGATGTCAACTTTCAGCGGTTCTTTAGATGCGTCAATACTTTCCAGTTTGATGATTGTCGTTGGGAATTGCCAGATGTTATATTTAAAGTTACCCGGATTTGGCAACATTACGTTCTTATAAACCATATCGTCTAACGATTTACGAAACAGCTGATGCGCGAACATTTGTTGAAAATAATTTTTCTTAGGTTCGACAAACGGGAAATAAGGTGGATCATTGTCCCGTCGTAACGAATCGAGATGGAATTGATAGTCTAATTTCGGAAACATACCCCCACGAAAGACTAAAATGGGGTAAAAATTATTGTCAATCATAGCCTCTTTCAGCGATTTGTACTTGTCGGGTGGCCAAGGATCCAAAGTGGAAACAGCCCAGGCCATCACTTCAGGCGACAAAGCGATGGTATCTTGATTTTGCTCGTTCTGCGCGCTCAAGCCGGTGATAAACAGAGTCAGGGAAGTAAATAACAACGCAAATCGTTTACTCCATTTGTTAATAATCATCATAATTTTATTCAATTAGCAATTATAAGACTGCAAAATATAAGACTGCAAAAATAGATGTTTTTTTATTACTATGCACTATTTTTTCTCAAAAAAAGAAGGGCGGGCTTATTCGATTGGAAATCATTTTGGATTTCAGAAATTCTTTTCGTACTTTTGTCGCGAAGCATGTTCTTTTACTGTTTTGAATTAGGGTGTTAAGTTAAAAATTTTCAATGATATTAACGAAAAAAAACATGCTTTTTGTTTAAACCCCTTTCTTGTCAGGAGGTTATGGTGTGTGTAATATGGGTAATTGATTATGGATTTAGGAAAAGAATATATGGAACAAATAGCCAAAGGAGATATTGATGCCTTTGACAAAATTTTTATTCTTTACAATTCAAGCGTGAAGAATTTCATTTATGGGCTGATTAAAAACGATGACGACGCGCAAGATTTAGCTCAGGATATATTTTATAAATTATGGATTAATAGAAAGAAGCTTAATGATGTAAAATATTTTTCTGCTTATCTTTTTCAGATTAGTAAAAATGTTGTTTTCGATTATTTGCGTGAAAAAACAAATTTATCCAATTCTTGCCCTTTAGAAACAATTTCCTCATATTATTCCGATGATTCTATTCTCGAAAAAACAATTGAAGCAAACGATTTGGAACTTCTTCTTAATATTTATATTGACGCCATGCCTCCTCAGCAAAAAAAAATTTTCAGAATGAGTCGTATGGAGGGATTTTCAAATGACGAAATATCAGGAAAAATGAATCTTAGCAAAAGAACTGTAGAAACACACATTTCCAATGCGATAAAAGGGCTGCGTAGATTCGTTTCACAAATAACAGCAATATTTTTATAAAAAATCTTCAATTTTTATTACGTGTATTTTTGATTTTTCAAGTCTTACTATAAAAAGGGTTAAAAATGCGGAAAAGATAACAAATCGAATGGGTTATTAAACAGTACGCTAAAAAAGAGTATCGTTTTATATATTAAGTATACATCGTTAATATACATTTTGTGCAACAATTAATTATTCATTCTAAATCAAACAAACAAATGACTAAAAAAACAATTATTTATGTATGGCTCTTCTTATTGATGATTATTAACGGAAATCTTGTTTTTGGACAATCATCAATCAGCATTAATCGTAATAATAGTACGATAAGAGCAGTTTTGTATGAACTTGAAAAGCAAACCGGTTATTCGGTCGGTTTCGATGAAAAGGTTTTGAATGCTAATAAAAAAATCTCTTTGAATGTAAGCGACATATCCATTGAGGGTGTTCTTGAGATTGTACTTAAGGATACAGGATGTGCGTTTTCAATTATAGACAAACACATTATCATTTCAAAACAAGAGGAAACAATATCGCAAAAGCGCACCATAAAAGGACAGGTTTTTGAAGAAAATGGAGATCCTTTAGTTGGTGCCAACGTAGCGATTGAGGGTACATCCAAGGGGACGATAACCGATTTGAGTGGAAATTTCACTATTGAGGTTGTAGGTGGAAATGAAAGTCTCATCATTTCATATATTGGATTCGGAAAACAACGAATTGCAATTGGGCAAAGTGACAGCTATACTATTACATTACAGCAGGATATGAACACTTTGGATGAAGTTGTTGTTGTAGGTTACAATACTATTCGCAGAAAAGATATTACAACAGCCGTTTCAATCGTATCTACTGAAGATCTTGCAGAACGTCCCATCGTTTCTGCAGCACAGGCTTTGCAAGGTAAAGCTGCTGGTGTTCAGGTTGTTCAAAACTCCGGAGAGCCGGGAGGTGGACTTTCAGTCCGGGTTCGTGGTATGACTTCAATTGAGGCAGGAAACGATCCGCTTTACGTTGTTGATGGTATCCCGATGAGTAATATTAACAACCTTAACCCGAACGACATTGAAAGTATGCAAATTTTGAAAGACGCTTCTTCAGCCGCTATTTATGGAGCTCGTGCTGCTAATGGAGTTGTGGTAGTCACGACAAAAAGAGGACAAGAAAATGTGAACGCTGTAACATTGAATACTTATAGCGGTTTCTCTAAGTTGGGAAATAGAATTAACGCTTTAAATACGGAAGAATATAAGGATTACATCAAAGATTTGAATAAATTTGGAGGTACTAATTACAATATTCCGGATGCGGAACGTCGATATACGAATTGGACGGATGAATTTTTCGGAACAGGCGTCAATCAAAATTATCAACTTTCGTTAAGCAGTGGTACAGAAAGAACAAAATATTATGTCTCGTTGGGATATGTTGATGAGCAAGGAATAGTAGAAAAAGCCAACTATCACAGATATAATTTCAGGACAAATCTTGATCATCAGCAAACAGATTGGTTGAAAATAAGCCTGAATCTTGGTTATTCAAATTCTGAGGGAAGTTATGTAAATCAAAATAGAAGCTCAATGCGTGCCGGATCTATATTGTCAGTAATTAATACACCACCTTATATGCAAATATGGGATGAAAACAACCCCGGTCAGTATGATGAGTTCGCTTACGGTTCAAGAATTCTACATCCGATAGCCGCTAATGCAATAGATCAGAAATATAAGGAAAGTCATCTGGTTGGTTCTATAAACCTTGATTTTTCATTAACCAGGAAAATTAAATATAAGCTACACTTTGGTATAGACGAAATTAACGGTAAATGGCACAGCTATCTTGATCCTATATCCAATTCGGATGGAAGAACAACAAAAGGAAGCGTTTATGAAAGCGTTTCTAAAAACTTCGAATGGTTATGGGAAAACATTGTTAGTTATGAAACATCAATTGATAATAAACACAATGTGTCATTATTGGGCGGAGCGACATTGCAACATGCTTACGCGGAAAGATTAAATGCTGACGGGTATGATATGTTTGGTACAATCAAATATTTGAGTGGAGCTAATATTATCAACAAATGGGGTGTTAATTCCGAATTTTCTGAATGGACGCTTGCTTCTTATTTGGGACGTGTTTCTTACGATTATGAAAGTAAATATTTATTTAGTGTAAATGTACGTGCTGATGGTTCATCGAAATTCACTCCCGGATATAAATGGGGCGTTTTTCCATCTATGTCGGCAGGGTGGAGAATTTCAAGCGAACCATTTATGGAGAGTCTCTCAAGCGTTATTTCAGATCTGAAATTACGCGGAGGATGGGGGCTGAACGGTAATCAAGCCGGAATAAGCAATTATGCATGGGTGGCAACTTATTTGATGGAAAGAGTAGAGCCAACATCAGATAATCCTTTGCCCGGCATGTCATTTCAACAAAGTAGTCCCGGGAATAAAGAATTAACATGGGAAACTACTTCGCAAACAAATGTCGGTATCGATTTAAGTATGTTCCGCTCACGTATAAATTTCACCTTCGACCTTTACTATAAATATACGCGCGATATGCTTATTTCCGTAACATTTCCCAGCGGCACGCCCGGTCTTACAAGAGGAATACAGCGAAATGACGGTGAGATGATGAATAAAGGAATGGAGATTGCTCTTTCAACAAAAAACTTTGTTTCAGATTTTAAATGGAATACAGATTTTAATATCTCATTCAATAAGAACAAATTGATGAAAACAGGGGTGACACCTGTTCGCTATTTAGCAGAAACTTACCATACCGGTCAGTATATCATTATGTTGAAGGAAGGCTATCCGCTTGGAAGTTTCTATGGATATGTTTCTGAAGGTGTTGATCCGGAGACAGGCAACATAATTTATAAAGATATAAATGGAAATGGAATGATTGATCCTGAGGATCGAACTGTTATTGGAAATGCACAACCTAAGTTTGTGTTCGGAATAACAAATTCATTTTCATACAAAGGTTTTGATTTATCTCTGTTCTTCCAAGGCTCTTACGGTAACGATATTTTCAATGCTTCAAAGATTGATATGACACGGATGATGGATTTTACTAATCAAACAACCGACGTGTTGCGCCGTTGGAAACGTCCGGGGATGATAACCGATATTCCTAAGCCGGGTGAAATAGCGAATAGTTGGAATTCAAGCCGGTTTGTTGAAGATGGATCTTACCTGCGTTTAAAAAGTATAACATTATCGTATAATTTTAATACCAAGCGAGGAGTTTTAAAATCTTTGGGAATTGATAAATTGCAGCCCTATGTTACGGGACAAAATTTACTTACGTTGACGAATTACACAGGCTATGATCCCGAAGTAAATGCTTATGGAAACAGCAGTACAAGTTTGGGAGTCGACTATGGAACTTATCCTCAGTCGAAAGCGGTAATATTTGGTTTAAATGTTCAATTTTAAATGATTATAATGATGAAAACAATAAATTTACTAAAATATCAGGTAGCAGTAGCTATTATCATATTGTTGGCTTCTTGTGAAGACTTTTTAGATAAAACATCTAAAACAGATCACTGGGGAGATGCGGTAACTATTGTACCGACAGAATCAAAATACGCTACACCTGAAGAGGCAGTAGCTGAATTGAATGGAGCATATAATGGCTTCAGAAATGATGTATATCAGTTTGAACTATTTTTCTATAATGATGCACAATCTGATAATTGTTACGAAGGCGGTGATGGCGTACCCGAAGCTGAAGTTGAGAATTTAAAGGTAAACTCTTTGAATAGCAAAACCGAAATGATGTGGGAGCAACTTTATGCAATGGCAGGAAATGCAACCAGTGTTATTGAAAATACCCGGATGATGAAACCGGGAGCAATAGATGAAACCGAAAGAACGCGTATCATGGCTGAAGGAAAATTCATCCGCTCATGGGTCTATTTTGATATTATTCGTATTTGGGGCGACGCACCTTTCAATATCAAATTGTTGCCGGCAGTTACGGCAGGTGCAATTGATACGATTTACCATTTATATTACCCGTCGAG
>JGI994J12354_10005542_pt1 | contig 10832 bp, 12 predicted proteins | sample IntmicLarv3ML3BL_FD_12354 | JGI IMG/M metagenome (IMG submission 12354)
GGGTTGCAACCAAACCATCGCCTATCTTTGTTATGTCACCTATGACGAGTTCGATTTTAAATACACCTGTAACTGCGGCAACACTGGACACGTGCATATCGCCTTTGCCCATAATGGCTCGCCGACGGCCAGCGACGAAGCATTAGCCGAGATCAAAAACCGCCTGTGCTGCCCCCATGACAACGCCCCATTGGTCACGGTACTTGGCAAGAATTTGCAGGAATACAGGCTGTCAGTGGTTTGCAATCAGTGCAATACGTTATACCAAAACACGGGAGATTTCAGGGGTTTATGATCGCTTGCATCGCCTTGATCTGCGCCCCCACCTCCGTGGGGCAATGGGCATCGGATGCTGTGCGAATATTCACCCCGTTCTTTTTTAGTTCGTCCAGCAATCCTTCCTCCATGCCAAGCCCGGCAGTTTTGGGCCCACGGCGATAAGCCCCGCTGTTTTGTTCCGCGTACATGTCGTTTTTTGCAAGCGCAGCGGCTAAATCACAATAGGCTTTCTCCAAGGAAAACGACGGCGTGTATCCAAATAATTTGATCACATCAGGGTGGGCGATGCCCGTGTAAAGGCCGCTCTGGGCAAGGCGTATGCTGGTTTCAAAATAGCGGCGGTAGACGGCATCAACATCGACGCCCGCCCAGTGCTCGGCCTTGTGATCAAAGGCGAAATCATCAACAAAATGTACGCTTCCCACCAGAAAATCCAATCCTGCGTTTTTTGTTTCTCGGCAGACAAGTTCTTCGAATTCTTCAAAGTAACATATCTCCAGCCCAAATTTGATTTTGACAGGCCACTCCCGGCCACGAACCAACTCGACAAGCCGCAAATAATCCCCCAGCGCCAACACCCCGGCCTTGCGGTGAAACCATTTGTCGATATAGTCACTATACGCGCAAACCCCACCATACATCGGCACAAATTCGCGGAATCGGTAGCAATGCTCAAGCAACCAGATTTCGTCCAAACCTTCGACAACCGCAACTTTGACAAATTCGCTAATACTTGCCAGCGAATATTCGCCGCGCTCGATATGGACATGGCAGTCAATCATCATCCGTGCTCCTACAAAATCTGTGGAGATATTATAACAAGAGGTCGCGTCAAAAACAACTACTGATACAGCCTTGTGCCTTGTCGCAAACGGGTTGGCCACCGACAGGGACGGTATTNGCAATNNGCACACAAGGCCGTGAATCGCTCGTTNCCCNTTTTTATCTCCCGCAGGGGCGACCGGGGGGCGTTGTTCTACAATGTACAACATTGCGTCAAACACGGCAAGAGCAGANCCCTTGCCCTACAGGGGTNCATTGTGAGATGATGGGGACGATCGCCNCTCCGAGATGGGGCGTGGCGATTTACTGCGCGGGCGATTGATCATCGCAGTTGGACGCNCTTGCAGACGAATGAATCGCGGCGANCAGCTATCTTATCAGGTAACAATCGCTCTCAACAAAAAACCACCCATCCAAAGATGAGTGGTTTTTATTTTGCTTTTGTCAGCCGAAATTAGAATTTCAGCGAGTTGAGGCGGATGCCGGGGCCCATGGTGCTGCTAAGCACGGCCGACTTGATGTAGGTACCCTTGGCGGCCGCGGGGCGGGCCTTGATGATGGCTTCCATCAGGGTGCGCAGGTTCTCTTCCAGCTGGGCTTCCTCGAAGGAGGCCTTGCCGATGGGGCAGTGGATGATGGCCGTGCGGTCGACGCGGTACTCGACTTTACCCGACTTGATCTCTTCGATCGCCTTGGCCAAGTCCATGGTGACCGTCCCCGAGCGGGGGTTGGGCATCAAGCCCTTGGGGCCGAGCACGCGGCCCAGGCGGCCGACGACGCCCATCATGTCGGGCGTGGCGACGCAAACGTCGAAGTCAAACCAGTTCTCGCCCTGGATCTTTTGCACCAGTTCCTCAGCACCGACAAAATCGGCACCGGCATCGGTGGCTTCCTGGGCCTTGTCACCCTTGGCAAAGACCAACACGCGAGAGACCTTACCCGTGCCGTGGGGCAGCACGACGGTGCCGCGAACCTGTTGATCGGCGTGGCGAGGGTCTACGCCAAGGCGCACGGAAATTTCCAGCGTCTCGTTGAACTTGGCTTTGGATGTTTGCTTGGCCAGGGAAATGGCCTCAGCGGGATCGTATTGGGTCTGGCGGTCAAACAGCTTTTCGCTGGCGCGGTAATTCTTTCCACGAAACATTTTCTTCTACCCCCTTCAGTCCGCAACGGTCACGCCCATGGAGCGGGCGGTACCGGCGACCATGCGCACGGCAGCGTCCATGTCCGCGGCGTTCAAGTCAACCATCTTGAGCTTGGCGATCTCTTCCATCTGGGCGCGGGTAATGGAGCCAACCTTCTTTTTGTTGGGCTCACCCGAGGCCGTCTCCAGGCCCAGCGCCTTTTTAATCAGCACAGCGGCGGGGGGGGACTTGGTGATGAACGTGAAGGAACGGTCGGCATAAATGGTGATGACCACGGGAATGATCAAACCGGCCTGACGCGACGTCTTCTCGTTGAAGTCCTTAACAAACCCTGCCAAGTTGATGCCGTGAGGGCCGAGCACCGAGCCGACGGGCGGCTGAGCGGTGGCCTTTCCGGCGGGGAGTTGCAGTTTGACGACTGCACTAACCTTCTTTGCCATGATTTTCTCCTCTCCTCCCGGTTCAGGGAAGGCTGTGGTTGATAGCGGAGCCCTGTGATTTTGAACTCCTCCCACAGAAATTGGCTCGCTGATGAATTCGCCGATGGCAATTCATCGCTATTCGTCCCGCAAGGGAACGATGACGCTTGTGCCGCCAGGCGGCACCGCGAAAGCCACTGTTTCACGCCCTGGCTCGCTCCAAATCAGCGTTTTGCCGATCTCACGCAAGCCGACTTACTAAATCCGTGACACCTGCGCGAAGTCGAGTTCGACCGAGGTGTCGCGGCCGAACAGCGAAACGGAGACCTTCATCTTTTGCTTGGTGGTGTCGACTTCCTCGACCACGCCGATGAAGCTTTCCAGGGGGCCCGAGATAATGCGGACGTTTTCGCCGGGGCCGATGTCCAATTTAATGTGCACGGCCTCGACGCCCATGGCGCGGACTTCCTTGTCCGTCAACGGCACCGGGCGGTTGCCCGAGCCGACAAAGCCGGTCACGCCGCGGGTGTTGCGCACCAGATACCAGCTCTCATCTGTCATGAGCATTTTGACCATGACGTAGCCGGGGTAGATGTTGCGGCGGGTCGCCTTCTTCTTGCCGTCCTTGATCTCGATGACTTCCTCTGTGGGGATCTGAATGTCATAAACCCACTTTTGGATGCCAAGGCGCTCAACGGCAGACTCCAGGTCGCCCTTGACTTTGTTCTCGTACCCGCTGTAGGTATGCACAACATACCACGCGGGTTCGGCCAGATACTTTTCCTTTTCAGCCATTCCTCGCCCCTCAGGCCCCGGTTCCGACCAGCAGGCCGAACAATTGCGTCAGCCCGAAGTCGAACACACCGATGATGGCGATAAACAACCCAACAAAGGCCAGCACCGCCAGCACATAGCTGCGCAGTTCTTTCCAATTCGGCCAGGTGGTTTTCTTCAGCTCAGAAATGACCTTGCGGATATAACCCGCAGGGACGGTGTAAATCTTCTTGATCCAACCCATGGTGTAGCCCCTTCCTATTGATAGGTGGCGCGGATTACCGCGTTTCGCGGTGTTCCGTGTGCTTGCGGCAGAACTTGCAATACTTTTGCAGAGCAAGTCTGTCTGGGTCGTTCTTCTTGTTCTTGGTGGTGGTATAGTTGCGGCGCTTGCAATCGGCGCAAGCCATGGTAATAATCACGCGTTCTCCGGCCATGGAAATCGTCCTCCTCGCCAAAAATGAGACAAAAAAAATAGGCGCATCTGGAATTATACGTCCCCGTCCCACTTTTGTCAACAGGTTTTTGTGAAATTTCGCCATGTCTGCCGCAGATTTTTTGTCCCAGCCACCTTGCGAAAAATGTCGAAGTTAGGTAAAATGATAAATGTGGGGGATTTGCCCCACACAAATGAAGAGAGGTTGGTAGTAGTTCTATGACGTGGGTAGACATCTTTAGCGTTCTTGGCGGGCTTGGCATGTTCCTTATCGGTATGCAAATGATGTCGGACGGTTTGGAGGCCGCCGCGGGCAACCGTATGCGTTCAATTTTAGAAAAAACCACTTCAAACCGTTTTTTGGGCGTCGGCGTCGGCGCAGGCATCACCTCGGTCATTCAAAGTTCCTCTGCCACCACTGTTATGCTCGTCGGTTTTGTCAACGCCGGGCTGATGTCCCTGCGCCAAGCCATTGGCGTGATCATGGGTGCCAATATCGGCACCACTGTCACCGCTCAGATCATTGCCTTTAAGATGGACGATGTCGCTCCAGCACTGGTGTTCGTGGGTATGCTCATGACCCTGTTTATCAAAAACCGCAAGGTCAAAAACATCGGTTCCATCCTGCTGGGCCTTGGCGTATTGTTCTTTGGCCTGAGCCTGATGGGCGCACCGCTGTCGGCGTTGTCCCAACTCTCGGGCTTCCAAACCATCATCAGCTACTTCTCTAATCCTCTGCTCGCGGTTTTGGTCGGAATGCTCAGCACGGCCATCATCCAAAGCTCCTCTGCCATGACAGGCGTCATCATTGCCATGTACATTGCCCCAGGCTCACCGATGACCTTCCATGCCGCCGTCTTCCTGACGCTGGGCTCGAACATCGGCACCTGTATCACCGCCCTGCTCGCCGCGATTAACGCCAGCCGCGAATCCAAGCGCGTCGCCCTGGCTCACGTATTATTTAACGTCATTGGCACCGTCTTCTTCGGTATGCTGTTGGCCCTCTTCCCCGGGATCATCCACTGGATCGAGACCACCTTCCATAATGGCAGCGGGCGCGAGATCGCCATGCTTCACACCTTCTTTAACTTCGCAACGGTGGGATTGCTGATCTGGTTTGTGCCCCAGTTGACCAGCCTGGTGCGCTGGATGGTGCCCGAAAAGAGCGAGGAAACCGCCGGGGCCCGCCGCCTGCTCTACTTGGACAAAAACATCGTGCACACGCCTCAAGCCGCCGAGCGCGCCGCCCACAAAGAGGTTTGCCGCATGGCCGATCTGACCCTGGCCAACCTGCGCCTGGCCCTGGAGAGTTTTGACGAAAAGAATCTGGACAAAGCCACGGAAGTGCTGGAGAACGAAGATGTGATCAACTTCCTCAATCACAACATCACGGCCTGGCTGGTCCGCGTACGCGGACTGGCCCTGCCCGAGCGCGATCTGGAGCGGTTGGGCATGATGTTCCACGTCGTCACCGACTTGGAGCGCGTGGGCGACCACGCCGAGAACATTGCCGAATACGCCATGCTTAAGGGGGAAGAAAAAGCCATCATTTCCCCCGATGCCCTGCTGGAGCTACGGGAGATGGCCACGGCCTCGCTCGAAACCCTCGAGGTCGCCATCCAAGCCTACACCAACTACGATGAAAGCCTGCTGCCCCGCATCGGCCCCATGGAGCAGTTGACCGACGACCTAGCAAAACAATGCGTAGACAACCACATCACCCGCCTGATGAGCGCCACCTGCGACCCGCGCGGCGGCATCATCTTTACCGACATGGTTGCCGATCTGGAACGCGTCGCCGACCACGCCACCAACATCGCTTACGCCATCGTCGGCGAAACCGTCTGGGATCCCTCGTCCAAACAACTGCGCAAAGTCAAGACGGGAGATGTCGTGGGCTGATACGCCGTTGCGGTTTGATGCGTCCACATACGATTATTGCAGGGAAAGGTCTTGTCCTTTCCGCACCATCTGTCTTCGCGGCAGGCTCTTCTCCATCCAATCTATGGTATAATCCCTCCATCCTGTGCTGGAGGGATTGCGGTGTACGATAATCATCCTTATACAATCCACAAAACCTGTCCCTGCACCATCGGCGAGGATGCCGTTTTGGCGGCGCTTATCTTGTACAAAGCGTCGACCGATGTCGCCACCTTTGTCAAAAAAATGGAACACCAACGCGTGATCGGCAAACGCATTTGGTACGACGCGGAGGTACGGACGATTTTTATCACCAAACGCTATGCCGGCGAAAGCGGCGGCGGGTGCCCCGCCAACAAAACCCTCATCGGCGAACGCTGTCACTGCGACCATTACAATCAAGCAACAGAATTCCACCCAAAACACTACTGCAAATGCGGCGCGGAATTTTACCGCCCGATGTTCGCGCCCCTCTTTGGCGAGCGGGTGCTGATCGACCCCTTCAAAACCGTGCTGTCCGGCGACGACGAATGCACCCTGGCCATACGAATCGATCAAACGGAGGCTGTTTCATGACCACTTATGACGAGAAGATGAAGCTGCTCATCGACGCAAAGTACCCGCTCGCGGCAAAATACCCGCCCGAGTGGATGTACGAAAACAAGATGGGCGGCCAATGCCTGTGGCTGGTCGAGTCGCTCTCCCGCATTATGGATTTGCAACCGGGCATGCGGGTGCTGGACATGGGGTGCGGCAAGGCGTTGACCTCGATTTTTCTGGCCAAAGAGTTCGGGTGCACCGTCTTTGCCAACGACCTGTGGATCAGCCCCTCGGAGAATTGGGAACGTATTTGCGCCGCCGGTGTGCAGGACAAGGTCTTTCCCATCCACGGCGAAGCCCACGCCCTGCCCTATGCCAACGACTTTTTTGACGCCATCATCAGCATCAATTCGTTCCAGATGTATGGAACCGCCGACAACTACCTCATCGACTACATGGCCCATCTGCTCCGCCCTGACGGACAGTTCGGCCTGGTGGCTTGGGGGCCCGAAAGGGAGTTCGATGGCAAAGTCCCGCCTGAAATGGAAGAGAATTGGTGGCCGGACTTCTACTATTTCCACTCCCTTGATTGGTGGCGTTGGCATTTTGAAAAAACCAAGCTATTCTCCATCGAGGCCGGAGACGACCTGGGCGGCGACGGCGTGCGCGTGACCCACCAATGGGCCAAGATCATGGACAAGTTTGATCCCGTCCACAGCACCGACTTCATGCACTGGAACCGATTGGTCGCCAAGCGAAACCATCATCAAGCGGACGATTTCCGCAACTAAAGGAGTCGACAAATGCAATACACCCGTGACGAGTACCTCGCGCTCATGCGCCATGATCCCACCGCGCGGCCGATGTTCAGCGAGATGATGGGCTTGATGCCCGGGCCTTTGTTGGCGCAATGGCAGTCCCAGGGCGCGACGCCCGCCGAGTGCGATCTGTCGGCCTTTGGCTTTGATTGGGTAGACTATGCCGATATGGGCACCAACTTCGGCTTTCTGGGCGGCGGGCGAACTGTGTTGCACGACGATGACGAGGTGCTGCTCTACACCGACCACATCGGCCACACCATGAAGCTATACAAAAAATACGCCAGCATGCCCCTGCCGCTGACCTATCCCGTGGCCAACATGAACGACTGGTTGGCACTCAAACCCCGCCTGCTCTACACCGACGACCGCCTGGACACCGCCCAGAACGCCGCTTCCCTGGCCTGCCGCGAGCGGGGTGGGCTAACCTACCTGTCGTTGCACGGGGCCTATAACTTCTGCCGCGACCTGATGGGCGACGAGGCGCTGGGCCTGGCTTTTTACGACCAACCCGAGCTGGTGCATGACATCATGGCCACGCTGTGTGACACGGCATTAAAACTCACCGAGTTGGCCACCCGCCGTGCCCCCGCCGACGTCGTGTGTTTTGGCGAGGATCTGGCCGGGCGCAGTGGGCCCCTGCTCTCCCCTTCCACCTTCCGCGAGTTTTTCTTTCCTTATTATCGACAGATGTCCGATTTGCTGCTCTCGCGCGGCCCCTGTGTTATCTCCCAGGATTCCGACGGCGATGTCTCGCCCCTGCTGCCGGTGCTGATGGAAGCCGGCCTGACCTGCACCTACCCCTGCGAGCCCGCCGCGGGCATGGACATCGTGCAATTGCGCCAAAAACACGGCACGGCGCTCAGCTACAAGGGCGGCATCGACAAGCACGTCCTGCGCCGCACCAAAGCTGACATCCGCACCGAGCTGGAATACAAAATGCAACCCCTCATGCACACGGGCGTGGTCTTTGGCCTGGACCATCGCATCACCGACGCCACGCCCATTGAAAACTATCGTTATTATGTGCAAACAGCGCGGGAGATCCTGGGTCAACCCATGGATGCTCCTGCGCCGTTTGTGCGAATGGCTTTCTAAATCTCCGCGGAAATACTCGCCGGCAATTCGCCCCAACTCTCTTGGGAGGGTTGGGGTTGTTCTTCGTCATCAAGCCGGGACTCGGGCACTTGGTTCTTCTTTTTGCGCGCGACCAGCACCACGAGCACCGCCAAGACAATCAACGCGACCAGCGGCGCGGCCAGGTCATTGCCGGCCACCCCGATGTCGAGCCCGAGAAAACTCTTGGTCTCGGTCAGGTAGATCGAGAACACGGGGCGGAAGCTGATGTCGCCGATGCCGCTCCCCGTAAAACAAGCTGAGAGAAAATTCCAGCAAAAGTGCAAGCCCGACACCACCCAGATGTTCTCCGTCAGCAAAAACAACAGCGAAAAAATCACGCCAAGCAAGGCGATATTAAACAGCGACAGCACAGTCATCCCGGGGTTGAACAAGTGCAATGCCGTAAAAATCACGGTGTTAAGCACGATGCCGAGGGTGACCCCGCCCCTGGCCGAGATGCTGTTCATCAGATAGCCGCGCATCAATAGCTCTTCGCTCGCCGTCTGCATGAGGAACCCAACAAAAAATACAAACAGCCACACGCTCAAACCATTGTATTGGATCGAACTGACATTTCCGTTCAGGGCCAACAACCCGAACACCGCCGCCAGCATCCCCGCCCCGATCAAACAGCCCAGCAGATATTTCCGCACCGCCTTTTTCTTGACGATGCCCATGGAGGCCAGGGAGCGGTTTCGGACTTTGACGCAGAAGAAGATCACGCCAACGACCGTCACCACGCAAGACAAGAGCAGCGTCGCAGCCACCAAGGGATCGGCTATCACCTCGGCAACTATGCGGTTATACGCCTGCGTCGACACCTCACCACTCATGGCGATTTCCACAATGTCGGTGCGAAATATCGCGATAAAGGCGGCGACAAAAAGCATGACGCCCTTGATTATTTCCAACACAAAGTATACCGGCAAAAACATCACGCATTCCATCCAAACGCTTGACACCTTACCCTTTTGGGTCTCCCGAATCATCTGGCTTTGATATTTCATGGCATCCCTCCACGCGCATTATACCATAAATCGGCAAACGCCTCCCAAAACCCCAGGGGGCATTGGGGGACCGCAATCCCCCAATTAAAAATCCCCAAGGGACGGCAATACGTCCCTTGGGGAAGAAAAGGTGCAGTGCGCGCGAAGCGGGCGCGGAATCCTTTTCTACCGACCGGCGCCGTCTAAAAGTCCCATCGGGACTTTTATGCGAACGTCAGTAAAGATTCCACACAATCCGCCTTCTCCCACGGCGACTCGGTATCCGTGCGGCCAAAGTGACCATAGGCGGCCAGGTTGCGGTAGATGGGGCGGCGCAGGTCGAAACGCTCGATAATCGCGGCGGGGCGCAGGTCAAAGGCCTGGCGCACGGCGGCGGCGATGCGTTCCTCGGGCACGGTGGCCGTGCCATAGGTCTGCACCGTCACTTGCACAGGGCGCGCCATGCCGATGGCATAGGCGACGGCGACCTCACAGCGGCGCGCCAACCCGGCGGCGACGATGTTCACAGCGGCGTGGCGGGCGGCGTAGGCCCCCGAGCGGTCAACCTTGGTCGGGTCTTTGCCCGAAAAACAGCCGCCGCCGTGGTGAGCAAATCCACCATAAGTGTCGACAATGATCTTGCGGCCCGTCAGCCCCGAGTCGCCCTGGGGCCCGCCGATAACAAAGCGCCCGGTGGGGTTGATGAAAAACCGCGTCTCGGGGCGCAGCAGGTTCATGGGCAAGGATTTGACCATGATCTCGCGCATGATGCCCTCGCGCAGTTGCTCGATCGAAACCTCGGCATCGTGCTGGGTCGAGAGCACGACGGCATCGATGTGGGTGGGGTTGCCATCGGCATCGTAACCACAGGTAACCTGTGCTTTGCCATCGGGGCGCAGGAAGTCCAGGCGCTTTTCCTCGCGCGCCGTGGCCAGCTCTCGGCAGAGTTTGTGTGACAACATCAGCGGCAGGGGCATACGCTCGGGGGTTTCGTCGGTGGCGTAGCCAAACATCATGCCCTGGTCGCCCGCGCCCAAGTCGGCGTTGTTCACGGCGTCGGCGGCGCGATTAACACCCATGGCGATGTCAGGCGACTGACCCTCGATGGCGGACATAATGCCGCACGTGTGGCCGTCAAAACCGTATTTGGCGCGGTCGTAACCGATGTCGACAATAGTCTTTCGCGCGATGGCGGCGATGTCGATATAATCGCTGGCCGTGGTCATCTCGCCAAACACCAGCAAAAAACCCGTCTTGGCCGCGCATTCCACGGCGACGCGGGCAGTAGGATCCTGCTCAAGCGCAGCATCGACAATGGCATCAGAAACCTGATCGCACAGCTTATCCGGGTGCCCCTGGGTGACGGATTCTGACGTAAACAAAGAAACGGAACTCATAATATGCCCTCCGTGAAGTATTATAACATATGCGAGGGCTTTTGCAGGGGGAGGGGCTTTTTTGATAAAAAAGTCCCTCCCCCTGCACCCCCACCCCGAAAAACTTATTATTGCATATCCTTTTCTGTCCCCTGATTGCACGCGACCTTGTTCGCAACCATGGAATAACAAAAAATTCCCGATACAAGTTTTTAAAAGGAGGGGGCGCGGGGGGGG
>JGI994J12354_10005543_pt1 | contig 10832 bp, 8 predicted proteins | sample IntmicLarv3ML3BL_FD_12354 | JGI IMG/M metagenome (IMG submission 12354)
AATCTGAGGAGCAGAATTTTGCTAAAAGTGCGATATTTTTTAAGTTTTTTTCCATGTGTATGAGTGCAAAGATATTTTTATCTTTTTAAAAAGCAAAACTTCGGGTGTAACTTTTTTCTTCTTTCCGCTTTGTTTACCTATCACGGTGCGCACAAAATACCCGCTATAGATAGCACTGTGCTGCATATCACATACTAATATACATAATCTCGCCCTTGCAGGTAGGGTGTTCAGTTTGTTGTTCTTTTTTTGTGTAATGGTGGCGCTCAACCCAGTACCAGCAATGTCATTCAGTTAAGGATTTTATGTTCACTATTACCCAAGAAGTGAACCGAAATCCACCGTGCGGTATCACTTTGGCGACCAACCCAGGATGGGTTGGTCGCCAAAGTGACAAAAAAAAGGAACACTTTACTGAACACCCTACCTGCAAGGGCGGCATTATGTATAGCGCAGCGACACACCGGGGTGCGGACGCACGACATGAGGCAAGCAATATCCTGAGGATACATACTGCTTAGCTGGGTTTGCTCTCTATCGAGAGCTTTTTCTTTGCAGTGATAGTGACGTGGTATATATGGATACTTCTCAGAAATACAGTTCTCCGAAGAATTGCGGACAGTGGAAGTTCGGCTTGGGGAGGTCTATCGGATTCCAACTCAGGTAATGTGGGAATAATGTTTCATCGGCACATTTATAAAAGTTGGCAAGAATTTTTTCGGGCAGTTTGTTAGGATTCAATCCCATAAGCGTGAATGGTATCGACACTAATAATTCCCATGAGTGGATGCCCGTTTGTTCGTCGAATGATTTGAACGGCAGCGACGAATAACGGCGTACCGCCGAATATGCTTCCGGAGTAAGCGGTGTTTTGTCCTCCCTCGACTTACGATAGGACGCGTCGCACGTACCGATGCAGTTGAACTCAAAGTTCATGTAGTACGCGCTCTCCGGTCTTTTCATAAAGAACTCAACGCAGCTGTCTTTATGCACGGGCGAGCTGTCTTCCGTGTAGTTCGCTTTCAGAGAATTTCCCCTTACGAAGTATCGCAGGTACAGATTATCCCGACCGCGAGCAATGTCGACCGCAACAATAGGCTTGTATGAATATTCTTTCCAATTAATTGTGTCGATATATTCCCGATGGGCTTTAAGCTCCATACAATAGCCGACAGATGATAAATCTAAAACATCGAACGATGTTATACATGGGATTTTTATTGCTTTCATTTTTCTTATTTTTAGAGGAAAGACATATATAGTATCGAAGCGATTCCGACAATGGAAACAGACATGATGATAATCCCGACGATGCGGTTGAGAAGTCGAATGCCTCGCATATTAAACCACTTCCTCATCTTCGAAACGATATATGTGATGCCCGTCCACCACAGAAGCGCGCCAATGCCGATGCCTCCGATTCCGACGAAGGTCACCCAAATGGAATGTTCCTGTTGCACGAAGCCAAACTGGGCGAACAGTCCGATATACATTAATATAATAAAGATGTTACTAAGCGTAAGGAGAAATGAGGTTACGAGGTCTTGTGTGTACGACAGTTTATTTCCGCTCTGAGCATTTATAGATTTCCTTGGGTTACTCCTATATATATAATAGCCGAAAGCTCCGAGAATGATGCTACCCAAGAAACGCAGCGGAGTTTGGTTGGTCTCCACAAAGTTGACGACTACCCCCATTCCCAGACTTGTTATAATTGCATATACTATATCCGACAATGTTGCGCCTACTCCTGTGATAAAGCCATGCAGCCGCCCCTTGCTGAGCGTCCGTTGGAGGCATAGCATACCTATCGGTCCCATCGGCGCAGAAACGAGTATTCCTATAATTATTCCTTTTATGATTATCTCGACCATTGTCTAAAACTAACTAACCCTATTACGTCTTTCGCTGTCATTGTCTAAAACTAACTAACCCTATTACGTCTTTCGCTTACAAAGATACACTCTATAAACCGCTTTTTAAGGCTCATCGTGCCACAAAATACATTAAGGCATATTATCTTTTTGCTTAACTTTACCGCCGCTTTAAGAATTTCATTAACAGAAAACCAAAAATAAAACAACAATGACAACACGCCGCAATTTCATTAAAACAGGAGGTTTATCCTTGGCAGGATTAGTAGTCGGACAAAACTCTTTTGCTCGATTAGCAGACCATACTGTTGCTGAAACATTTGGTACAGATGCATCAAAATATGTATGCCTTCGCCCTGATTCAGACAAACGCCAATTCACATCAATCGCTGTGGAAAAGGCAATCCAAACAACTAAGTCAATGCTTAAAGATGAGAAGCTGGCTTGGATGTTCGAGAACTGCTTCCCAAACACATTGGATACGACCTGCGAACACAAGATTGTAGACGGCAAGCCGGATACGTTCGTAATCACAGGTGATATTCACGCAATGTGGCTACGCGACTCCTCAGCCCAGGTATTCCCTCATATAGTCTTTGCAAATGAAGATCCGAAAGTAAAGACAATGCTCGTAGGTGTAATCAATCGCCAGACTAAGTGTATTCTTTCCGATCCGTATGCAAATGCTTTCAACGACGGCCCGATAGGTAGCGAATGGGAGAAAGACCGTACAAAGATGACAAAGGAGCTTCACGAACGTAAGTGGGAAATCGATTCTTTATGTTACCCTATCCGCCTTGCATACCATTTCTGGCAAAAGACGGGAGATACTACTCCTTTTGATGCCGACTGGGTGAAGGCTATCAAACTAACCGTTCAAACATTCCGCGAGCAACAACGTAAGGAAGATTTAGGGCCATACAGATTCGAGCGTTTTACACATCGTCAAGGCGATACACTATTGAACGACGGATACGGAAGTCCGGTTAATCCTGTCGGACTTATTGTTTCATCCTTCCGCCCTTCCGATGATGCTTCGATGTTTGGCTTCCTTGTTCCTTCGAACCTTTTCGCGGTAACGTCTCTTCGTCAGGCAGCAGAAATGTTGCGTAAGATAAAAAGCAATACTGCCTTGGCAAACGATTGCGAAGCACTTGCCAACGAGGTAGAAGCTGCGATAAAGGAATATGCAATCGTTAAGCACCCTATCTTCGGAGATGTATACGCATACGAGGTAGATGGATTTCATAATGTTCACTATATGGATGACGCTAATGTTCCAAGTCTTCTTGCATTGCCATATCTTGGATGTGTTGACGTGAATGACCCTGTTTACCAAAATACTCGTAAGCTGGTGTTAAGTCCAAGTAATCCATACTTCTACAAAGGCACAACAGGAGAAGGTATTGGCGGCCCGCATATCGGCTTTGACTACATCTGGCCGATGAGTATCATAATGCGTTGTAATACGACAAGCGACAAAGAGGAAATCCGCTTCTGCGTTAAAATGCTACGTGACACAGACGGAGAGACAGGCTTTATGCACGAATCATTCCATAAGAATGACCCAACAAACTTCACTCGCAAATGGTTTGCATGGGTAAACACATTATTCGGGGAAATGATTTATCGCCTTGTGAACGAAGGGAAAATTGACATCCTTAACAACTTAGACAAAAAGGCGTAAGTATCTTATGATAGATATTAATAACGGGCATTCGATTTGAGTATCGGATGCCCGTTTTGCTTTTCTATAATTCTCCTTTAGTCAGCTTATCTAATACTCCGTACGCCACGGGGCAGGTATGGGCGTTCTTTACGGTCAGCTTATATATTTGTACAAACTTCTTTCTATCTGTATGCGGATACTCTCGACAGGCTTTCGGACGATTCTCATAAATCATGCAGTAATTGTCCGGCATCAGGAATGGGCAGGGCATCGATTGGAACACGTAGTCGCCATCTTCATCAACCCGCAGATACTGCGCGACGACTTCCGACGGCTTCATCTTTAACGCCTTCGACATCTTTTCAATGTCCTTGTCATAGATAGCCGGCCCGAGACTCTTGCAGCAGTTTGCACATTGCAGGCAATCCGTCTGTTCCATCACCAAGTCGTGTAGATAATGTACGTCCTGATCCATCTTCTCCAGTTTCTTCTTATTCTTCTTAAAGAAATTATTGAATGTCGGCTCTGCACGCGAAGCAAGTATTTTCAGTTCATCAAGTTTATGCATCTTTGTTTTATATACATTAATATATATAGTAGAACGGGTAACTCCTCGGGCGGCAAAGGTAGCACTATAAACTATTAAATAAAATCTGTACTTTTGTAATCTCAATATAAGGATACAACAAATATGAATTACCGAATAATAGCTCCGGAGAGATTGAGCGGAAACACAATACAACTGCCCTCTTCAAAGAGCATCAGCAACAGAGCATTAATACTGAACGCACTTAGCTACAGTCCATACGATATTCAAAACCTTTCGGAATGTGATGACACAGATGTCCTTGTCGCTGCACTTAATTCAAACAGTAATCATTTTGATATAAAGGCTGCGGGAACGGCAATGCGATTCCTTACTGCGTTCCTCGCTAAGGTGGTAGGTGAATGGACTATCACGGGTACGGAGCGTATGTGTAACCGACCAATTAAGTTGCTCGTTGATGCGTTGAACTCTCTTGGTGCAAGGATAGAATATGCCGATAAAGAAGGATATCCTCCGCTAAAGATATTCGGGAGTGCATTGCAAGGAGGTGAGATTTCATTAAATGGCGGAGTTAGCTCGCAATATATATCAGCACTACTTATGATTGCTCCCTTTATGGAGAAAGGTCTTACCCTTAAACTGGAAGGTGATATAATATCCAAACCGTATATAAACCTGACCCTGCAACTGATGAAGCAGTTCGGCGTTTCGTCGACATGGGAAGGACAAACAATCAAGGTCGCTCCACAGGAGTATTCTCCGACATCATTCACTGTCGAATCGGATTGGAGCGCAGCATCATATTGGTATCAGATAGCTTGTCTGTCAGGAGAATCAGGAATAGCATTACCCGCCCTTTATAAGGATAGCCTGCAGGGAGATTCCGCAGGAGCTGAGCTGTTCAAGACGCTTGGAGTGGACACCGTCTTCAGCGATAACGAAGTACGACTTATGCAAAACGGTAATGTTTGCACGAAGCTCGAATATGATTTCGTCAACGAACCTGACTTAGCACAAACATTCGTGGTGACTTGCGCAATGAAGGGAATCCCTTTCCACTTCATCGGATTGCAGTCATTAAAGATAAAGGAGACAGACCGCATAGCAGCCCTAATCGCAGAACTTAAGAAGTTAGGGTACATATTAAGAAACCGAGGACAACGGCTTGCAATGGAATGGAGAAAGATGCGACGCGGAAGCTAATCCCGTTATCGCAACATACGAAGATCATCGAATGGCGATGGCATTCACTCCGGCAGCATTGGTTATCCCTCAAGGAATAGAGATAGCGAATCCTGAAGTTGTTTCGAAAAGCTATCCTAAGTATTGGGATGATTTGAAGAAGGTTGGATTTCTAATAAAAGATTAATCGGATATGTGGTACATCATTATTCTTTCAGGGGTTGTATTAATTGGCATCGTCGCTGCAATTGCAGGACACTTCCATAATAAGAAACTACAGCAGATGTTGGAGCGTGGCGAAATCTCTGAGATTCCTGAGCCGAAAGTCACAGAAGAAGAATGTTGCGGTCAGCACGAGACCTGCGAACACGATAGCCTTATAGCAGCAGTCAGCAAGGAGATTGAATACTACGATGACGAAGAACTCGACCGCTTCATAGGACTTGGAGAAGATGAATACAGTATCAAGGAGGTTGAAGAGTTTCGGGAAGTACTATATACCCTAAAAGAAATCGAAGTAGCAGGCTGGATACGCAGCTTACAGCTAAGACAAATAAATTTACCGCAGTTATTAAAAGACGAAGCATTCCTTATCTTAGGAGAACGCCGCATACACGCTTAATAAGATGTTAGAACTACTCGGATACTCCTTCTTTCAAAACGCATTATTAGGCGCTTTGTTTACAGCTATAGCTTGTGGCATTGTTGGAACTTATATTGTTGCCCGCAGACTTGTCTTTATCAGCGGCGGACTAACACACGCCTCCTTCGGAGGATTAGGCTTGGGGTTCTATTTAGGATCTAATCCAATCTTTATGGCGCTCATCTTCTCTGTCCTATCGGCATTAGGTGTTGAATGGGTAAGCAAGACACAGAACGTACGCGAAGACTCGGCAATTGCCGCCATCTGGGCATTAGGAATGGCTTTAGGCGTTTTCTTTACATTCCTTACTCCCGGATATGCTCCTAATCTGTCAAACTATTTATTCGGCAATATCCTTACAATTACATCGTCCGATATTATGTGGATGGCGATACTTAATGTTCTACTGATTACGGTCGTTTTACTATACCTGCGGGAGATTATATATGTTGCTTTCGACAATAATTTCGCAAAGACACAACGGATACCTGTTGCTTTAATAGAGTATGTTATGATGTTCTTCATTGCCGTCACAATTGTGCTATCTATCAGATTAGTCGGAATCATGTTATTAATGAGCTTGATGACACTTCCTCAGATGATTGTCAATCAGTTTACATCAGACTATAAAAGGATAATGTATTATAGCGTAGCAGTCGGCTTTATCGCTTGCGTTATCGGACTTATCCTTTCCTATTACTTAAATATTCCCCCCGGAGCATTTATCATTCTCGTTCTCGTTTTCCTCTTTTTTGTAGTCAAAGCGATTCTCTTCTTACGAGTGAAACAATAAAACAACCTGTTTTCAGTTTATAATATGACAGAATTGTACCCAATAAAGTGAAAACTGGTTTTTATTATATAGTATCGTTTTTTGTTATAGTCATGCTTGTGTCGTGTAGTACTAAGAAGAACACGGCTTCAAGTAGGTTCTATCATGCTTTCACGGCTAACTACAACACCTATTTCAATGGGAAGACATCTTTCGATGACGCTCTGAGGAATTTACAAAATAATCATAAGGAAAGTTATTCCGAAATGATTTATATGTATCCGGTAAGTGCCTTGCCAAAAGATAAGCAAAACACAGGAGGACCTTTCGACAGACCTATCGAGAAAGGAAACAAAGCAATCAAACAACATTCGATAACAACCAAGCCACCAAGAAAGGCAGGTTGGAGAAATGATCCTAAACAGGTCAGACTTCAAGAACAGAATGAATACAATCCTTTCCTAAAGAAATGTTGGCTGCTAATCGGTCAATCTCAATTCTATAATGGCGACTTCCTGCAAGCGTCAGCAACCTTCTCCTACATTACTCGCCATTATGCCGGCGATGAAGAAATGGTAGCAACGGCAAGACTATGGCAAGCACGTTGTTATTCTGAAATGAACTGGCTTTATGAGTCGGAAGACATTCTCGGCAAACTAAACACAAACGGTATACCTGCAAAGCAATTGAACTTATATGCCGCAGTATATGCAAACTACCTTATAAAGAATGACGAGAAAGAAGCGGCTATTCCTTATCTGAAGACGGCAATCAGGGCGGAGAAGAACAAACGCCAGCGTACAAGAATGCACTATCTTCTCGGACAAATATATACTGAACTGGATTTGCCAAGCCTTGCTTATAAGTCGTTCGGCGATGTCATAAGAGCCAACCCTCCTTACGAATTAGAATTTGCTGCACGCATAAGACAGACAGAAGTTTTCTCCGGCACAAATGACGTTAGACTAATCAATCGATTAGAACGCATGGCACGCAGTGAGAAGAACAAGGACTATCTCGATCAGGTTTACTATGCAATCGGTAATATCTACATGAATCAAGTGGATACTGCTAATGCAATTATCAATTATCAGCTCGGTATTGATGAAAGCACGCAACATGGATTAGAGAAAGCATTATGCCAAATCAGACTTGGTGATATATATTTCCAACAACAAGAATATATCAAAGCACAGCCTTGCTTTAGCGGTGCTTTAACGTCTTTACAAAGGGAGTATAAGGATTACGAACGTGTCGCAAAGCTATCCCTCGTATTGGACGAATTGGTAGTACATGCCGAAGCCGTACATCTGCAAGATAGTTTGCAGACTTTAGCAAGAATGCCCGAAGCCGAACGATTGGCTGTTATCGATGCAAGAATAGAACAACTCATAAAGGAAGAAAGAGAAGCACAGGCTCTATCAGATAGAGAAGGTGCTTTAACGCAAGCAGAATCACAAGGAACTGGTTTGCCGGGCTCTAACCTTAATGTGCCAACAATGCCGACCGGACCGGACGGTAGCAGTTTCTATTTCTACAGTCCTCAGGCGGTAGCTCAAGGAAGAACACGATTCCAACAAATGTGGGGGCGTCGTACGCTGGAGGATAACTGGCGAAGAAGAGACAAGACGGTAACTACATTCATCGAAGAACCTGAGTATGACGACGACGAATTGCCGGGAGAAGGCGAAGGTATGCCGTCGGGTGAAGGCGAAGGAACAGGCACAGAAGACGAGACTGAAGGTGAAGACTTCGAGGTTATATTCTCGGATGATCCGCATACACGGGAATATTATATACAGCAACTACCTCTGACTCCTGAGGATATTGAAGCGTCGGACATGATCATTGTCGACGGACTATTTAACATGGCTTTGATATATAAGGACAAGCTGGAAGACCTTCCTCTATCTATTAATGGCTTTGAAACTCTCAATAATCGCTTTGAGGAGAATGAGCACAAATTAGAGAGCTTCTATCAGATATTCCTTATGGCTTTACGTCTTGACAACAAACCTCTTGCCGAAGAATATAAGAATAAGTTGATAAACGGTTTCCCTGAGAGTAATTATGCTGTCGCAATTGCCGATCCGAATTACGAACACAATATCCGCTCTATGGATAGGGTTCAGGATTCAATATATCAGGCGACATACAACGGCTATCTGGCTGAAGAGATTTCAACTGTACGCCGCAATTATAATATGGTAAAAGAAACATATCCTTTAGCAAGTCTTATACCGAAGTTTATGTTCCTTAACGCACTAACATTCGTTCAAGAGGGCGACCCTGAAGGATTTAAGGAAGCCTTAAGGGAGTTAGTAGAAAGATTCCCTCAAGCTGATGTCGCTGAATTGGCAGGAGAAATGCTCAGAGGGGTGTTAAGAGGTCGCGAGATGGTACAAGGTGGTGTGAATAGTATGGCATGGAACCTGCGTTTCGGAGTTGGAGAAGGTGGACTTTCCGCAGCTGACTCTGCACGTGTATTCTCTACAGATCAAAACACATTACACCGTATGATTCTTCTCTATCCTACGGAGAGAGTCAACAGCAACCAATTGCTATACTCTGTGGCAGCATACAATTTCGCAAACTTTATGGTGAAAGAGTTCGACCTCTCTATCGAAGAGATGGGACCAATGAGTATGCTAACTATCCGAGACTTTATAAACCTTGAAGAAGTCTCATTATATTATAAGAGAATATACGGCAACGACGGATATGCGAATGTACTAAACAGGGAGATTGCAATCCTACCTATATCAGAGAACAATTACGAAACTCTTATGCACGGTAAGACTTTGGACGAATACGTTACATTCTTTACCGACAGCTTAGGACACGTTCTTCCGGAACTCGCTGACAGATGGAATTCGCATCTTGAAGATAGACTATCAGAAGATTCAACAGAAACAGAAGTTCAAACTGTCGAAGAGGTTCTGCCTGAAACAGAAAACACGCCAGTAATCACAGAAGAACCATTGAACGTACAAGAGGAAGTTATCGAGGAGGCTATCGAAGAAAGTATCCCTGAAGAGATTCACGAATCAACAATTAAAGAGGATACTCTAACATTAGTTGCAGATACGGTTCTTGCACAGCCGGAAGACAGCATCATAGTGCTACAACCTCAACAAAGAGTAACAGAACTAACACTAAGGGATATTGAAGAAATTCGCAGACAAGAAGCTGAGGCTGAAGAAAAGCGAAAAGAAGAAGCACGACGATTATTCGAAGAGCAACAAAAGGCTGACGAAGAGCTACGCCTTCAAAAAGAAAAAGAAACAAGAGAGCTAAGAGAAAAAGAAGCCGAAGAAGAGCGTCTATTACTACAAACAAAGAGAGAAAGAGAAAAACTCTTAGAGAAAGAACGCAAGGAAAAGCTAAAGACCACTCAGGCTGAACGCAAAGCAAGAGTTAAAGCACAGGAACAACTCCGCAAAGAGAGAGAGCGTGCATACAAAGAGCGTCTAAAACAGCGGGAAAAAGAACGCAAGGAAAAAGAACGTGCATACAAAATCCAACTAAAGGAAAGAGAAAAGGCGCGTAAAGAGACACAAAAACAAAGAGAAGCCGAAAGAAGAAGTAACAGCAGAGGCAGATAACAAATCACAATCTGCAAATACCCAAAAAAAATCATACTGTCTCAAGTGCCGCAGGCGCGCATGATGACACCGCAAGTGTAGCGCAGCGTAACCTGTGGAGAGTTCTGCATTACACGATTATTTAAAAAGGCGAGACCTGCTAACCTCACGGTCAACAGGACTCTAAACACATTTACAAAATCCGATGACATTAGAGAGTAATGTCATCTTCGATAAATATATATTTATCTTACAACAACCTTTGTAACTGTTCCATCAACTACCACAGCATAGATTCCAGCAGGAACATTTACTGTAGTTGTTCCAATAACTTTAGCATTGTAAACAACACTTCCGGAGAAAGAAACAACATATACAGTTGCAGACTTAGGAGTATCGATTGTTACAGTACCATAACCGGCAGTAACTGTCGCAGTGCTTAGAACATCGTTAGATGTTGGTCTAGCATTTTTGTCTACTGTAAATTCAAACTCCTTATCATTGATTATAATAGTATGCTTACCATCTTCAAGACCATCCAAGTCAATTACAAAGACAGGG
>JGI994J12354_10005544_pt1 | contig 10832 bp, 12 predicted proteins | sample IntmicLarv3ML3BL_FD_12354 | JGI IMG/M metagenome (IMG submission 12354)
AACTGCCATTTCATCAAGTTTCTCGTTCATGGAAATGAGTTCACAACCATGTTCCGGCAAAAAGACTTCCGATAGATTTCCGACCTCAAGATAATTTCTGCCAAGGCGAGATAAATCCTTAATCAGTACCGTATTGATACGCTTATTTTTGACATCCTGCAAAAGCCGTTGCAGATCAGGACGATTCTGATTTGTGCCACTCCAGCCATCATCCTGATAGATGTCAACCAGTTCCCACCCCATTTCTTTAACATGCTTCATCAGAAGCAGTTTTTGATTTTCGATTGAAACCGATTCGCCTGCACGAGAATCCTCTCTGGAAAGGCGGGCATATATGCCGACTTTATATTCCTTTGCCATATCCTTAACCTCCTTCAAGGCAAACGGGGTCAAGTCGGCGATATGGTTTTACGCTTAAATTATAGCGCGCATTTTGAAATAGCGCAGCCCGTTTTTTGCTGTTTAAAACATGATTTTTTGTATGGAGAAATTCCAATATTGCCATCATAAGCAATCCGCTTCTTCACGCAATATTTTCTGCACAATAGAATTCTCCAAAGCTTTTTCAAAATCAATTTCACCTTTATACACAGTGGTGATGCGGTAGAGCGTTTTACCAATTTGCTTTTCGTGGTATGTAGTGACTACTTGCTTTTCCTCGCCGGATGTTTTCAGTGCCGAAGTTATTCATAGACCTCCAATTTATTTTTTAAGTGAGAGGGCATACCTCTATATATTAGGACAGAAAAAGACAATTTGTGGCCCCGCCCAGCCATGCTTTCGCTTTCAATCTTGTGATTTATAAATGCCAGCCCTGCCATAAAGACAGGGCCGGCGCGAAACTCATTCATCAATATATTTCCGCATTTTTTCTATCGCCTGAACGACGGAACAGTGTATGGTTTTATGCCCGACTCCTTCCATTTCTCCAATTTTTCGATAGTTCAATCCTTCGAAAAAGTAACGGCGTACCCTACGGCGCTGTATGGGAGTCAACGTTTCCATCGCCGCATAAAGCTGATTGTAACGATCCATTCTGAAAATATAGTCGGCGACCTCCTCCTGCGTATGCACAGCTATTGTGTCTGTTACGCCATCTATATATTCTCCTGCGTAAAGATGCCTCCTGTCCTGCCGTCCTTGAGATCGTAGTTTACGGTCAGTTTTCTCAAGCACTTCTCTAACCTCGGGAGTCACTTCAACACTAATGCGTTTTCCATTAACAGGCTTATATTCTACTGTTACCAATGTTTGTTCCATTAGGCTTCCTCCATTCATCATGATTGTGAGTTGAAATTTGATGAATGAGGAAAAGGCGGCCCTCTTGCTCGGGCAAGAACCGGGGGAATAATAAAAGCAGCCATCAAGGCAAAAGCCCCATGACTGCTACGTTGGCAAAAATGACCGCAAGAAACTACCGCACCGTTATTGGCGTAATAACTACAGGGTTGTATATATGGTTTTGAGTATTTCAGGTTTTTTGCAAACTAATCCCTGTAAAAATGTTTCAATAACGATATTTTGAGCTGATGAAACGAATGTGAAAACAACATGACGTCAACCTCCCTATCATCGCCGCATCCTGCAAAAGGCGCGCATTTAACTCACCTTTCATGTTCCAATTTTCCAAAACAGCCTTCTAACAGACATTTCGCTAGTGCCATCAATACAGCGGTTCATTTTAGTTACAAAAACCAGTAATCACATAGCACAATATAATCATTACAACGAAAGAGCCGATAATAGTGAGAATCTCACAAATTATCGGCTCTGCGTCTTAACGCCCTTGCGTCTATGCGTCTGGCTCTTTAGTAACTCGTATATTCAAATTTTTTACATTCACCAGGCTTTCTTGTTTGCATTTCGGACAAAACAGTGGGAAGTTGATTAGCTCAGTATCTTCCCGGATTTTTACCCGCGTTTTATTTTTACATACAGGACAGATTATCCATTCCGTTTTGTCCATTACTGCCCTCCTTATTGTTTTTTACCAAATTCATATAAACTAAAACTTGTTATCGATTGGAAATATTTTTATCCTCTAAAACCTCGGCCAGTAGGTTCATTGTAAATTGGATAAATCGTTCTGTATCCAGAGAGTATTGAGCAGAAAACTCATTATACTGCTCAGTTTCCGGCGAAAAATAGAGAAGGAAATTATCGCCCATCAAACTAAGCATATGAAAAAATCCGTTCGTCACAAAGATTGAAGCATAGCCCAAGAGTGCCGGATTTATATCTGTGCGAATGCTCTTATCATTGTGTGCAGCCATAAAAAATGAAATCATCTCTTTGTGAATATCACTAACACAAACGGTATACTTTTGATAAAACGGAAGCGATTTTTCTTCTTTTTGTGAACGAACTGCGTTGATTTGACCCATGAGGTCAAAGAGATAATTAGATTCTTTATAAAGGCGAACTACATACTGTGTTGCCGCCAAAATTTTTTCTTTTCCACTTTGGTCACTTTTTGCTACCTGTTTTAGGAATGTCAACATCTCCACATGACCCTTAAACAAAACAGCAAAATACAAATCCTCCTTGCAAGAAAAATAACGATAAATTGTTCGCTTGGTATACTCACATTTTTTTGACAATGTATCCATCGTGGTATTCTCATAGCCGCATTTTTTGAATAAATCTTCTGCGTGTTGCAAAATGGTTTTTTCTACTTTGATTTTTTCTCGTTCTTGGCGTGACAAAGGTGTTCCCATTATATATTACCTCCGTTGCAAAAAGCTTGAATAAACTATTGTGATACAAGTATACTTATAGTATACTATATTGGAACTGTCAAATCAATAACTAAATTATTTTATGAGGGGTGCGTTCGCTTGCAGGATAAATTTTCGTCTATCATTAAAGAACACGAAACTCGGTTGAAAAAATATAATATCATCTCTAATATCGTGGGCTATATCAAGTTGTTATTCGTCCTCTTATTGGGTGTTTCATTGTATTTTTTGTTTACTAAAACTTTCCCAACGATGTTAATCATTATCGGGTTAATAGAATTAGTCGTGCTAATCGGGTTTTGGATATATCACAACAAGATACACAACAAAATTGATTATTCAAGCAGTATTATTTCCATCAACAAAAGACATTTAGATAGGATTTCGGGCAAATGGTCTGACTTCGCTGATGTTGGTGCAGAGTTTGTGGATTCTGAACATCCTTATTCCAGTGACCTTGATATTGTCGGTAAAAAATCAGTGTTTCAATTTTTGAACACAACACATACTTGGCATGGTCGGCAAGCGTTTGCAAATGCCTTATTACAGCCGCATTTTTCTACGGAACAGATGATAAAACGTCAAAATGCTGTTGTGGAGTTAAGTGCGGATATGAATTTTTCAAATCATATGGAACAAAACTTCTCTAAAATCGGAACAGACCACGCTTCTCAAAAGCTCGTTGAGGAACTTAAAGACAACCGTTTATTTATTAAGAATAAAGCAATCAAGTTTTTGCTTGTTTATATGCCGATAATTACGGTTGTCATTATTGCCGCCATTATTATATTCGGGCAAAAAGACCTGTATATCGCCGCAACGATTATTACCGCAATGCAATTGATAATATGGGTTGCGGGTATGTTGAAAATAAATAAATATATGGATGCTGTTTTGCGGTTGCCCCATAAATTGAACGTATACAGCGAAGTCATTGAGATTGTTAAAAATCAACACTTCAATTCTAAAAAGTTAAAAGAGATACAATCGTTGCTCGGAACTTCTGAACAGTCGGCGGCTGAGGCGATAAAAGGGTTAAGTAAAATATCCGACAAGATAAGTGTTCGGAGCAATGGTCTTGTGTGGTTTATTTTGAATGTATTTCTCTTATGGGATTATAGCTGTGCCATCATGTTTGAGGACTGGAAAACGAAATATGCTCCGTTTGCAGAAAAATGGTTTCTTGCATTAGGAGAATTTGAGAGCTTATTATGCTTTTCCAATCTGCCGAACATTTACGGTAATACTTGCATCCCCTCTGTGATCGGCGAAAAAACGATTGTGGCAAAAGAATTAGGCCATCCGCTTATTCAGACAGATATATGTGTGAATAATAATGTTTCCTGCGAAAACAACATCTTCATTATTTCCGGCTCCAATATGTCCGGCAAAAGCACATTTTTGCGAACTGTTGGAATCAACCTCGTGCTTGGTCGTGCAGGCGGCTTTGTGTGTGCAAAGCAAATGAGCTTTTCGCAGATGAAGATTATAACATCCATGCGTATAGCGGACGATTTGAATGAGGGCATATCGACTTTTTATGCTGAATTGAAACGTATAAAAACCATCATAACCCTTGCCCAACAAGAGTCGAATATGATTTTTCTTATTGACGAAATTTTCAGAGGTACAAATTCAGCAGACAGATTTAGCGGAGCGAAAACCGTAATATCAAAGCTCAATAAAATGGGAGTAATAGGTATTATCACAACACATGACCTTGACCTTTGCACAATTTCAGAGCAATATTCACGCATTAAGAATCACAGTTTTTCAGAGCATTATCGTGATGACCAAATTCATTTTGACTACAAAATGAAGGAAGGAAAATCCACAACGACTAATGCCCAATACTTAATGAAGATGGTCGGAATTGAATGAGGATAAGAAAATAAGGAATCCCACAGATGGGTGCAGAAAATAAAATAAAAAAAAGTTTGAAACGCTTTTGCTGTATCCAAGTCTTATATATAGACCAAAAAGCTCCATCAGAAAAGAGGTGAGAAAGTGGCGTTTGATTTTGAACAAGTATACCATGAGCATTTCCCTGATGTTTATAAATATGTTCTTTCACTCTGTCGCAATAAAGCTATTGCAGAAGAAGTAACGCAAGAAACTTTTTTTAAGGCTATGCAAAAAATAGACCAATTTAATGGCTCGTGCAAACTGTATGTGTGGCTTTGCCAAATTGCGAAGAACACCTATTTTTCATCATATGAAAAACAAAAACGACACGCTCCAGAGGGCGACACGGTTTTGCGCAATGAAGAAATAGATGTTGAAAAAGATTATCTTGATAAGGACGCGACACGCCGATTGCATATATTTCTCCACAATCTCAAAGAACCATATAAAGAAGTTTTTTCCTTACGGGTTTTCGGCGAACTGCCATTTTCGCAAATTGGTGAATTGTTCAGCAAAACCGACAGTTGGGCGAGATTAATTTTTTACAGGGCAAAAAAACAATTACAGGAGGACATGAAATGAAAATATCTTGTGAAATTATAAAGGATTTACTCCCCTTATATTATGATGGGGTGTGCAGTAGTGAAAGCAGGGCTTTGGTTGAAGAACACCTTGCCGAATGTGATAATTGCAAATCTGAGTTGCTGTCTATGGGGGAAATTATCCCCGTGAATGGCATGGAGCAAAATTTGAATGAAGCAGAAACATTGAAAAAGCTATCTAAGAAGTGGAGGAGAGGCAAAATGAAATCATTTTTGAGAGGTGTGTTGATAGCAATTGCAGTGGTTGCCATTTTATTGCTTCTATATATCATTCTTAACGTTAAAATAGCGATCGTTTAAGTAACGTGAAAGCAAAACACGAATAAAAAGGAGTGCTTGGAGCATGAATGACACCATCTTAAAAACAACCGGCATTACAAAGAGATACGGCGGTAAGGCCGCCGTTGATAATATCAGCATGACAATCCATGAAGGGGATATATATGGGCTTATAGGTCGTAACGGAGCTGGAAAAACCACTCTTATGCGGCTGATAACCTCTTTAACGTCAGCAGATAGCGGCAAAATTGAACTCTTTGGCGAAACATCGACCACAGGGCTCATGAAAGCAAGGCGGCGAATGGGTTGTGTTATCGAAACCCCGGCGTTATATCCAAACCTTACCGCTTCTCAAAATTTAGAATATTTTCGTATTCTTCGGAGGATTGAGGACAAGCGCGTTATTGAAAAATCGTTAAAAACTGTTGCGCTTGAAGGTACAGGCAAAAAGAAGTTTAGGGATTTTTCCCTCGGCATGAAACAACGTTTAGGGCTTGCTCTTGCTTTATTAAACAATCCCGATTTTATCATTTTAGACGAGCCAAACAATGGACTTGACCCAATGGGGATAGTTGAAATGCGCGAAACTATAGTCCGGCTGTGTCAAGAGCACGGGATAACTATTATGATTTCAAGCCATATCTTGTCTGAACTATCAATGACTGCCACGAGATACGGTATTATCAATAATGGCAGATTGATTAAAGAAATGACAAACAACGAATTAAAGGCACAAAGCACAATAGGCGGTAACCTTGAGGATTATTTTGTGTCGTTGGTTGGCACAGATAACATGAGCAACGACGGAAAGCGGGGCAGATAACTTGCTTGACATAATGAAAGCAGATTTATACAGGATTTTTAGAGGGAAAGCGTTCTACATTACTTTGCTGCTGTTTCTTGCATTTATATTATTACAGGTTGTAACGGGCTATACAGAGAGTCTAATACCTACAATGCAAGATCGTAATAATACGCCAATTACAGGAGCAACTGCGCCCTTTGAAATGATGAACAATTCCGATACGACCTTATTTTTTCTTCTCTCGTTTATAGTCACCGTTGCCGCTTTTGACTTTTCGGCGGGGACTGTTAAAAATGTTCTCGCAAGCGGCACAGAGAGAGCGCAATATTATTTGGCAAAATTGGTTTTGTCGTTGATATTTTGCTTTCTCATTTCATTCGTAATGGTTACACTTTCCTCTGCTATGGCAACAATGATTAGAGGTTTTGGCGGTGAGTTTGACACGGCGTTTATCGGTCGGGTTTCAAGGGCTTTTGGTGCACAGTTGATAGTTCTTTTTGCTGTTACTTGTGTTGGTGTATTCTTCGTATTTGTAGCTAAAAATGTAGCTGCTACAATTGCTTTATTTCTTGCGTTTGGCTTACTGCCTCAGTTAATAATCGCTTTTGTTGCTTCGTTCAATGAGAATCTGACGTTTTTATTCAATTTTGACTTATGGGGTAATGCTGTTAGGCTCGTTAATGTTGATTTAATGAAAGCATCCGATATTGTTTTGGCACTTTTAAGCGGCACTTTCTATATAGCGGTTAGCACAATCGGCGGCATTATGTTGTTTGAGAAAAGCGAGGTTAAATAAATGATGAATGTAATTAAAGCGGATTTATACAGAATTTTTAGAGGGCGAATGCTCTATATTACCTTTGGCATTGTTGCGATTATTTTCATTTTATTCAGAGGCGCAGGAATGTTAGGTGTTACAATCGGCGGTAGCTTAATGAACGCACAAGGCACAAGAATTGAAAATCAATTCAACGGAATGGAAGCCCCTTTTATTCCAATGATGTTAATGGACTTTTTAGCCTACTTAATATTAGCGGTCATTATCTTTGTGGTATCAAGTGATTTTTCGTCAAACACAGTTAGAAACACATTATCAACAGATGTATCTCGTATAAAATATTACCTTTCAAAACTAATCACAGCTGTGGTTTTCTGCATTGCACTGGCAAGTTTTAGCGTAATTGTATCTACCATACTTGGAAGCTTGGCAGATGGGTTTGGCGGCGAATTGTCGGGCGAGTATATTGTAAGTGTATTAAAGCCCTTTGGCGCGCAATTGTTTTTGCTTATATGCCTTACTTGTGTTGGCGTGTCATTTGCAATGATAACAAAAAACACTACAGCGACAGCCGTATCTTTTCTTGCTTTTGCAATTGTACCTGATATAGTTATTCAATATTATCTGGACTTCGCAACATACAGATCGGGTGTTTTGGATGCGGCGGCGCAATATGAAATCGGGCTTGGTGAGTTGTCTGTCTACAGCATTACAGGCAGCATACGAAACATGGTTTTTGCCACAGATTTACCAAGAACAACGGTGATATTGACTCTTACAATCAGCGCTTTTTATGCGGTGGCAAGCACAATCATTGGAATATTATTGTTTAGGAGAAGCGCAATAAAGTAAAGATGTTTCAACGCTAACGTCTGTAGCTGATAATACCGGCAAGCAATGTAATAGGCAAGCCTATTACAAGTTTTCTGCGAAAATTGCTTGTTGGGAAGCATCCCAATCCCTCTAAAAACAGCCGTTAATGGCGGCTGTTTTCTTAATCCGGCGCTGCCGTCTGCTACACTTCCTGCGGAAGCTATCTTGCGCATAAAAATTAGCTCCTTGTATCTCCTTTTTCTTTCGTAATACTGCCATGGGTAAGAATTTTCGATTTATTTGTGATTATTTTGTTCAAGTAAAAGCTCATTTAGGTTTCGGTCAAGTGCCATGTCTTGCTCTCGTGTTCGTTTAGAGTTGTCTTTGAGTCGACCGGGCACCCATCAGCATCAATTAAAATTGTCATGTGTGTCCTATCTCTCTATTTTCTTAAAAATGCAACCAGTCCATAGTGCAAATAAGCCTATTCCCAAAACCATATGTATACTTGATATTATCTTACTAAACAATCCTATGGGATCATAATTACCGTAGCCAATTGTTCCCGTTATAATGCTGAAATAGAGACATTGAGCATAATCGGAAATGGCTTTTACAATGCTAACCGGGTATCCACCCGTTAATGTATAATCAATAGTGATCCCATTAGCGTTTATCCCTGTAAACATATATACTAATCCAAATAAAATCGTGGTGGCTGTTATGGTGATTATTGTGAACGAAGGTCTTTCTCCATAACCACAAGAAATCAATCCAAGAGTAGGAATCAGTTTCGATGATTTGTGTAATGCTTTATATTCAACGAGCTTTGAACGGTAGAAATATTCGCCACTAAAATTTCTCAAATTATTCATATCAAATGCCATTGAAATAGCCTTTAATGATTTCGACTTTTTTAAGCACATATCATCATAATTACTAATCTTCCAACCTGACTCGGTGATTATTTCAGTGTCATTCGGCTTTCTTTTTGTCCGAACCTTGTAATCAATAAAAGTATTTTCATTTACAGTTGACTTGCGTTCGTCTGAAAACGTAATGTCAATAATGTCCTCATTAAGAATATTAAAATCGCAAAAATTGCAATCTTTTATGTCGACGCTATGTAATGGACACATATCGAATATGCTGTTTTGCAATGAATTTCTCACAAAATTTGTCAGTGTAAAACACACTTTTTCAAATAAAGAATGATCAATATCGCAGTCTGAAAATCTCCCAACAAATGTGCAAGTTTTGAATATTGTTGGGGCATGATAAATGTCATTCGCTTCAATTTTTCCATCTTCTATGACGGGCACAGAAAACATACATGAATCAAAAACTACATGGTCAAAATATATATCAGTGAAAGATGATCCCGAAAAACTACATCGTCTAAAAATGGTATTCTTAATATTGCAATTTTGAAAATCACAATAGTTGAAGCGCACCCCCTCAACTAATAGATAATCATTTTCGCTTAACGCAACGGACATACCTATATCCACGGTATCAAAGGTATAGAACATGTATTCCGTAAGATTAAGGGTATATGCTGTGTTGGTATATAAATATCGTTTTTCGCCTTTCTCCATTTTGGGAGGATAATCAACTTTGAATTTTTTGGAATAGTAGTCAGTAGCTCGCTTTTGATTTTTATATATTGCCATTTTCTTTTTTATTGCATTATCAACTAATTGAGAATAATGTCTTGTGGAGAACATAATTATCACACTTCTCTCATTTGGAATTGAGTCCGTACTTCGCATTGAAAATCCAAAATAATTATATCATGAATTTATCCATTCTCAATAAAAATCACCATGAAGCGAAAAAGGATGCGGCAGCCAACTGAGATGGACTGTCTTGAATTCTTTTCCACATATTCACCAGTGACCGAAAATGTTGGCGGCACTGTTTCAAAGGTGTTCATAGTTTGCCTTATTTTTGTATATCGCTTATATAAACGCTCCGTGTTTCGTTGGCTCTTTAAGTTGTAATCTGGTTAAGATTATTGGTAGCATTTTGCAGAAGAAATACCATTTTGTGAACACTGTCCAAACCCAAATGAACAACATATCCGCAATGTATCACTGTGCTCAAATGAGTTTTCCTTTCTATGGATATTAGACGCCACCAGTTCCTTTGTGATATGGGATTGTTTCCATTTTGAGGGTGTCGCAATTTACGACACCCTATCCAATTTTTTTCGTATTGCTGACAGCTAAAAATGTGACGCTTTAACTCCTGTTTTGACGGGTTAGGTATAATTGCCTTGCCTGCTTGATTTTGGTGCTGAAAAAGCCTTGTATTTCAGGTGCTTCAAAGGCTTAATTCGTTACACATTAGGTGATGTTTTCGTCTACATTTTCGTTGCAAAGGATGCCATGATTATGGTGTATTTGATTACCTGACATGAGTTAGACTCGTGTCAGGTAGTAGGTGAGTTTTCGCAAATGAAAAAGGCGCTTCAATGAAGAAACGCCTTTCGTTGTTGCAGGGAGTGACTACCTCTTACAGATATTTTGTTTTAACCAAAATCATTCGTCACCTTGATTTTCATATTAGTATTTATAAAACCATATCGCCGTAACCCCTTGATTTTAGCCGTTTTCAAAGTGACTACTTTGCGGAAGCATCTTCAACCAAAAGAAACTACTAACCCAAATTGCAAAGGACAAAGGGTATTCCTATCTGCTAATCTTTAGCGACGACGGCATATCCGGCGTAACCATGAACCGCCCCGGCTTCCTGCTAATGCTTCAAGCGGTTGAGCTAAATATCGTGTCGGCTGTTTTCGTCAAGGACTTGTCACGCATAGGACGCAACTATATTGAGGTTGGCAAGCTGACCGAAGAAGTGTTCCCGGAGCATAATATACGGCTTGTTGCCGTGTCTGATAATCTGGA
>JGI994J12354_10005545_pt1 | contig 10830 bp, 6 predicted proteins | sample IntmicLarv3ML3BL_FD_12354 | JGI IMG/M metagenome (IMG submission 12354)
ACATATGGTACGTAACTTATGGTGTTTACACCACTTCCTGTATGATATAAATACATTTGAACATATGCTATATACGCTGTGAATGTACCAAATATTAAAAATCCTAATATCAAGTACACAACTACCATTGAAATCATAGTCTTTTTATATACTGTAGAAAGAAATATTGAGAATGAACCTACTAAAAACGCCGTTATCAAAACAAACAAAGTCATTGTAAGTATATACATTACCGATACTCCACCATAATAAAAAAGTACTGCGTAAACAGGCATTGTTGCCACAATTAATAGCATCGCCATTCCTATACTGCTTAAAAGTTTGCCAAACACAATAGCAAAGGGTTTCATTTTTGTTAATAAAAGTAAATCTAGTGTTTGACGTTCTCTTTCACCACTTATACTCCCTGCTGTAAGAGCAGGTACGCTCATAAGTATCAAGCTAAATTGCAACCCTGATAAAAGCGCATACAGATATACTATATCTTGAGGATTAAACCCTGAATAGAAGGAACTTGCTATAACGCTTTCTATATATATCCATGCAATAAGCGCTACAAAAAGTACATAAAAAGTTATTACTGCAAATATCCTCCAGCTTCTTAACGAAGTCTGTGCCTCTCTTCTGACTATGGGATTAAGCATCATAATTTATTACCTCCTGTTACCTGCATAAATATTTCTTCCAGGTTCCCCTCTTTTTCACTGAAACCAACTATATTTGCACCGCTATTAACCGAATCTTTTAAAAGCACAGCTAAATCTGTATCGTCTCCGTCAAAAGATATTTCCAAATCATTTTCGTTTTCAAAAACTTCTAAAACTTTTGGATTTTCTTTTAATATTTTTAACAAGGCTGTATTATCCTTCAAATATTTTATGCAAATTACGCGTTTTTGACTTAATGCACGCATAATCTCCAAAACCGTACCTTGGGTTTGCATTTCGCCATGGTCAATTATCCCAACTTCTGTACACATTTCAGCCAACTCAGGCAAAATATGTGAACTGATTATAATCGTTTTCCCCATACTACAAAGGTTCTTCAAAACCTCTTTCATCTCTATTCTAGCCCTTGGGTCAAGGCCACTTGCAGGCTCGTCCAAAATCAATAAATCAGGGTCATGCACAAGGCTACGTGCCAAACACAGCCTCTGTTTCATCCCTCTTGATAGCGCATCAACATAAAAATCCTTTTTGTCCGTAAGGTCAACAATTTCCAAAAGGCCATTAATTAGCTCTTCTCGCTCTTCATAAGGTATGTAATACGTACCTGCGTAAAAATCCATATACTCTGTAACTTTAAGGTTGTCATATACACCAAAAAAGTCCGGCATATATCCTACTCGCTCTTTAATAATATTAGGATTTTTTGTTATATCCTGTCCGTCTAATAGTATAGAGCCACTGCTGGCATTCATAAGACCTGCCATAATCTTCATTGTAGTTGTTTTTCCTGCTCCGTTAGGGCCTACAAAGCCAAAAATACTACCTTTACGGATTTTAAGGGATAGGTTATTTACTGCTGTAAACTTGCCATATTTTTTAACTAGATTAGTTATTTCAACCATTTTATTGTACGCCTCCTTCCAAGGAAATACGAGGCACTTGGGCTTCATTACTATCAAATTTACCTTGTATCAGTATTGTTCCTTCATTGCTTATATACGGTTCTACATCTGAATACTTTCCAAAATTGGTTTCTTCCCATTCATTGGTTTTGAAATTAAAAATTTGCCCTAGAGTCATATATCCATATGAACTCCATTCAATCTCAAAACTCTTAAATCCAATATTGCTTGGTACAATAAATTCCACTATAAAATTTTGGTCAGCATATGAATACATATAGCCATATGAGTATCTATCTATTGCATGGCCTTCACTGCCATATATATTTGACGGGCTTATCATTCCAAAAGGAATTACTGGTACACCCATTGCATCAAATTTCAAAGGTATATCCCATGTTATCATAGCCTCTTGTTGCTCGTTCATTTTTTTGCCATTCAAATATTTATCCCCTTCAATAATCATTTCTGTATTATTAAAAGCGAACAGCCTTCCCTCTAGTATGTATTCTTCACCATATTGGTTTGGCATACCTGCATTTGATATAAATCTATTAGAACTGTCTATAATACTCCTAATCAATTCATATCTGTTATATGCAACGTATTTATTTTTTCTATCTTCCTTGTTCTCAAAAAAGTTTATGCCATATGAATAGTTATAATCCACATTAAATATTTCTCTTAGCATTTCTTCGTGAGGCTGGTAGTAACTACCTGTATTTGAATAAGCCTCTGCATCAATCTCGCTAAGTACCTGTAACTGTGAGCCTGCACTTATATACCCAATATATATAACTTGGTTGCCAAATACTAAAACTGCGTCCTCCCAGTCATAAGATGTATCGTTCGTTATTGTACCGATAACCATGTTTTCACTAAATTTAATGTCTGCATCCAAGCTTCCGCCTAGATCCATAGTTTTAAAAGCTGTAAACCCGTTAGCGCTCCAACTTTCCTTGCCAAGATATGTCACCTCGGGAGAGCCTGTGGCATTTATCTTCATTATACATTCTTCACTACTTGTATTATTATATCTATAATGATAGCCACTGTTTACATTGGCAACATTCATTTTTATATCTGCATCTGTTGTGAATTTAAGGTTCCCTTTTTCACCACTTGTAATATTGCCATAAATATCCGCATTCCCAATAGGGCTTCCGATTTTTGCATCTATGTATGAAACGGAGTTAAATATACTATTACGGTAATAACTATTCGTTCCCAAAAGATATACTGCCATTGTAATTACAAAAGCTAACAAAGGAATGATTACCCAACCTTTTTCACGCTTATCTTTTTTCTTAAGTATAATATATAAAATCGGCCCTATTGCAAGTATATAAGCCAAAACAACAATATAAATAACACCTATTGTTGTATCAACAACAAGGGCACTTCTTCGACTTATGCCTTCCAAAACATAATAATCAGTTGTATTCGTGTCAAAAAAATATGAATTATGTATTGAAAATCTATCGACATTAAAGCTATTGTATAAAAATGTCAAAGACTCAACAGACTCTGTACTTTGGAATATAGGATGTTTCCCTAAATCATATCTATGTAAAACAACTGTACCCCTATCTAAATGAAGGTATGATGTATATATATCCTTGTCTATGCAAACTGTACCGCCTTCTATTTCAGCATCAGCAACACTTACAAGCTCTTTATCATACATAAGTACTGTACCAACATTTGATGTTGTGTTAAAAGTTGCTATATCGCCTAGCCCGCCTAAAACTTTATCTGCGCTAACGCCTGTTCCTAAAACCAGTAATCCGCCCATATGTACCCAATTTTTTAAAGCGGTAAGCTGCTCATCACTTAAAACATCTGTATTAAAATCGTTAATAATAATCATTCGGAAATTTTTTAGCACTTCTTCATTATCTGGAAAGCTATTTTTTGTCAAAAAAACTGTATTATACATATCCGCGCCATAAACCTGATAGCTGTCTACATTCGCCTCTTTAATATCATTTTTCAAATATACAAGCTCTGCTGGGTTTTCGCTTAAAATGCCTGTCCACACACTGGACGGGTCTTTCGCCTCTGCCGAAAAACTTTGTTGCGACATTACCATACCGCTATCGTCTACCATGCTAACCGTAAAAAGCCTTCTTACTGAAAATATATTTACTTCCATAGTTACTTCTTTTATAGCGTTTGAAGGTAGTTCCATTGGCACATAGTACACAATGTATTCATTTGAATAGTCATCCACTGCGTCATAAAGGTGTACTCTAAGCTGTAGCTCTCCTTTAAAATCATCTCCCCGATTAGTTACAATAAACTTAAACGGAGTTTGTTTCTCTAGCATATATTTACTATCAAACCCTATTTCTCCTTGGATTTGAAAAGTATCTGTACCAAAGTCTACAGACTTTTTATTTGAACCCACTTGTTCCTCAGGTATTGTTCGCGCCACCCCAACTGACGTTGTAGGATGGGTCACAGGGCTTGCATATGCTATTGCACTTAAAAATGGTGCAGCCATACTTAAAACCAGTGAAAGGATTAAAATCACTGCCAGCACTGTTACCATTAGTTTTTTTGCTTGATTTGTTTTTTTTCCGTTCATAACTGCCTCCTAATATTTACCTTTATCAAATGCATTATAACATACTTTAGGTTGATAAATTCATAAAATTGTATTAAAATTGTTTTGTATTAGTTCTAAGAAACTAGTAGCCATGATTTATAAAAAGGAGTTTTTACTTTGAATATAGGATTATTTACAGATACATATTTCCCACAAATAAATGGTGTTGGAACATCTACATATACCTTAGCCAAACAGCTTAGAAACCTTGGTCATAATGTATATATATTTACGCCAAAAGACCCAAATGTCGCCTATGGACCATACGAAGATGGCGTAATCCGCATGCCAAGCATGCCTTTTATTTTTATAAATAGCTTTAGAGTAGGATTGTTCTATTCCCCTGCCGCTTTAGTTAAAATAGCCCATCTGGATTTAGATATTATCCATACCCAAACTGAATTTTCGCTGGGAACTTTTGGCAAAATTTTCTCTAAAACCTTCGGCATACCAATGGTTCATACTTACCATACCATGTATCAAGATTATGTTCACTATATAGTAAACGGTGCGCTTATTACTACTTCAATGGCTCACTCATTTAGTCGTATATTTTGTAATTTCGCTGCCGATGTAATAGCGCCAACTGCTAAGGTTAAATCTTCTTTGTTGCAGTACGGTGTAACTAAAGATATTAATATAATCCCTACAGGCATAGATATTAATAAATTCAGAGCAAGCAACTATTCCGAAAATGAAATTCTTAAACAAAAGCAATCCTTTGGAATTAAAGATAATAATAAAATTATACTTTTCGTTGGAAGAATTGCTAAAGAAAAAAGCATTGATACTGTATTAAACGAACTTCCTGCTGTTTTTGCCAAGGACCCAACTATAAAATTTTTAATAGTTGGCGACGGTCCTCACAAAGAAAGTTTAGAACACTTAGTTGCAGATTTAGGCATCAGTGATAATGTTATTTTTGCAGGCGCTAAACCTTGGGCTGAAATAGGTAAATATTATCAACTAGGGGATATTTTCATAAGCGCTTCTGTTTCGGAAACACAAGGGCTTACATTTATAGAAGCTATGGCAGCAGGATTACCTGTTATTGCCAAAAACGACCCTTGTATAGACGGGGTTATAATAGATGAGGAAAACGGAGTCATATTTGAAAACCATAGTGATATTGGCGAAAAAATACTTTCCCTGTTAAATGACAACACAAAGTATACTAACATATCCAAAAACGCAGTTAGGTTTGCTGAAAATCTTTCAGAAGAAAACTTCGCAATTAAGGTTGAAGAAGTATACAATTCTGTGCTTGAAAATGGAAAACATAAAGTCTCAAGCAGTGCACGTTTATATTCTCTTGGCGGGAAAATAAAACGTACTGCCAAATATGAAATGATTATGATAAAACGTGCACAACGCAAAATGCAAAAAATAGCTTTTAAACCTGCAAACGCAGTTAAAAAATATGTACTTGAGAAAACCAACAAGACGGAGGATAAAAATGATATCTGATAAAATGATGGGCTTTGTAAGAAGCAGTTCTGTAATTCGTGCTATGTTCGAAGAAGGCAAAAAAATGGCGGCTATCCATGGTGCAGAAAATGTGTACGACTTTAGCTTAGGTAATCCAAATGTTGAAGCGCCGAAAGAAATCAAAGACGCTATCATTGATGTTTTGGAAACAACTGATTCAAAAACCCTTCACGGTTATCCAAACAATGCAGGTTTTGAAGATGTTCGTTTGGCACTTGCTAACTACTCAAACAAAATACACAACACAGACTATACTGCAAGTAACCTTGTAATTACAACAGGCGCCGCTGCTGCTATGAATATTATTTTTAAAAGTATTTTAAACCCTAATGACGAGGTAATAGTATTTACCCCATATTTTGGCGAATACAAAGCATATATAAGTAACTATGACGGTGTAATCGTAGAAATTTCACCTAACATAGAAACATTCCAGCCTAATTTAGAAGAGCTTGAGCAAAAGATAACAAACAAAACAAAAGCTGTAATAATTAATACCCCCAATAATCCAACAGGAGTTATTTACTCCGCTGAAACATTGGAGAAACTGGCAAACATACTTAATAAAAAACAAGAAGAAACAGGGGAAACAATATACCTTGTTAGTGACGAACCATATCGTGAACTGTTTTTTGAAGATATAGTTCTTCCTTTTGTTCCTAACTTTTACGACAATACTTTTATAGCATATTCTTACAGTAAAAGTTTGTCTTTACCAGGAGAGCGCGTTGGACATGTTACAGTTCATTCAAAAATGGATGACTTTGACAATGTTATAGCCGCTTTAAGCGTTGCAAACAGAATTTCCGGCTTTGTAAATGCACCTACATTGTGGCAAAAAGTAATACCTTATGTTCTTGATACAAAAGTTGATATTGAAATATACAAAAAAAATAGAGACACACTATACGATATGATTACAGAGCTTGGCTACGAATGCGTTAAACCTGACGGTGCATTTTACCTTTTCCCAAAAAGCTTAATTGCAGATGACAGAGAATTTTGTGCAGCTGCCAAGGAGTTCCGCCTTTTAGTTGTTCCCGGCTCAACCTTCGGTTGCCCAGGTCACTTTAGAATAGCTTATTGTGTATCTTATGAAACTATAATCAATGCGAAAGAAAGTTTTAAAGCATTGAAAGAAAAATTTTCGAGGTAATTAAAATGAAACCATGGCAAGATAAACTTAGAGTTTTAGACCCATATGTTCCAGGGGAACAAAGCAAAGAAAAAAATATTATAAAACTCAATGCCAACGAAAATCCATACCCACCTTCACCTAAGGTTGAAGATGCTATTAAAACCCTTGATTTTAGCAAACTTAATTTGTACCCTGATGCTTTGTCAAGTGAGCTGATAGAGACCTTGGCAACTCATCACAAAGTTGATAAAAATCAAGTATTTGTGGGGAATGGTTCTGATGAAGTAATAGCTTTTTGTTACATGGCATTTTTTAACTCAGTTAAACCAATTGTATTCCCTGATATAACTTACTCCTTCTACCCTGTTTGGTGCAGGCTTTTTAATGTGCCTTTTAAAACAAAGGCCTTGGATAGCAATTTTAAGATATTAGCAGCCGACTACTATGAAGAAAACGGTGGCATTATTTTACCAAACCCTAACGCTCCTACAGGTATTGGCGAAGGCAAGGACTTTATCGCTGACATCTTAGAACACAACCAAGATGTTATAGTAATCATTGATGAGGCTTATGTGGACTTTGGCGGATATAGCGCCATAGAATTATTGGAAAAATACGAGAACCTTGTAATTGTGCATACATTTTCTAAATCACGTTCTTTGGCAGGGTTACGCATTGGTAGCGCCATAGCAAACCCACAGCTTATATCTTTACTTAATTCAGTTAAAAACAGTTTTAACAGCTATACAATGGATTCTATAGCTATGTTAGTCGGAACAGCATCTATAAAAGATAATGAATATTTTGAAGCTAATGCGAAAAATATAATTCAAACCAGAGAAATCTTTGCCAAAAATCTAAAAGACTTAGGCTTTACTGTATACCCGTCTCAAACAAATTTTTTACTAGTATCACACCCTAAAATAGAGGCAAATGAAATATTTAGGGCTTGTAAAGAGCAAAACATATACATAAGATATTTCAACCTTCCTCGTATAGATAATTGTCTGCGTATTACAGTTGGTACAGATAGTGAAATGAATACTTTAAAAGATTTTCTTAAAAAATATATTAAGGACACTGTATAATAAAAACTGTGCCTAAAAATCTCTATGTAATATATCCAATCGTTTATTTAGCATATACTATATCAACCATAGGATTTGTACTTAACACAAATATAAAGGCACAGGAAAAATTTTCCTGTGCCTTTAATTATAGTCCACAAAGTTGAAACACACAGCAAGAAGAAGCTATAATAAAAAGCATGGGATATAGTGAAGATTTAAGGAATACAGTAATAGAATATTTAAAGCAAGAACATGCCCAGCATTCAGTGTTAGTTTGACAAGGGTAAATAAGTGGCACCGAAAATATCAAAAGACGAGAAGCATAGCAAACAAGTCGCTAGAGCGAACATTTAAAAAAATAGATTCGGATAAGCTGAAAGCATATATGGAAAAGTATCCGAATGCTTATTTGAAAGAAATTGGTGAAGTATTTGGATGTACAGATATGGCTATATATTATGCCTTCAAGGGGCTGGGAAGCACGCGTAAAAAAAGACAAATCGATATAAAGAACAAAATACAGTAAAGGTAGTATCTTATCGCACAACTATTCTGATGCAAAAGATTGCTTATGTAGATGAGGTATAGATGCTTACTTGCGCCGTGAATATGGCTTTGCTTTGAAAGGATAGAGAATAATAGGTAACATTAGTAGTCGTAAATACAAACGGATGGGCATTGTTGTTACTCAAACGGACAAGAAAATTGTTGCACCTTTGCAGTATGGCGGAACTACGGACAGCATCTTATATTAGCGGTCATAAGTACAAACATGCAGGCATTGTTGCTACTCAAACGGACAAGAAAATTGTTGCACCTTTGCAGTATAGCGGAACTACAGACAGCATCTTATATTAGCGGTCATAAGTACAAACATGCGGGCATTGTTGCTACTCAAACAGACAATAAAATTATTGCACCTTTGAAGTATAGCGGAACTACAGACAGCATCTTATATTAGCGGTCATAAGTACAAACATGCGGGCATTGTTGCTACTCAAACGGACAATAAAATTATTGCACCTTTGCAGTATAGCGGAACTACAAACAGCATCTTATATTAGCGGTCATAAGTACAAACGTGCGAGCATTGTTGCTACTCAAATGGACAATAAAATTATTGCACCTTTGCAGTATAGCGGAACTACGGACAGCATCTTATTCTAACAGTGGGTTTAAGAATACCCGATATCGACTTTACCTAAAAAATCTGTTTTTGTTATGGATAATGCTTCCTTTAATCCCAAGAAGAAGCTTGCGCCTTTTCTGGAGGCTATCGGACATAAATTGGGGTTTTTCCTCCATATTCGTCGAAATTTAACCCCATTGAAAACTTTTGGAATTGGCTCAAGCACCAACTTCGTAAAGACTTACCTTCTCATGCCTCATTTGATGATGCTCTCTGTTCTGCTTTTCATCTTTGTTGACTATAGCATTCAATAATCTACTTATTTTACAGGAAGGCATAGAAAGTAAATTCCCATGCCTTCTAAAGTACTCTTTTATTTTAAAATTTCTATAAATTTTTTGACTATTGTTGCCACTTCCGCCCTTGTAGCATTACCCTGTGGGTTAACACTGCCATCTGGATAGCCCCTTATAATTTCGTCTGCCGCTACCAAACGCAGCCCATTAACTGCCCAATCCGAAACACTTTCAGCATCAGTAAAAGTTAATTCTCCTGCTCTTTCCAAAGAACCTTCATACGAGCCTGCATATCTCAAAAGGATTACCGCAATTTGCTCACGGGTTATGTTTCCATTTGGATTACTTCCGTCAGTTAATCCTTTCATAGCACCCCACTGCATAGCTTTTTCGTACCAAGTTTCTCCGCCCTCTATTTCAACACCGCTATGTCTTGCAAGCACTGTTATAAACATTGCTCTTGTCATTGGTGCATTTGGCTCGAATTTATTTTCGCTCACTCCGCTGAACAAACCTTGTTCAACAACAAAATTTACATTTGCCAAAAACCAGTCTGTTTGATTAACATCATCAAAAAAACTATCATCAATATCAACTTTAAGCTCACCACCGTCCTTAATTATAAGGGAACCAGTAATTATACCTCTATTAGTTAATATTATTCCGTCTGGAATGGTAACTGTTGAACCCTTCGGAATTATTAAAGTTTGTCCGTCTTTTATAGCGAAATCATCGGGTATACTGCAATCACTGTACACTGTGCCAGTATTTCTTTTAAATAAAATGGAATCCGTAGTGGTGTTATCAAAACTACTACTACTTTTATTAACGAAAATAACACTATCCTTAGCACTGCAATTAACGGTACTCTCACTGCCTTCTGTTCTTCCATCAACAATGCTGTCACTGTCATAGTCGTAGACTCCATCGCCAAAAATATCTCCCCTAAAAATGGCAATACCTTTGGTTATATCAACCGTAACACTTCCACTTTTTACGCTGTCACTGTAGCAGTGTCCACCAGAGGTACTTCCTGTAACATCGATATTTCCACCGTTTATATCGATATAGGTATTTCCTCCTGTTACATTGTTGCCAACAAAATTATAGCCGTCGCCAGCAGTAATACTTCCCTCAACCGTGACACTCCCAGCCTTGCTTATGTCAATATTGACATCGCCTCCTATTACACTGTCATTGTTGTTATCCCCAGTACCAAAGCCTCCAACAATATATTCTCTAATCATAATCCTACCATCATCACTTACATTAATGTTAACATTTCCACCTTTCAAACTACCTATGCCACCTCCATATCCACCGCTGATATACCACACAGTAATACTTCCATTACCATTTGCAGTGGCAATGACATCTCCGCCTTCTACCTCACTTTTGATTTCATTATAGACACCACCGCCCGTGATGCCACCTTTAGCAATAAAATTTCCGTTACCATTCGTGGTAACAAATACACTGCCTCCTTTTACGTCGCCACTGTAGCTGTAAGCATTTCCACCATAGACAT
>JGI994J12354_10005546_pt1 | contig 10829 bp, 7 predicted proteins | sample IntmicLarv3ML3BL_FD_12354 | JGI IMG/M metagenome (IMG submission 12354)
TGGATTTGTCGCGCTGCCAGCCGGGTATGCTGGTGGTACGAATAAGCTGTGGCGATAAATATGTAATAAAAAATATTCTAAAGCAATAAAATTGTAAGACAACAAACAGAAATAGCCTGCAAGCTTGCAGGCTATTTTATTACTTTTTCACTGTCGATTATTTCAATTTTAGTTCTTTTTTTATTACCGAAACAAAATCTAATTTTTCCCAAGCAAAAAATTCAACTTCTTTAATTGTTTTTTTGCCGTTATAATTCAAAGCGATTTTTTCTTTTACGCAGTCGCGCCCAAAATGTCCGTAAGCAGCTGTGCGCTCAAAAATCGGATATTTCAAACCGAAACGTTCTACAATTTTTGCCGGACGTAAATCGAAAATTTTGCGTATTTTTTCGCCCAATTCGGCATCACTGATTTTTACTTTTGAAGTTCCGAAAGTATTTACCGAAACACTTACCGGTTGCGCGATACCAATAGCGTAAGCCACTTGCACCAACACCTCATTGGCAACACCTGCGGCTACTAAATTTTTTGCAATATGACGCGCAGCATAAGCTGCCGAACGATCCACTTTGCTCGAATCTTTTCCTGAAAACGCGCCGCCGCCATGCGCTCCTTTTCCGCCATAAGTATCGACAATAATTTTACGACCTGTTAATCCCGTATCGCCGTGCGGTCCGCCAATCACGAATTTTCCGGTAGGATTTACGTGTAAAATATATTTGTTGTCGAATAATTTATGTAAGCGTTTCGGCAAGCGTTTGATAAGGCGAGGCAACAAAATTTCTTGTACATCTTTGCGAATTTGTTTTTGCATCGCCGCCTCGGTGTCGAACTCGTCGTGTTGAGTAGAAATAACGATGGTGTGAATTCGTACCGGAATATTTTTTTCGTTGTATTCTATCGTAAATTGCGATTTAGAATCGGGACGAAGATATTTCATTTTCTTTCCTTCGCGGCGAATAACCGCCAATTCGTGCAACGCCATTTGCGAAAGCATTAACGACACCGGCATATAATCGTCGGTTTCGTTGGTCGCGTAACCAAACATCATTCCTTGGTCGCCCGCGCCTTGTTCTTCGGCTTTTTTGCGAACAACTCCTTGGTTAATGTCGGGCGATTGTTCGTGAATGGCGGAAAGCACACCGCAAGAATCGCCATCGAATTTATAAGCGGCTTTGTTGTAGCCAATGCGATTGATTACACGGCGCGCCACATCTTGCACATCGACATAAGCGTTAGAGCGAACTTCGCCGCCCACAACAGTAAGTCCGGTGGTAACAAAAGTTTCGCAAGCTACTTTCGATTCGGGATCTTGACGCAAAAATTCATCGAGAATAGCATCTGAAATTTGGTCAGCAACTTTATCGGGATGCCCTTCGGACACCGATTCTGAGGTAAACAAATAATTTTTCATAATCATATTTTTTATAGTTTTTTATTTAATATTTCACTGTTAACATTTAGCGCATAATAAAAGTATTACGCCACAAAATTTTTGTAGTATTGATTTGACTATTGCCGAAAATTTGTTTTGAAAAGTAAACGGAGTCATAGACTCCTGCTTCTTTTTAGCATTTTTTTCTGTGGTTGCAAGCAGTCAAATTTATCCACAAGGAATTGCAAAGGTAAGAAATTTTTTACAATTCTTATTTCATTATTCACTGTTAATAATAATTTAATAAATTATCTTGTCGAGTGTTTTTAATCTATTATCTCTTACTTAACTTTGCTCACATATTTTCACTACCTAATAACAATGAGCTGTGTTGCGTTTTTCATAAACAATCACAAAATTGGCTTCCTTTGCCAAACGTTATCATCGTGTTTATATAAACCATTAGAGAGAGAGAGAGAGAGAGAATCAGCAAGTTACATAAGATTTCTCAAGAGTTTCTTTGCAAGGAAATTCTTTTCGCGTTTCATTTTCACATTTTATTTCCATATTTCAGACGAAACTTACAACAAGTTCCGCCTCGCTATTGCTATATCAATACTTCAACAAAAATTAACTCTTAAATAATCTTCGCATAAGATTGCAGCTATACTTTTGCAACAAAAATAAACCACATAAATAATCACTAAAAACCAAACTGTAAAAACATGAAAATTCTAACCTTGAAAAGATGCACTTTGCTCGCCATTGGCTTGGTGTTATCGATTTCGGCAATGGCACAGACTACTGTGAACGGTATCCTTGTAGATGCCCAAACGAAAGAAACGTTAATCGGAGCAGCAGTTGTTTCGGACAAAGGCGGATATGCCGTAGCCGACGACGCAGGACGATTTATGTTTAAAGCGCAAGAAGGTGTGCAAACACTCACTATTTCGTATCTCGGATACGAAACAAAAACGGTTCAAATAACCGCGGGGGGCAGAACTTTATCGCTCGGAACAATAGAATTGAAGCCGACTGCTGTGAGTTTGACCGAAGTAATGGTAACCGGCACAATTGGTGTGGCTCGTAAAACACCGGTGGCTATTTCAACCATTCCTTCTACCATTATTCAAGAAGCATTGGGAACGCAAGAATTTCCTGAAATTTTAACAACAACTCCCGGTGTATATGCTACCAAACAAGGTGGTGGTTTCGGCGATGCTCGTATGACTGTTCGCGGATTCGACTCTCCTAACACAGCTGTAATGGTAAACGGCGTCCCTGTAAACGATATGGAATGGGGCGGTGTTTATTGGTCGAACTGGATGGGCTTATCGGATGTAACTCGCTCGATGCAAGTACAACGTGGTTTGGGTGCTGCTAAAATTGCTGCTCCTTCGGTGGGTGGCTCGGTAAACATTGTAACCAAAACTACCGACGCAACCAAAGGCGGCTCGGTATCCTACGGATTAGGAAACGATGGTTATAATAAAATCGCTTTCACCGCTTCTACCGGCTTAATGGATAACGGATGGGCTATTTCTCTTTTAGGTTCTAAAACTTGGGGCGATGGTTATATTTTAGGAACAGAATTTGAAGGATATACTTATTTCCTCAGCGTTGCAAAACGAATTAATGACAAACACGAAATTTCGTTTACAGGAGTAGGCGCTCCGCAATGGCACAACCAACGTTACAGCGGCGACAAGCTGTATATGGGTGAATGGGCAAAATACAAAGAAGGTTATCGTTTCAACGGAGCTTATGGTTTCGACAAAAACGGACAACGCAAATCTGCTTATTACAACTATTATCACAAACCGCAATTCTCGTTGAACCACGTTTGGAATATTAACGAAAAATCGAATTTATCTACAGCCTTGTATATGTCTATCGGACGTGGCGGCGGATATGGCGGACGGAACAGAGAATCCGGTAGTTCGAGCGCGTTCTACGGAGCAAGCAGTGGTTACATTACCACAGCTTATCGTACAGTGGACGGCTATTTCGATTTCGGACAAATTCAAGACCAAAATGCTGCTGACCCCAATGGCTCGTTGAACGTTATTTCAAGCTCTATTAACGAACACAACTGGTATGGTTTACTTTCGACTTATACAACTAAAATTGGCGAAAACTGGAATGTTTACGGAGGTTTAGATGTTCGCTACTACGAAGGTATTCACTCTGCAAAAATTATGGATTTATTAGGCGGCGCTTTCTTTGTAGATAAATACAGCCGCTCGGCAGCACGAAACAGAGCCGAAGTGAGCGATCCTATTTGGGTTAATCAAAAATTAAAAGAAGGCGACATTGTATATCGCGATTATACCGGCTTTGTATTGCAAAACGGATTATTCGGACAAGCCGAATATAGCAAAGACGGATTGAGCGCGTTTGTATCAGCTTCAGTCAACAACAATACTTATTGGCGTACCGACCGTTTCTATTACAACAACGAAACTTCGGAAACAGCTAATCACATTGGTTGGATGGCAAAAGGTGGAGCCAACTACAATATTAACGACAATCATAATGTGTTCTTTAATGTGGGTGGTTTCTCTCGTACTCCGTTCTTCTCGGGTGGCGTGTTCTTGCAAGCCGTATCGAGCAACGCGGTAAACCCCGATGCTAAAAACGAAAAAATATTCTCTGCCGAAATCGGTTACGGTTTCCGCTCAGCTTATTTCTCGGCTAACTTAAACGCGTACTATACCAATTGGTATGACAAAACAACTACACGTGCCGTTGATTCTTCAGACCCGTCGAAAGGTTCGTTAAATTTATCTGGTGTAAACGCAAATCACAAAGGAATTGAGTTAGAAGCAATATTTAAACCGACCAGAGATTTAGAAGTAAAAGGTATGCTTGCTATTGGCGACTGGCGTTGGACAAATAGCCCGACAGGACTTGCTTACAACACCGACGGACAACCGATTGATGTTAACGGAAATGTAACTACCGACCCCACAAAACAAGCGACAATGACATTAAATATGAAAGATGTTCACGTAGGAAATTCGGCACAAATAACCTCGTCGGTAGATGTTAGTTATAATTTCTTGAATAATTTCCGCGCAGGTATGACTTATCGTTTATTTGCGAAAAACTATGCTTCCTATTCTATTCCTACAACTTTTGGTGTCAACTCTATTTCAGAGCCTTGGATGATTCCGACCGGAAATACTTTCAATTTCCGTTTGAGTTATCGTTTCAAAATCAACAGCTTGGATGCAATACTTCAAGGAAATGTCGAAAATCTATTTAACAACGAATACATTGTTGATGCTAACGATGGTTCTTCGCACGATTGGGACACCGCGCAAGTGATGTATGCATTCGGCAGAACTTGGTCGATGAGTTTAAAAATCAATTTCTAATCAATCACTATATTTTATAATTATGAAAAAATTACTCTATATATTTTTATTACCAATAATGACATTGGCGTTCTTCGCCTGCGATTACAACGATCAATTCGATGGATTGGACGAAAAAGAAGTAATTGTGAATACGCAAAAATACGAACACACAATTGCCGCCGCCGATATTACAGCTATTGTAAATGGGCTTCGTCAAAACAGAAATGCAGCCGACAGCGCGCTTGCCAATACATTGAATACCGATAAAATATTTTCGGACGTAGCTCCGGCAAGCACACTTATTCCTTATGCTTTGAAAGCAAAATATTTTTCTGCGGATAAAGGCTCTGCCGCTAATGTAACTTACGATTTCAAAACCAACAGAGAAGATTATTTAACTCAACTTTCTACTCCGGCACATATTTTTAGCGTAAGCGACTACATTGCTGTTTGGGGCGCAGATTATGTAGAATCGTTATCTCCGGCTAAAGCTCCGACAGCAGAAATACCAAAAATTTTGGCAGCAGCTTATCCGAGCGCGGAAGAAGGCGATTATAAAAACGTAGATTTTTATTATTCGCCCAACGAACCGGAAGAAGACATTGCAGAGGTATTTTATCTTAAAGCGGACTTTGAAGGACTTACAGCAGGCTCAGGTGTTGCTGTTGCTTTGGATGGTTGGATAAACAACGATGTAATAGGCGCTAAAACTTGGGAATGTCGCGCATACAGCGGAAATCAATACGCGCAAGCAAGTGCAAATAATTCCGGCACATTAAACGAAATATGGTTAATTTCTCCGCAAGTAGATTTAACAGAAGGACTTGCTCCGATATTTACTTTCGATGTAACGGCCGGATATTACAATGCAGCTTGTCTTTCTATTCAAATTTCCGAAAACTTTAATGGATCTGAAGCAGGAATTGCCACTGCCACTTGGACAGATGTTAGTTCTAATTTCACATTGCCGACAGGTCCAACAGGTGGTTACGGCACATTAGGCACAGCAGGAGATATGGATTTAACAGCATATAACGGTAAAAAAATATATGTTGCTTTTAAATATACCGGAGATGGTACTACCGGAAATCCTGCTACTACCACTTTCCAATTAGATAATATCAAAATATCGGATATTAAATCGACTATGGTAATAGAAGGCGCTGCAAGACAATATGCCGCTTATCAATTTACCGGAGGAAGTTGGAAAGCTGCTGCAAGTACAGTAATCGTTCTTCAACCTGCTGACTATACAGCTATGGGTGTAACAAATCTTACCACAGCAAATGCTTCCGGTTATCTTCCGCAATGGCTTTCTATGAAATATCCATACGCGCAAGAAGGCACTTTAAGAACGGTTGTTTATAAAACCGGAACAGGCAACGCTTTCTACGCCGATAATTATTTATTCAACGACGGAAAATGGACTTTGCAATCGCAAATAGAAACAAGAACAGAACAATTTGTTTTTGCCGGATGGAATCAAGCAGCATTGGGTTGGGTTTTTGACCCGACTATTACAGTTTCGCTACCGAGAGTTACAGGCAATGAGCCGCACGTAATGAAATTTGTAGAATATGTACATTTCGAAATGCCTGACAAATGGTGTCCGAAAGGAACTTATGTAAACGAAGAACATTATTACGGATTCAACGCTTATTATTCACAAATTGGTTACGGAAACGACCGCGTAACATACGGCGATGCTGCAATCAAAGAATTAGAAGGCAATCCGACAGAAATGTATAAATTGATGGATGAGCGCACCAAAGAAGCAATGCCTATTTTTGCGCGCTTGAATTGGCCTGTTATGCAAACACACGTTGCCGGAATTGAGCAATTGTTGGTTGTAAAAATAGAACATTATTTCAGCAATAGCGACAGACGTTTCCACCAACACACTTTAAAATGTATTAAATCGGGAACAAGCGAAAGCGATCCGGCAGAATACGAATGGTTGGGAATGGAGCAAATTCCTTCGTTATAAAATTTATGTCAAACGAGAACAGCCATTCACACGAAGTGAGTGGCTGTTTTTTATTCAACACCAAATATGATGAAATATTTTAATCTAATTTTTGTTTTTCTCTGTTTCTATATTCAGTCGGCGCAAGCGCAAACAACGGAAACAAAGCCTTATGTGGTTATTATTTCGTGGGACGCGTTTCGTTGGGATTATCCGGAAATATATAATACGCCGAATTTGAATAAAATTGCCGAAAAAGGAGTAAAAGCCGAAAAGGTAATCAGTTGTTTTCCGACGCTTACATTTCCCAATCATTACAGTATGGCAACAGGTTTATATCCGAATAATCACGGAGTAGTGCATAATAAATTTTACGCCGAAGATTTAGATAAAGAATTTCGAGCAGGTAGCCAAGAAACAATTGACGAAATCGGATTTTGGGGCGGCGAGCCTATTTGGGTAACCGCCGAAACACAAGGCGTCAATAGCGCGTCGTTTTTTTGGGTAGGTTCAGAAACAAATATTTCCGGCATTCGTCCTGATTTTTGGAAAGCCTACGACCATTATTTTCCTTTTGCGCCACGCACCGACACAATTATTCATTGGTTGAGTTTGCCCGAAGAAATTCGTCCGCATTTAATTATGTGGTATTTTCACGAACCCGACGAAATCAGCCACCACTACGGCACACACAGCGAACAAACAAAAAACACGGTTCAACTTCTCGACAGTTTGTTGGGCGATTTTATGGATAAGCTCGCGCAACTGCCTATTGCCAACGAAGTGAATGTGATTGTAACTGCCGACCACGGAATGACAAATATTTCGCAAGAACGCTCGGTGTGTATCGACGATTATATCGACGCTTCGCAGACTGCGCATATTTACACCGCTCCTACTACTTTTGTATATTCTAAATCCGGTTATCGCGATACTTTATACAAAGCCTTACAAAAAATGCCTCACGCGCGAGTTTATAAACGAGAAGAATTGCCGCCGCGTTATCATTACGGAAATAATTCTCGCATTGCCGATTTGGTTGTTATTGCCGATTGCGGTTGGACGATTTTACGAGAAGGCGAAAAAGTTACTTTAAGCGCGGCTCACGGTTACGACAATGCTTGCGACGATATGGCAATGATTTTTTATGCTTACGGTCCGGCTTTCAAGGTAAATTATACGCAACCAATAATGGAAAATGTCGATATTTATAATATCATTACAAATATTCTGAATCTCACACCTGCGAAGAATGACGGCGATTTTGAACGAGTACGAAAAATGCTGAGACCAATCGACTAATTTTTAAATATCGTTTTTGTACCTTTGCGAACTTTTTATGCAAATATGAAAAACATTTATTACACGCTACTTTGTTGCACTTGTTTATTTACATTTTCGTGCTGCAACAAAAACATTCACCCAAGCGACGAGCCGACCGTTCCGACCGACCGCTACGACACGCTTTTAATTCTTTCCACCAACGACGTGCACGCGCATATCGACAATATGGCAAAAGAAAAAGCGTATATCGACAAAATGAAAAAAGAATATTCGAAAGTCTTGGTAATTAGTGCCGGCGATATTTTTACCGGCTCGCCTGTGGTCGATCAATATCCCGAACGCGGCTATCCGATGATTGATTTAATGAATCGGCTCGGCTACAAAATTATGGCAATTGGCAATCACGATTTCGACTACGGACAAACGGTGTTGAACGAGCGTCTTATTCAGGCAAACTTTCCTGCTTTATGCGCCAATGCCGATTTTTCGCAAACAATTTTATCCGACAAAATCAAACCTTATAAAATTATTTCGGTAAACGGATTGAAAGTCGCATTGGTTGGTTTCGTGCAACGAAGTTCCGGCAACGGAATTCCGGCAACAGCACCCGGAAATGTCGCGAATATTATTTTTAGCGATGCTTTAACCAATTATTCAAAATATAATTCGCTGCGCGATTCGGGAGAAGTATTTGTAGTGGTTAGTCATTTGGGCGTTGATGCCGACCGGATTTTAGCGCAACGATTTTCCGCGCCCGATGTGATTATCGGCGGACATTCGCACACGAGGCTCGAACCGGCGGAAACAATCAACGGCGTGTTGATTACACAAGCAGGCGGCAATTTATCTTATATCGGAAAAACAATATTATATTTGAAAAACGGCGTGGTAGAGCGCAAAATAAATGTGTTAGTTCCAACCGCCACGCTGACCGTTGAAGATACGGATATAAAAACAGAAATTGTCAAATATAACGACAATCCTTCGCTTAAACGTGTAATCGGACGAGCTACGGCAAATTTTTCGGGAAAAGAAGCTTTGGGAAATCTAATGACCGACGCGGTAACCGACCAATTTAATCTCGATATGGCATTTACAAATAATGGCGGAATTCGTATCAGCTANATTNCGCAAGGCNATATTACTTTGTCGAAAATNTANGAATTAGATCCGTTTGGAAACGATGTNGTGNTTTTCGATTTATCGNTATCGGAAGTTGAAACTTTATTGAAATATACTTGCCGAAGCGGATTTATCAATTTGCAAATTTCGGGCGCGAAATATGTGTATAACAAAACCNCCAAAANAGTTACTTTAACCGATTATAACAATCAACCGCTAAGCGCGACCAAAACATATAAAGTAGGAATGAATAGTTATGTTGCCGAAACGGAAATGATTAACGCGCTTCCAACCGCCATAGGAACTTATATGTACACTACCACCGCCGGCACTTTGGTAAATTATATTGAGCAAGAACAAGAAGTAACACCACAAGCACCAAGAGCAACAATAGTTCAGTAAAAAAGTGAATGAATAAAAAGATTTTAGATAACAGTAACCGCAGAGTTCGCAGAGGATTCGCAGAGAACACAGAGAAGAACACAAATGTAAGGGCGAAAAAATTTTCGCCCTTTTTGTTTTTTTGTAGCCACGTAGTGGCGAAATTTCGGTAGCCGTGGTCGGAGCGAAGCGACTCCACGGAAAGAAAGACGAACCACAAATTTGAGCCGCGTAGCGGCGATATCTTTTATTGGCTTTTATGCAATCATATTCTATTGTTATTATGTCGCCGCTACGCGGCTTGTCGGAAACGTTTTTTCTTTTCCGTGGACTTGGCGCTACGCGCCTGCGAACCACGGCTAACAAGGTTGAGCCGCTAACGCGGCTTTGCAACTCGTGCCTTTATTATTTGTTGTGTTTGTCGTTTTTTTCCTCCCCCTTGCCCCCTCCAAAGGGGGAGATTTGAGAATTTCCCCCGCTGGCGGGGGATTAAGGGGGTGGAAAAACAACAGATTGCTTCACTTCGTTCGCAATGACGAAATGTTTTTTTGTTAGGTCTGTCACGGATTACAAATCCGCGCCAGCGAAACTTTTAAAAACAAAATGGCGAATGATTATTCGCCATGCTTATTCACTTATTTACTAAAATCTATTGCCTTTCGCCCACTACTAACTGCACGAGATTCCTCGACTACGCTCGGAATGACGAACAAAATTAAAAACAAGAAGAGGCGCGAGCTTTGCTCGCGCCTCTTCTTGCAGAAATTACCCCAAAATTTTACTCAAATTTCGGAGCAAAAATTTCGCTAAAAATAATTCCTTTTTTAATATCAAAATTTTCGTCGAATAGTTTATGTTTTTTCTTTCCGTGTTCAGAAAAAGCTTCTTTTTCTTCTTCCGACTGATTTTCGTTGAGAGCGGCAAGAGTCGATTCTACCGATGTTTGTGTTTCCGCAGATGATTGGAAAACACTTTCACCTTCCACAAATTGTTCTTGACGAGCAGGATAAAGAATCTGTTCTAAACTTCGTTTTTCTACCTTTTCTTCTTCAAATTCGTCCGGTTCTTGCGTTTCCAAGCTTTCCAACCATTTTTCGAAAGCGGTTTTCTCGCGCGGTTGCGAAGGAAAAGTCGTTTCCCGATGCGACACTTGCGCCTGACGTTGCCTTGCCGCTTCTTTCTTTTTACTCGATTTTACAGCTTGTATCACCACAAACAGAATACCTACGATAATGGGTAAAATTGATTCCATAATTTATTTTCCAAATTTTTCTTCACTTTCTTTTTTATGAGCTTCCATGCGTTTTCGCGTTTCTTCGCTTTGCCATTTTAAATGCCG
>JGI994J12354_10005547_pt1 | contig 10828 bp, 11 predicted proteins | sample IntmicLarv3ML3BL_FD_12354 | JGI IMG/M metagenome (IMG submission 12354)
ACAGTGTTCGAGTTTATCTCGGGACACTTGGGCGCACAATCCACCGTATGCGGCGGAGGCAGATACGACAGTTTGGTCGAAACTCTCGGCGGAAAGCCGACCCCCGCGCTTGGCTTCGGCATGGGCGTAGAACGCCTTATGCTCGTGCTTGAAGCGATAGGGTATAAGTATGACGAGCCGAAATCTACAGAAGTCTATGTCTGCGCAATGTCGACCGAGTCAATGACAGTAGGAATGAATTTAGTTGACAAAATGCGCAAAGCAGGAATAAAAGCGGCGGCGAACCTTATGGACAAAAGCCTTAAATCGCAGATGAAATTTGCAGATAAGATAGGCGCAGAATATGCCGTGATTATCGGAACGGACGAGCTCCGCTCGCACAAGGCTGAGATAAAACCGATGAAAGGACAAGCGGAAATCCCCGCCGATATAATGGAGTTCTGCCTGCCTGAAACAGAAGTGAACGAAGAGGGCAAAGAGATTAGGTATATAGGAATAAAAGAATATCAAAGCAAATAGCAGGTTGCACCTGCAGGCAAAACGCACTTAATTTAGTACAATAAAAATAATTTACGGCTTGGTAATCGGATTATGTAATTTCACCTTGTGAAAAAAACTTGCCATTCAAAAATCCCCACCGTCATTAGGTTCCACGCGTTCCACGTCAAACAACTTACCAAGCTGCAAATAAAAAAATTATAACATCCTGCGTACGAACTGCCCTCCGCAGGAGCCCGTCGGGGCATCCCGACCAAAACAAAGAAAAAATGCTAACAGAAAAACAACAAAAACGCGGCGGCTTCTTAATAGACTTTGCATACTTCGTTGCATGCCTTGCAATTTTCGTGTCTATTTTCATCGCCCTTAAATACACCTTCGCATGGTGCCTGCCCTTTATCATCGGGCTTATCATTGCGACAATCCTACGCCGCCCGTCAGAGTTCATCGCGCGCAAAACAAAAATCCCGCGTAAGCTTGTGTCTTATGCAATGCTTATCCTGTTCTACGCGGTAATCGTCGTTATCCTTTGGCTTGTCGGCGCAAAACTGGTATCAATGGTCCGTGGAACAATAACCTCGCTTCCTGAACTGTATGCTGACTCTATTGCCCCGTCACTTGACCAGCTTAATCATTTCATTACTGACGTTGCGGCGAATTTCGCTCCGTCAATCCGCGAGTCAAGCCCGACAGGAGTTTTAGGCGACCTCGTTAACAACCTTTCCGGACAAGTTAAAGGCTTGCAATCATGGGGAATAGGAAAAGCGGTCGATATCGGAATGGCGGTTCCGAACTTCTTGCTTGGCTTTTTGTTTGCAATTCTCTCGTCTGCATTTTTTGCAGGGGATTATAAAAAGATTACCATGTTCGTTTCGGCACAGCTCTCGCCGAAAGTAAGAAACATCGTACTCGAGATAAAAGGCTATCTCTTCGGAACACTTGGGAAATATCTCAAAAGCTATTTTATTATAATGTGCATAACCTTTGCCGAACTGGCAATAGGCTTCACGGTTATAGGAATAAAAGGAAGCATTTTGATAGCGTTCCTCGTGGCAATATGCGACATCCTTCCCGTGCTCGGCACAGGTACGATAGTAATTCCATGGGCTGTGGTTGCATTGATAACAGGAAACTATATCTTGGCAATCGAGCTTATAGTTATATATATAATAGTAACAATCGTTCGGAATATAATCGAGCCGAAGATAGTCGGACAACAGCTTGGCTTGCACCCGATAGTAACGCTCTTCTGCATATTCATAGGTCTGCGCCTTATGGGCGTACTCGGAATGTTCGCCGTACCGATTACCGTGCAGATCATAGTTCGACTTAACAAAAGCGGAACACTTCACTTCTTAAAACTCCCCGGCAAAAGCGGTAAGGCAAAGCCCGAACCTAAGCCGGAAGAGCAAAATAAAACCACTTAAAACATTTTTCTTCTATTAAATATAAGGATACCACAATCATGCTTAAAATCGGAATAATCGGATGCGGCGGCATCGCAAACGGCAAACACATGCCATCACTCAGAAACCTCTCATCCCGCTGCCAAATGGTAGCATTCTGCGACCTCGTTCGTGAACGCGCAGAAAACGCTGCCCGCGACTTCGGCACACCCGACGCAAAAGTCTACGAAGATTATAAAGAGCTTTTGAAAGACGAGAGCATCGATATCGTCCACGTGCTTACGCCGAACCGCGCTCACTCATACATAACTGTCGACGCACTTGAAGCAGGCAAAAACGTAATGTGCGAAAAGCCCATGGCAATCAACAGCGAAGAAGCAAAGAAAATGCTCGACGCGGCGAAAAGAACAGGCAAAAAGCTTACAATAGGCTACCAAAACCGCTGGGGCAAAGCCACAAAAGCACTTAAAGAGCTCACAGAAGCAGACGAGCTCGGCAACATCTATTTTGCAAAAGCACATGCAATACGCCGTCGCGCAGTTCCGACATGGGGCGTGTTCCTTGACGAGCACAACCAAGGCGGTGGCCCTCTTATCGATATCGGAACACACGCTCTCGACCTTACGCTTTGGCTTATGAACAATCACAAACCCAAGTATGTAGTCGGAACAAAATACCGCGAACTCGCAGGTAACGAGAACGCGGCGAATGCATGGGGACCATGGGACCCGAAAGAGTTCACTGTCGAAGACAGCGCATTCGGCTTCGTAGTAATGGAAAACGGCGCAACAGTATTCTTAGAATCAAGCTGGGCGATAAACCTCACCGACACAGGCGAAGCGCAAACCACTCTTGTCGGAAGCAAAGCAGGCGCGACCACTCACAAGGGCGGACTTGAGATAAACGGCGAAGAAAAAAGCCGCCTCTACACGAAAAATATCGACCTTAACGTCGGCGGCGTGGCATTTTACGATGGCGCAGGCGGCGACAGCATGGAACAGACCGAAGCCCGCTTGTGGTTAGACGCGGTTGAAAACGACACAGAAGTCGCGGTAAAACCCGAAGAGGCTTATGTAGTAACGCAAATTCTCGAGGGAATTTACGAAAGCGCGAAAACAGGCAAGCCGGTTTACTTTAGCTAGAACATATGTATTGGAATAAACAGAGTTGGAAAGGTTGGAAAGAAACAAAAATAGGGAAGTTTTTAATAGATTCAGGTTTAGGAAAATTTTTAATAATTGGTTTAATTGTTTTTGCTTTTCTTACTGCTTTCTATATTTATTCAGAAAGGGTTGTTACGCAACCTATACGAGAAGCACATGTTGAAGTAGTAGAAAAAAGAATCGTCCCGGGAAGAAGTGGCGCTCGTAATTTTGACAGAACTTCGTATTATGTTACTTTCAAATTTACTGATAATACAGAAATGGAATTTAATATTTGGAGAACTGTTGACGCTTTTCATTCCTTACAAGAAGGTGACACAGGAACTCTTTTTTACAAACAAGTAGGTGACAGCACCAGATTGAGCGATTTGCGCTTCGTCAGCTTTGAAAAACACAAGGCGGCACCACTTACATACATCTTGAAACAGACGAAATTACCGCGTCAGGGTTGACTGCAGAAGCCTCTGTTAAAGTCAACGCACCTTGAATTAAAGAGTGTTTCCTTAATATTGAATGCGAATTTTTGTGGGAGCACGAACATTTCGAGAACAGCAAATATGTCGCCGTTGCGCTGAAAGCAGTGCATGTATGGATAGTGACCACTACAACAAAAAGCCCCCTTTGGCGCACTGGAATTATATGAACAACACATTCCCAAAAAAAACTAAATACATAGTACCCGCTTCATTAGAACCTCAAAAAGAAAGAGAAAAGCCTGCCAAGCCTCCGCAAATAGCGCGCGCCGCAATCTCTTTCATCGTGGCGGCGATCATAATCGCCTCTGCCGCATGGCTCATGTCGGGCAATAATAACCTGCCCATAAAAACAGGTTCAGTAACCGCAGGCACAATAATGCTCGAAAGCGATCTTGAAAGCATTGCTCATGAAGAGGAAACCTCAATCGACATGAGCGGCATCTTCGACGAAGCATCTGCGGCAACAGAGGCACTGGAACAGGTCGTGCAAGCAGGGGGAACTCTCGAAAGTTCCTCAAGCGAAAAGCCGTCATCTTCCGCCCCCGAATCGAAAAAACCCGAAACATCTTCAAAACCCGCAGAAGAGTCGTCGAAACCTGCTCCCGCCCCTCCGCCGACCCCTCCTTCCGGATTTGCAAGCTGGCTTGGCAATTTGAAAACAGGCGCAGACGGCTATGTTTCCTCGATAACCGTCGGCGGAACTGCCATGTCGGGGCAGAGGTTTCGCCAAAAGCTCGGCACGAATAGAATTCGCTCGGCAAGCTTCACCTATCGGATAGAGGGCGACAATTTCATATTCACCACAAAGGGCTACGGCCACGGCGTGGGTCTAAGCCAGTGGGGCGCATACTTCTACGCGAACAACGACGGCTGGGGTTACGAGAAGATTTTGAAGCACTATTATAAGGGCTGTTCAATAGTGTCAAGCGAGAATGTTGACGACAATTATGTATACGCCTTGGCGCAAATTGTTGATGTCGAGGTCGGCGCATCGTTCCCGATAGAAGCGATAAAAGCCCAAGCCATCGCTGCCCACAGCTTTCTTTTGTATAACGGACAAACTCCGACACGTACAAACCGAGTGGTAGGCGACAAGGTGCTGAATGCGGTTAAAGACGTGAAGAATAAAATCGCAACGTATAACGGCTCTGCCATAAATGCGCAGTATTTCGCTTCATGCAACGGAAAAACGCGAAACAGTAAAGACGTGTGGGGCGGTCACCTGCCGTATCTAGTAAGCGTCGAAAGCAAATACGACCACCTGTCCACAGGCTGGCAGAGAGATTGCGTAGTCGCGGCAAGCGTGGTAAAACAACAATTCGGATTATAATCTTATGAAAAAAACCGTTTCTATCATTCTCGTGCTGTTATTCCTTTTTCTCGGAGCATCATGTATCAAGCACGATAAATATGGCACATATCAAAAAGAAATAGACGTGATATATGTAGAACAGATGCATGTCGGTCGTTACACGACCAACTGCAAAATTGATTTGAAAGAAAAGAAGTTTTATGAATACGCAACTGACTACGAGGGCTTTGAATTCGTTTCTGACTTGGACGAAGAAGATATAGGGGGCTTTATCCGCAGGTCAGCACGAAATAACCTTACTGGCTGGAAAGAAGAGTACATTGATCCCAATATTGAGTATGGACACGAGTGGAAAATACAGATACACTTTGCCGACGGAAAAGAAAAGAAATCGTATGGAAGCAATAAATATCCGTATAATGTATATAAAAATATGGCAGCTGCCTTTCATGACCTTACTGACACAGAAATTTTGTGGATAAATGAACAAGGACAATATGAATAATTCAATTCCCCGCATAGGCTACGGCGCAGATGTGCACCGCTTCGCTGAAAACAGAGAGCTAATCCTCTGCGGAGTACAAATCCCGCATACAAAAGGTCTGCTCGGTCACTCGGACGCAGACGTGGCAACGCATGCGCTTATGGACGCACTGCTCGGCGCAGCCGCCCTCGGCGATATAGGACTCCACTTCCCCGACACTGACGAGAAGTATAAAGGCGCAAACAGCATAGAGTTATTGCGCGAAGTTCACTGCCTTATCACAAACAAAGGCTATACTATAAATAACATAGACATCACAATACTCGCCCAAAAGCCAAAACTCGCACCGTATATAAACGAAATGCGAGAAAGTTTGGCTCAAGCTCTAAAGCTTTCTGTAGAAAACGTAAGCGTGAAAGCGACCACAACAGAAGGCCTCGGCTTTGTAGGAAAAGAGCAGGGGATAGAGGCACGCGCGATTGTGTCTATATGGAAAGCATAATGAATCTGTCAAAATCAATTGACTTCTTGCTTGAAAATGCCGGTCCGGTGATACAATATCGCCTGTACAAAGAGATTTTGCATGACCTTTCTCCACGCGACGAAGAGAAGCTTCTAAAGCAAATCTATCAGACACCGAACTTCAAGCTTGTGCAGAGCTATGCAAAATCAAACGGCTATATCGGAAGCGGCGCACACAGCTGGGACAACTGGCGCGGAACGGTTCTGCACGAAACGCCGCTGCAAGATGGTGAAACGGCGGCAAGATTGCTGTCGTATTACGCAATTCCAAAAGAGCATCCGCTTGTGACAAGATTTGTTACCGCAATGCGAGATGAGAATGTTTTAAGAGAAGAATTTTCATATATTCCGCCGGAAATCCCACGGTTTGAAAAACGTTTCGAAGGACTGAATAACGGAAACTGCTTGGCAAGCTTGATGTATACTATGCAAGCGCTTATGGGATACGGCGATGACATTGACGAAGTAAAGAACTTTCAAACTACTTGTCTTAAAGGGTTTAAGCGCATTTTAGAGATAAATTCCGTTGACGATATCACAAAAACGCGACAATCAAAAAGCAAATACAATTATCCGTATATCACATCTGACGAATATTTTCCATGCTCTTATACCCTTGCCATGCTTGCCTATACGCAATCATGGCGAACACCGAAAAACGTTAAAATGCTTGCTGCCTCGCTGAACAGAATCAACGAGATTATGAAACCGGATAGTAACATGCATGTCAAGATTGGCGATAAATACTGTGCCCCATGCTTTTCATTTAACCGTCCGATAAGAACCTTTGACCAAGACGTTATTGATACAATTGTCTACCGCCGCCCTCTGACCGAGATTGCTATGTGCGGAGTCGGCAAAAACGTGGATATAATCCGTAAATCTGTTGAAAATATAAAGCAAGCAATAGATAAAGACGGAATTTTGCAAACAAATCTCAAAAAATCAAACCTCTCACCATACCCGATGGCATACGCCGATGTCGTGCTAGAGCCGAACCGCAAACAAAAATACGCGCTGGAATGCGACTTGACATTCTGGGCGGTCCAGTTTCTGAACTTGATAGAAAATTGCAGTAATTTCTAAATTCGCACTTGACGAAAACCTGTGGTTGTGATACAATAGTTACTTGTAAGTATTATTTCTCGTGCCGCAAGCTGGTGAGTTTATTTTGCTTTAAGCGGAAATGCGCACCGCTAGGTGTGATACAATAGATAAATATCAAAGAGGAGTAAAAAGATATGCTTGATAAAACAATGACTTTCTTGGTCCCTGACGAGAACGAGCAGGAAATGAAACAGACATTGACCGAGGTATATAACGCCCTTAAAGAGAAGGGCTATAATCCTATAAATCAAATTGTGGGCTATATTTTGTCTGAAGACCCGACATATATAACTACCCACGGCAATGCACGTTCGTTAATTCGTAAACTTGACCGTGACGAGCTTTTACAAACATTGGTAAAAGCCTATCTTTCAGATTAAAGAAAAATCTCTTTCCTTTTGGAAAGAGATTTTTTTGCACAAATCAAGTACGAATTGGCATGTAAGCATATCCGGTCTTGTGCTCAGAAGTGTCGAACACTTCAAGTTCTTGCGCTCCGTTGTCCGCCATCTTAAACCCATGTGCCGGCATAAAGAAATTTCTGATATATGCAAAGAGCTCCCAAATATCACATTCTTCTTTTGATAACAACTCTGCTGATGCTCTGTCCGTGTATGCCTTGATATACAGCGACGCGGGCATCTTGTAAACATCAACACTCTCCGGTTGATTTTCCATCAAAGTTTCTCGTACAAACCCGAACGCACGCGACTTTTTCGCAAGCCAAAAATTAACGCTTAAATGTATGTCGCAAATCGGAGTAACACATTCCGCCACACTGTCAAGAACAATCTTCTTGCTTTTGTCGTCAACAGCGCCAATAGCAGAATGAAAACTGTCTATAGTCCTAAAATCCTTTGCGTATAAAATCTTACCCGCAAGAACTGTCGCAGGTTTTTCGATAATTTCAAATGCGGCATTACCGACTTTAATTGTTTCGACCGCTTTTTCTGTTTTGTCATCATCAAAATCGAGCAAGCTGTCAATAGAAGCACAGTACAGCTTCGCTAGCAATTTCAAATTATAAACGTCAGGCAGACACTCGCCCTTTTCCCACTTTGAAACTGCCTGCGCAGAAACGCCGATTTTAGAGGCAACATCGTCCTGAGTATAATTTTTCGCTTTTCGATGATTTTTAAGTCTTTCGCCGAAAGAGTTTTGATTAAACATGATATACTATCCTTTATTGTATTATAAATACAAGCATAACATATCTGCTATTCCAAATCAACAGTATATTTGTTGAGAAAGCGAGAAAAAAATCAACTACTAGTTGCGAATATCCGCTCCGCTAAGAGTCGCCCCGCTTAAATAAGCCACCCCGCACAGCGCAAGCGTAACCCCGCTGTCTGCAAGCACTGCAAGCCAAAGCGGCGCAAGCCCAAACATCGCCAATACAAGCACCGCCGCCTTAGAAGCAAGCGCAAAAATGATGTTAAACTTAACCGTAACCAAAGCCCTTCGTGCGGCTTTAATCGCCGCAGGAATCCCGCTTATAGATGACCCTAGAAGCACCGCGTCAGATGTTTCTATTGCCGCCGCGGTTCCGTCGCCAATGCTTATCCCAACATGTGCCGCCGCAAGTGCAGGCGCATCATTGATACCGTCGCCGATAAAAGCCAAACTCTTCGCGTTTCGCTTTAAGTCGGCAATAACTTCCGACTTGTTCTCGGGCAAAAGCTCGTAATATATCTCGCCAAGCTGAGGAAGAGCGTCCCCAATAGCAAGACATTTCTCTTTCTTGTCACCGCTTACCATTGCCATCTTCTTGATGCCAAGCCGCTTAAGCGCTGAAAGTGCGTGCGGAACATCGGGCTTTATCGAGTTCGCGGGAATGTCCTCGCCGAAAACGACTCCGTCCTTCACCACTCCCGTAGTAAGCGTACCCGTCTTGTCGAAAGCAATAACATCAAGCTTTGCGATATCTTGAAGCACCGCCTGCCCCTTGACGAGTACTCCTTTTCTGGCAAGAGTGCCCAAAGCGCACACGAAAGTAAGCGGAACGGATATTATCAAAGCACACGGGCACGCAGTCGTCAAGAATACAAGCCCCCGCTTGCCCCATTCTGCCGTGTCGCCAAGCACAAACCCGATTATCAACATAAGCAAAGCGCACCCGACAACGACAGGAGTATAAATCCGCGCGAATTTAGTGATAAATTTCTGTGTAGTCGTCTTCTTGTCCTGCTCGTCCCGAACGATTTTGATAATCCGCTGAATGGCGTTGTCGCTCGCCGCGGCAGTAACTCGCGCAAAAAGCGGAGAGCCGAGGTTAATCATCCCCGCAAGAAGTCCGTCGCCAATGCCCGCTACACGGGCTTCGCTCTCTCCGGTAAGAGCGGATGTGTCAAGCGCAGAAGACCCCTCAGTAACTTCGCAATCAAGCGGAACACGCTCGCCGGGAAGGATTTCGATAACCGTGCCGATTTGCACTTCGTCAGGGGCAACCTGCTGTCCGCCCACTCTGGCGAAATCAGGGTTAAGCGCCGCAAGCGCAGATATCTTTTTCAAAGCTTTGCCCTCTGCCCGCTCGCTTAAAGCTTCTCCTGTTACGAATAACACCATGATAAGCGCGCCTTCATGGAAGTCGCCGAGAATTAAAGCGCCGACCGAAGCGACAATCATTAAAAGCCGTTCGTCAAAGATTTTCGAAAACAATCCGCTGTCGTGATGATGGCAAGCGCACGAGTTCCCGTGGAACTTCTTCGGAAAGAAAGATTTGATATATTCCCACACAAGCGAGTACCCGCACAACACAAGCCCCGCAATCGCGAGATAGTCAAAGTAGGGGAGAGGAACATACGAAGCCGCCACAAGGACAGCAGAAATAATAATGCGTATTAATAAAAACATGATGTTAATCCTTTGATGAAAAATAATTTACTCTGAGATGTGTACAATCGCCGTGTTGATAATATCAGATATATGCGTGTCGTAAAACGAATAAAACATCTGCTGCCCCGCCCTTCGCGCTTTCACAAGCCTGGCAGCTTTAAGAAGTTTAAGCTGATGACTTATCGCCGATTGTGTCATGTTAAGCCGCGCGGCAATGTCCGCCACGCAAAACTCTGCCTCTGAAAGCAGGTTGATAATTCGTATTCTGGTACTGTCGCCAAGCACCTTGAAAAGCTCGGCAGTGTCGAATAATTGTGTTTCTGTTGGCATGATTTTACTCCGTTTTGAATATATGAGCATTTGTTCATATATCATTATATCACACAAATCTATCTTTGTCAACAATTTTTTTCGAGAATTTTTTATTGCTCGCCGATAACTTACCGAGCACAAAAAGTTTTTTCCCCGAAAACTAAGTACGTATGGGCTGTCGGCCCTGCCGACCCCTCCGCGGGGGCTTGCAATTCGTTTTATTTTGTGTTATACTATATTGATTTGAAAACACAAACCTGAAAGGAGCAGATATGCCGTCAAAAGTCGTAGTCGGAACCCAGTGGGGCGACGAAGGAAAAGGTAAAATCATCGACATACTTGCTGCAAAAGCTGACGTTGTCGTGCGCTCGCAAGGCGGCGCAAATGCCGGCCATACCGTAAAATCCGGAGGTGAAACATATAAACTTCACCTCGTCCCAAGCGGAATATTATACGAAAACACCCTAAACCTTATCGGTGCGGGCGTCGTCCTCGACCCGAAAAGCTTTCTGGGCGAGCTTGACATGCTCCGCTCACGAGGCGTGAAAGCCGAGAACCTTAAAATCGACCCGCGCGCACAGATTGTAATGCCATGGCATAAAGAGCTTGACAACCTCTCTGAAAAAAACCGCGGCGAGGGTAAAATCGGCACAACAGGGCTCGGAATCGGTCCTGCCTATATGGACAAGTACGAACGTGTCGGAATCCGCATG
>JGI994J12354_10005548_pt1 | contig 10827 bp, 8 predicted proteins | sample IntmicLarv3ML3BL_FD_12354 | JGI IMG/M metagenome (IMG submission 12354)
CCTTGGGATACGGAGTGCGAGAGTGGGTGGTCGTTCATGCACCAGGGGGTGCTTGGGCAATGAATGCAAAAAGAGAATTCTATGCATGTCCCTCTTTGAAATTACCAGAGAATTATATAAAAGGAAGCGTCGGCGCAGGAGATGCATTTTGCGCAGGAATGCTCTTATGTTTATACAAGGGAACAGAGATGTCAGAAGCGCTCAAAATAGCAAATGCATCTGCAGCGAGCAATTTATCAGCAACAGACTCTGTATCCGGAATGCAATCTTTAGAAGAAGTGAAAAAATTGTATGCAAAATATGCAGTAAAGTAAAGGAAGAAGGGAGAACATGAGGCTCTATTTATGGGCTTTGTGTAAAAAAGAACATGTTGGCAAATATGAATGATGTATTATTACCGGCACAAAAAGGGAAGTATGCAGTGGGGTTATTTAATGCAGTGAATTTGGAAATGGCACGNGGAATTATAGAAGCAGCTGAACAAGCGAATTCACCNGTAATCATGGGAACAGCAGAAATACTATTTCCATACGGGCCTTTAGAGGAAGTTTCTTATTTTTTGATTCCAATGGCAAAGAAAGCAAAAGTGCCAGTGGTAGTTCATTTAGATCATGGCTTAAACTATGATACATGTATCAAGGCGCTAGAGCTTGGATTCTCTTCGATTATGTATGATTGCTCATTAGATAGTTATGAGGAAAATGTTAGAAAAACAAAAGAGATGGCCGAAATAGCACATAAATATCATGCAACCATTGAGGCCGAGTTAGGACATGTGGGTGATAATGAAGGCTCCCTTGAAGGAACGAGTCATTCTTGCAATCCAGCAGATTTCTACACAGATCCAGAGATGGCAAAAGAGTTTGTACAGCAAACAGGCGTGGATGCGCTAGCAATCGCAGTCGGCACGGCGCACGGAGCATATAAATTGCCACCGAAATTAGACTATGAGCGAATCGTTGCAATTCGTGAGGCGATCGATGTACCTTTGGTACTTCATGGTGGTTCAGGTCTAACAGATCAAGACTTTAAACAAGCGATTGCGTGTGGTATTAGCAAGGTCAATATTTTCACGGATATGAATGTGGCAGGCGTAGAAGCGGCATTTCGCCATTTTACAAGTATGGAAAAGGGAATTACAGATTTGATACCAGCAGTGGTAGAAGGAACGAAAGTGGAAGTATTAAAGAAGATGAAGCTATTCGGCTCTGCCAAGTGATCCGAAATAAAAGCAATCCGAAGTAAAATTAATCATAAACGAAAGGTATTGTAAATAAAAGAAATTGCAAATAAGAGCAATCATAAAAGAAATTATGAATAAAAGTAATCCGAAGTAAATTTAATCCTAAACGAAAGAAGACAGATGCAAAAAAGGAGACGGCGTGGTTAAAAAGACAAACAGAGGAAATATATTACGGTTATTATCCACGAAACAGGCGAATACAAGAATTGATTTAGCGAAAGTTAGTCAGTTAACGAAGATGTCAGTATCCAATATTATTGATGAATTTATTGTAAAAGGAATTGTAGAAGAGGGAGAGATAAAGGAGCAAAATGCGCGAGGCAAGAATCCGGTTTCCTTGAAGTTTTCGACACAAGCACCGAAGATAATTGGTGTGTTGGTCAATCGAGAATCCTGTTCAGCAGTGCTTTGTGATATGTACTTAAATGTGTTGCATAGACAAATCATTTATTTTGCGAAAAAGCATGAAAACAGGGAGCAGGAGCTATTGAGTCACATAGATGCTTTGGTAGAGGAAATGATAGCGCAAGAAAGCAATATTCTAGGGATTGGGGTTGCCTCTATTGGCCCACTTGATGTGAAGCAAGGATTGATTTTACAACCACCTCGTTTTTATGGCATAGGCAATATTGCGTTGGTTCGTTTATTAGAGGAAAAATATCATTTGCCCGTATATTTAGATCATCAGTATAACTCGGCAGCGCGTGCAGAGAAGTTTTTTGGAATGGCAGGAGCGTACTCTTCCTTTGTCTTTGTGGGGATTTCCGATGGTATTGGGGCTGGAATTTATTTAGAAGATAAATTGTTGAGAAGTAACGGCTTTGGTAGTGAGTTGGGGCACATGAGTATTGGTTGGCAGGAAAGCAAGAGTGAAGGGGGATTGCCTGGCTGTATTGAGGACTTTGCAAGTGCGCAGGCGATTACGAAAGAAGTGGAAAAGGTGACAGGGGAAAGGCTTACCTTCGCGCAATGCATGGAACAAAGCGTAGATTCGGAGTTGATAGACCGTATTATTTTAGAAGCGGTAGAGAAACTAGCTATCTGTTTGACTGGAATTGTGAATTTGCTCAACCCAGAGTTAATTCTCTTGGGACATGAAGGAGTTTTGCTTCCAGAAGTGTATGTAAGATTTATGGAAACATATATGAATCAACATAAGCTGTCTGGTGATTATACGAAAATCAGCATTCAGAAGTCGCATTTTGGAACGAAGGCACAGCTAATTGGTTCGGCATGTAACGTGTTAGAAGGTGTATTTCATGGGGAATTTTTCTGCGAACAATCGCAGTAGAAAATAAAAAAGAAAGTAGAGGAAAGATTTATGAAACGTTCAGAAATTAACAACACAATCAAGTATATGGAGAAATTAATCAAGGAGAATGGATTTCATTTACCACCATTTTGTAACTGGAGCCCAGAAGATTGGAGAAACAAGGGAAGTGAATACGATGAAATCAGAGACAATATGCTGGGGTGGGATATTACCGATTTTGGGCATGGTGATTTTGAGAAACTAGGATTTGCATTGATTACTTTGAGAAATGGGAATCAAAATGATGATAGATACAAAAAAATATATGCGGAAAAGCTTCTAATGTTGAAAGAAGGACAAAAAGCGCCGATGCATTTTCACTGGAATAAGAGTGAAGATATTATCAATCGAGGTGGTGGAACGCTAATTATTACGGTGTATAACGATAAGGACGGCGAGTTAAGTGAGGAAGATGTTTTGTTAAATGCAGATGGTCGTTCACATTACGTAAAAGCGGGGACGAAGGTGGAACTAAAACCTGGCGAAAGTATTACCTTGTGGCCACATCAATACCATGATTTCGCGATTGTGCCAGGCACGGGTGACGTTTTGATTGGAGAAGTGTCGATGTCGAATGATGATACGAATGATAATCGGTTTTATAAGGAAATGGGAAGGTTTCCAGAAGTTGAGGAAGATGAAGAAGCATATCGTTTATTATGTAATGAGTATCCAGGGGCTAATAAATAGGCGCTGATAATAAGGAATCATCAAATTGAGGGGATTGCAAGATAAAAGCATGTGATAAATCTGGTGTAATCTAGTGAAAGTTATGGTAACAAGTCGTCAATTACAGTCAAAGAATAGGAACGATTTATGATACGAGTGATTATTGCAGATGACGAAGAGAGAATTGTAAAACTGATTCGGTTTTTAGTAGATTGGAAGACACTAGGAATGGAAGTAGTTGACACGGCTAAAAATGGATTGGAAGCACTTGAGAAAATCAAGAAATATGAGCCAGATGTTGTGATTACGGATATAAAAATGCCTGGTTGTGACGGCTTGCAGATAATTGAGAAATCAAAAAAGATATTACCGGATATTCACTATGTTGTGATTAGTGGATATAAGCAATTTGAATACGCTAAACAAGCGATACAGCAAGGCGTTTCAAACTATATTTTAAAACCGATTGATCAAGAAGAGTTGATGGCGACCTTGACGAAAGTCAAAGAAGATATGGAACTTCGTGAGGAAGGTATTAGTAGTGGGAAATTATTAGAGGAGCTAGAAAAGAAAAATTTATCTAGGATGCGAAAGGATTTTGTGCTGTGCGTAGTCAATCGTGGAAAACAAATTGCGGAAAATATTACGATTGATGAAGTGAATGAACAGTATGGCTATCATTTTCGACAGGGTATCTTTCAAAGTGCAATCATAAAAATTGATGGGATTCATGAGCAAACGGGTGAAAATCGTAAGTATTTAGAAGAAAAAATTTCCAATGAACTAGCAAAAAATTTGAAGGAGTGTTTTGATTGGGAATATGTTGAATTAGAAGGTGCATTTTACCTTATTTTAAATTATGATATGGAGATGATAAGGTTTAAAGAAAGTATGAAAATGGCTTTGGATGCGCTATTGTTACAACGGCATGTCTTTGAAGATTTTCAATTGACGATTGGTGTTGGAGAGAAAGAAATGGGAATCCGTATCTTTCGTCAAGGTTTCAAAGCTGCAAAGTGGGCAATTGCGCAACGTCTTGTGCTAGGGACGGATAAGGTGATACAAGGTGAGAATAAGAACAGCAATGCATTTGTTGATACGAATGCTTTTAAGGATTTCAACAAGGCATTTAGTGAAGCAATAGAATTGCAAAATCTGGAAAATATTCTCGATAGTATTAATCAGTTAAAAGAAAAACTTTTAGCGAAAGAAGAAACAACAGGATACGAAATCTATCAAATGGCGAAAGAGGCAGTGAATATGTATATATTTACGCTGCGTAAACTAGATATACCAATGGATAATGTGGTTCAACCATTAACAGGATTTAATGAAGAAATCAATAATTGTGGTTCTGCGCATGATACCTTTTCTTACTTAAAGAGTAAGGTGCAAGAATCTTTTGAGATTTTGATTCAAGAACGAGAGATAAGAGATTCTAAGCCGATTCGCATGGCAAAGGCTTATATTGTGCAGAATCTAGGTTCGCAACTTTCGCTAGAAATTGTAAGTGATGAGGTGGGCTTTAATACGACGTATTTCAGTACAGTTTTTAAGAAAGAGACCGGAAATACTTTTTCGGAATATTTGTTGAATCTACGTATGGAAAAGGCAAAGGAATTGTTGCGAGAGACGAAAAAGCCAGTGTCAACCATATGTGTTGAGGTAGGGTATAATGATGTGAAGCATTTTACAAAGAACTTTGCAAAATATACGAGCCTGAAACCAAAAGAATATAGAAAGTTATATTCTTAAATATACGAAATAGAAAACCTTTGTGCAAATATGGCAAAGGTTTTTTGTTACCAGTTAAAGGTATCTATCAGAAAAGAGAGTATCACATGAGCTATGAGAACTAGGCAGTTGAAAAAACAGGCTTTAGAAAAGGAGAAGGGCAATTATATGGAAAGGCAATATATCATAACAAGAGCAATCAAATGGGTACGACTTCATTTCCTCCTATCTGGAATTCTACTATTACTATTATGGAAATGGAATCAACAAGAGATACTGCGCTATCTATTGCTCACAGTTTTGTTATTTGAGCACATTGCGATGATGATTGTGCTATATCATAGAGTCTTGCGCTATCTTTTGGCATTGAATAAGACATATGAGGCATTTGCTAGAGGTTATATCGTCTATGATATTTTTGAACAACCGATTGAACTATCAAAAGAACATGCATCCATGATGCGCCAGATGAATGAATTACTTGAAAAAAAGGATGTGGCTGAGTTATATACCAGTCAAGCAGAATACATGGCGCTTCAAAATCAAATCAATCCACATTTTTTATATAATACACTCGAAGGAATTAGAAGTGAAGCGTTGATAGGGGGATTGCCAATGGTGGGGGAGATGACAGAGACTCTAGCGCGTTTTTTTCGTTATACGATTTCAAATTTACGTTCTATGGTGACGGTGGAAGATGAACTGCTAAACATTAGGCATTACTGCGAGATACAAAAGTTTCGCATGGGAGAGAAAATTTCCTACCAAGTGATTTTTGACAATAAAGATGAAGAGGAAGTGAAAAGTTTGTGCATGCCGAAACTAATTTTACAACCAATTGTGGAAAATGCAATTTTGCATGGGATTGAGCCATTGCTTACAGGTGGAAAGATAAGTGTTCGCTTTCAAGTTTTATCAAGTCGATTGTTGATTATGATTTCTGATAATGGAAGTGGAATGGATAGAGCGAAGTTAGAAAAGTTAAATGAACAAATGCGTAAGACGAAGCGTGAAAATGACGAGGTGTTGCAGAAACAAGGTGGTATTGCACTGCAAAATGTAAATAGTAGAATCAAATTGCTTCTTGGCCAAGACTATGGATTGCGCTTTTACAGTAAGCTCGGACATGGAACAGATGTAGAGATTTCATTACCGATTATTGAAGAAGAGGCGAAACAGATGGGAGAGAGGAATGGATAAAGAAATTCTAAGGTTGGATAACGTGACAGTGCAATTTGATGGTATCACGTATCTAAAAAATCTCAATCTATGGATTAAGGAAAGTGAGATTGTGGGGTTAATTAATATAGAACAACAAGGTATTGAGCAATTAATCGAATTAATTGTGGATAACCACCCTATTCAGTATGGCAAAATTTTCTTAAATGATGTTCTCATCAATGATTCGATACAGATGAAAGCACAGACAAATGAAATCTATGTCATTGATCAACAGTTGAGATTGATACCGGATTTGACGGTGGCAGATAATATATTTGTGCTCAGAAAAGGATTTCGGAAATGGGTAATTAATACGGAAACATTGGAAACAGAGGTACAAAAGGTACTGAAAGAACTTGAGATACCCATTGAACCGAATGTCTTAGTGAAAGATTTAAAACCATTTGAGCGCTGTGTTATTGAGTTTATCAAAGCGGTATTATCAGGGTCAAAACTGGTTATCATTCAGCACATTAGCGAAATGATAAATCTGAATGAATTAAGGAATTTTTATGAGTTGATGAAATATTATAAGAAAAAGGGAATGTCTTTCTTATACATTGGTCACCATCATGAAGATGTGTTTCAAATTGCGGAGCGTGTGTTGATTTATGAGCATGGAGAAATTATAAAAGTGTTACATGAAAACCAGATGAATCTGGAGCATCTTGCGCCTTACATAGATAAAATTGGTGAACACAAGAAAAGCAATAACAGGGGAAGTACACCGATTTTAGAACTACAAAATATCAAATTAAAAGGTATGGACGCAAGGAATATTTGTTTACGCGTGGGAGAGTGTACAACGATTATAGATCAGGGCTATGGTTTGGCTCTTCAAGCGATTGATATTTATGCAAAAGGAAAGGGAGCCTTTGTAGGTGATATGATATATAAAGGGAAGGCGATTGGTAGAAAAGAAGCGCTACAATTACAAGATAAAGTATTAATCATCCCAGAGGACCCGGTAAACAGATTCTTGTTTTTGGATCATTCCTTCATGTATAATCTTGCTTTTTTAGCAGATAAGAAACTAAATAAAACGCTGATGCCTTCTAGGGTTTTGGAAAGTATTAAAAAGGAATGGGGCGGAGTATTCCATCAATATATGGAAGCAGTACAAATTGCAGACATGCCTTTAAAGGAGCTTTATAGCTTAGTGTATTATAAAGTGATTCTTTATCGTCCGGAGATTGTCTATTTGATCCAACCATTTGCAGGAGCGGATATGCATTTGCGAATACATATTTCAGAATTGATTGTAAAGTTAAAAGAAGAAAACATTGCAATTGCGTTGTTGACGAATCATGTAGCGGACGTTAGAGCGGTGACAGATGAGTTTATCTTGTTAGAAGAGGAAAACCAAAGAAATCCCCCCTATTTCTGATGAATGCCCCACTATACGAAACAAAAGAGTGAGGATATACTCAGATTAAAGTAAGTTTAAGAGGGATTACATATGAAAAAAACAAACGAATACATTGTGGAATTACAAAACATCAGCAAAGAGTTTCCAGGAGTAAAGGCGCTTGACGATGTTCAATTTAAGCTAAAAAGTGGAGAAGTCCTAGCCTTTTTGGGTGAAAATGGAGCAGGAAAGTCGACACTTGTGAAGATACTAAGTGGCATTTATACAAAGGATGCAGGAACAATCGTAGTTGATGGAGAAATAATTGAGAATATGACGACAAGTAGGGCAAAGAAACTTGGAATCGCAATTATTCATCAAGAGTTAAACATGTGTGCACATCTAAGTGTTGCAGAAAATATTTTTCTAGGACGCGAAAAGACGAAGTCAGGAATTCTGTCAAATGTACAGATGAATGCAGAAGCAGCGGAAGTATTGAAACGTTTGAAAATTGATATTGCACCCAATACATTGGTAGGGGATTTACCAGTCTCAAAACAGCAAATGGTTGAAATTGCAAAAGCATTGTCGACAAATGCACGTATTTTGATTATGGATGAACCAACTTCAGCATTGACGAGTGCGGAAATTAAAGAGTTATTTAGAATTATAAATCAATTAAAAAGTGAAGGATGCGCGATTGTGTACATTTCACATAGACTTGAAGAGCTGCAACATATTGCAGACAGAGTAACGATTCAAAGAGATGGACATTATATTACAACGTTAGACTTTGATAAAACGACACTGGATGAAATTGTAGCCTATATGGTGGGACGTGAAATTACTGAGAAATTTCCGCGCGTACATTGTGAAAAGAAAAAGAAGATTTTTGAAGTGAAAAATCTCAATGCGGGACGAATGGTTCGAGATATTAATTTTGAATTATACGAAGGAGAAATTGTTGGGATTGCAGGCTTGATGGGTGCAGGTAGAACAGAAACAACAAGAGCAATTTTTGGAGTAGATGAAAAGGAAAGTGGTGAAATACTCCTAGATGGGCAAACGGTTACAATTGATCATCCAATGGATGCGATTAGAGCAGGAATTGTATTAGCGCCAGAGGATAGGAAAAAAGATGGTTTGTGTACGAAGTTAAGTGTTGCGGATAATGTCGCATTGCCAAACTTAGATATGTTATGTAACAAGCTAGGTGTAGTAAATAAAAAGAAAGAAAGAGAAATGGTGGATCAGGCTGTTTCTAATCTGTTAATTAAACTCGCGGGTTCTTATGTAAATGCAGGGAGTCTGTCCGGAGGAAATCAACAAAAAGTGGTTGTTGGAAAGTGGCTTGCAAGAAATTCGCGTGTAGTAATATTCGATGAGCCAACCAGAGGAATTGATGTTGCGGCTAAGGTTGAAATTTATAATTTAATGAATAAATTGAAACAAAAAGGGATTGGTGTTTTATTTGTTTCTTCTGAAATGCCAGAGGTTATGGGGATTAGTGATCGCATTCTTGTAATGTGTGATGGCAAGATTACAGGTGAGTTATCCAGAGAGGAAGCGACACAAGATCAGATTCTTACATATGCGACCAGATTTGATAACAAAATAGAGAAAACAACCTAAGGAGTAAGAAAAGATGAATAAAAATAAAAATATATTCAAACAAATTATGTCAATTAGAGGAATGGGACAAGTTTTAACAGTCACGATGGGATTAATCATCCTATGTATTATCTTTGGTGTGTTAAGTCCGAGTTTCTATTCAAGTAGAAATATTGGGAATCTATTGCGTCAGATTGCACCGATTTTATTGGTGGGTATTGGACAGTCTTATGTTATGATTACAGGCAATATTGATTTATCGATAGGTTCTGTACTTGGGATGAGCTGCATGATGTCAGCAACGTTGATGACACGTGGTGTATCGCCTTTGTTGTCTTCGATTATAACATTGGTCGCATGTTTGGCACTTGGTTTAGTCAATGGACTTTTGGTGGCGAAATTTCAACTACCTGCGTTTATTGCAACACTGGGAACGATGCAAGTGGCACGAGGCATTGCGCAGATTGTAAATAACAACTATAACACAGATGCAATTGGTGATGCCGCGCAAACTTTTCGTAGTATTCTCTATTATGGTAATTTCTTAGGAATATACAATACTGTATGGATTGCCATTATTTTGTTTATAATCTTTAATTTTATACTTAGTAAAACACGTACAGGGCGTCATATTTATGCGGTTGGAAGCAATGTTGATGCGTCGAGATTATCCGGAGTAAATGTTACCTCAACAACAGTAAAAGCATATTTAGTAAGTGCATTTTGTGCATATGTTGTAGGATTGATTGCATGTGCTACGGCCGGTATGGGAAGTATGGATGCTGGGATGAGTTACGAGATGTACGCAGTTGCCGCCTCTGTAATTGGTGGTGTATCAACACTGGGTGGTCAAGGACTATTAGTAGGAACAATTGTAGGNGCAGCAATTTGGGGTGTTTTGCAAAATGGATTGCAATTTGCAGGTGCACCAGTGGCGATGAGAAATATTGTAATTGGCGTTATCGTAGTTGTTTCGGTACTTCTTGATGTTTTGATTAGAACGGGGAAAAAGCCAAAGAAAAAGGAGAAGTAAGAATTTGAAAGTCGTCTATTAAAAAAATCTGATAGATATGACTTTTAAAATACATATTCTTAAAAGGAGGAAAATAATTATGAAAAAGAAGATGTTAGCTGTATTAATGAGCACAGCAATGGTGGCAGGTCTGCTAATTGGTTGTGCAGGTGGTAGCGAAAGTGGAACGACGCAAAATGATAGTGGAAGTGAAGGTGGGGATAGACAAAAGGTTATCTTAATTACAATGGATAGTACAGACCAGCATTGGCTTGCAGTAGATGAAGGTGCAAAGCAGGTAGCAGAAGAGTTAGGTGTAGATTATCAATGGATGGCACCAGATAAGAAAGATGATGCACAACAAATTGAACGTGTTAATAATGCGGTAGCAGATGGCGCGGCGGCAATTATGATTGCAGCGAATGGTCCAGACGCAATTACGGCATCACTTGAAGAAGCGCAGGCAGAAGGGGTTAAGATTATCTATGTAGATTCACCAGCGAATGCAAAAGCAGAAGCGACCTTTTCAACGAATAACAACGCAGCGGGAAAAACCGCAGGTGAAGAGATGATTCAGGCATTAGAAGCGGCAGGGAAGATGGAAGGCAAGATAGGGATTGTCGGGATTAGTCCAGCGACAGCGTCAACAGTTGCACGTGAAGAAGGATTCCGCGCGG
>JGI994J12354_10005549_pt1 | contig 10827 bp, 12 predicted proteins | sample IntmicLarv3ML3BL_FD_12354 | JGI IMG/M metagenome (IMG submission 12354)
ATATTGTCATAATTCAAATGAAAGATATGATGTTTCCTATGATTATGGCTGGATTGGAAGGTTTGATATTCTTGATTTGAGCATTCAAGTTTATGATGGAAGTATTAGAACTATTGGCAGGGTTCCAATCAATGAAGAAGGCGATTTTTATGGAGCGTGGGATTTGGATGATAATATATGGGTATATGGGGAAACCACAGGAATGCAAATGGTTTTTCTAAGAGATGATGGAAGTTGGGCATTGACGCGAGAAATAAATGCAGAAGATGCACCCTATGCTTTACGCAAAGTAATGGAAGATTATGGGTATTTATAAAAATAAGATATATTTTATATTCAAATATCTTTCTTTATGAAAATAAAAAAACACCTTCGGGTGTTTTTTCATTAACGAAGGCGGAGATTTTGAGCTAAATACATTTGATGCTTTTAACCGCCTTGTAGCTACCCAAACTCAAGAACATATGATAGAATATGCCTATAAAGTTGATGGTTTAAGAGTATTCAAAACTGTTGATGGAGATCAAACCATACATGTATGGGACGGACAAAACATGGTACTTGAGACGGACGGAAATGGACAAGTAAAAGATGTTTATACAAGAGGAGAACGAGCAAACAAGACATAGAAGTTTTGCTTATAGAGAGCTGACTGAGTTATTTGATTAGTAGTTTGAAAAATTTTAATTGCATGATAGGAGATATTTTTAATATGAATGAAAAAACTAATTATTTGCAGTCTGATAACGGAGAGTTTTCGTTGTTTAATGAAATATCGCAGCTTGTTGAACAAAGTAAAAGCTTAGTTGTCTCACAAGCCAATAGTACGTTCACGCTGATGTTTTGGCAGATAGGCAGAATTATAAATAACTCAATTTTGCAAAACAAACGTGCTGATTACGGGAGACAAATTGTCGCAACATTGTCACGACAATTATATGAAAAATATGGTAAAAACTTCGAAGAGAAAAATTTGCGCCGTATGTTGCAATTTGCAGAACAATTTCCCGATGAGGAGATTGTCGTTACGCTGTCACGACAATTAAGTTGGTCGCATTTCCTTGCTTTAATACCATTAAAATCAAGAGAAGCAAAAGTATTTTATGCAAAAGAAGCGATGACGGGACAACTTGGTGTTCGTGAATTAAGAAGTTTGATTGCTCGAAAAGCTTTTGAGCGGATTGATATTGCCAATAATCAGCTTGCTGAAAATTCACAAATTCCGTTCAATGCGTTTAAAGACCCATATCTTTTTGAATTTCTTGGCTTGCAAGATGATTACTTGGAAAACGATTTGGAAGAAGCAATAATACGAGAACTTGAGCGTTTTATACTTGAAGTTGGTAAAGGCTTTACTTTTGTTGAACGGCAAAAACGAATGATTATTGATGGCGAAGATTTTCATTTGGATTTATTATTCTATCATCGAATATTAAAACGCCTTGTGGCAGTTGAGTTGAAGCTCGGAAAATTCCAAGCGAAGCATAAGGGGCAAATGGAGCTTTACTTAAAATGGCTTGACCGATACGAAAAACAAGAGGGCGAGAATGCACCAATCGGTCTTATTCTATGTGCGGAAAGCAGTCGTGAGCAAATTGAACTACTTGAAATGCACAAAGATGGGATTATGGTAGTTGAGTATTGGACTGAACTACCGCCTAAGCATGAATTTGAGCAGAAGATACATGCAATTTTGTTTGAAACTAAGGAACGTATGGAACGCAGGAATCTGTTGGTGGCTAATTCAGATGTTTTAAAATATTAACAATCAGTTCTACATGCAATTAGTATGATGTGAAAGTGATTGTGGCTATAATACTAGTTTTAGAATGAACGGTTAAAAATGAAATATTGGAGGTAGCTATGTTTATATGGTTTAAAAAAATTCAGTGGCTTAAAGTTTTTAATTATATAGCTTATTCCCTAGCGTTTTTCTTAATTGAGTATATTATAACATTTCAGCTATTATTTAAATTCAACATGCAACATTGCTGGATGGTGATACCGATTGTATTGTTTGTTGTGTTTATAGGGAAAATTATCGGCAAAAAAGATTTATCAACAAAATTTTTAAGTACTGTGAGCTTAATATCGTTAATCCTGATGTTTTTGAATAAGAACTTTGTGAATGCTTGTCTCTCTCAAAACATAGAAATGGCGGAAGCATTTGGATTGAGGGAGCGGCAGGAAGAACTTTTAGTGGTGCAATAAATATAAACGCAAAGGATATCGGAAAATGGAATGCTCCAATTGATAGCAATAGTGCAATGCACAGTAGTGTGAGCATCTGGAAGAAATATATTGCGCCCAAGGCAAAGTAGTAGGTTGCCTGAGTAATAATGAGAGGTGTATTTAATGACAATAGTCACAAAAGCAATATGGATAATAGCGTCTGCGTTAAATTTAATTCTAATAATATATTTTCTAATTGGGTCAACAGCTTTTTTTAATAGATCTATTGGGACTGAATGGGGATATTATTTTTGGTTCGTTGGAATCCTCTAGCAATTTTAACAATAATTGTAATAATATGTTTGGCGTTTGGACGTATGCCACATAATACTTCTACGCAAGCAGTATTAACTGTAATAATAGTAAGCATTACAGTTTTTAACGTATTTGTGGCGCCACTTCCGATAAAAACAGAAGGGTGGCAGACCGAAAGAATTTCTACACTTGGGGTTGTGCAAATAACAGAAGATGGACAATATGAGTATTTCCTTGAAATAATTAATTCTTCTCAAAGTAATAGTAGTGCACGATTATTTGTCAGAAACATAGCTACAGGCGAGGAGATGAAAATACCTTTGGATATGAAAAACAAAAAAATAACCATTTATTTAGCTCACACAACAAATGAAATGTTGGCATGGTCACACTTAGTTCCTTCTGAAATCTCCCAATCAATTTATTCGTTAACCACCACGGAACACTTGAACAAAGAAATAGAAACGTTTGAAATAGACATGGAAACAAAAACTTCTCGAAGGATTGAGTAGTGCGACACAGCCACCGAGGGAAACTTCAGTGGCTGTGTTTTTTATAGTTCGCCGTTTTATTTTACATTCTGCCCTATCGCCCATGAAGGTCGTGTTGTTGAAAATAATATGCGAGGAGGGATGAGAAAATTATTTTCGTAGGCGGAAGTTAAAATATGGTTCTAATTTTAGGAAAAGAAATTTAACATTTGTCTATAATTCACTCGCAGATAATTTCAATTTTGCAGCAATGTATAAATGTTGTGCCAATAGAAAAAGTAAACGACTATTTTTATGATAAAAATGGAAATCAAGTTTCAAGGATTACAGCAGTATACAATGGACAAACAGAAGGGGAAGCAGGAGTATTTATTGATGAAAGTGTGGATTTTGAACTAAATACATTTGATGCTTTTAACCGCCTTGTAGCTACCCAAACACCAGAACATATGATAGAATATGTCTATAAAGTTGACGGTTTAAGAGTATCCAAAACTGTTGACGGAAACCAAACCGTACATGTATGGGACGGACAAAACATGGTACTTGAGACAGGTGGAAATGGACAAGTAAAAGATGTGTATACAAGAGGATTAAACCTAATCAAAAGTAATGAAAATGGCTACTATGTTTATAATGGACATGGAGATGTGGTAAGCATTGTAGATGGTAATGGTCTAATCACAAAAACATATGACTATGATGCTTTTGGTGTAGAAACCGATAAGAATGAAACAGATTTAAATCCGTTTAGGTATTGTGGCGAGTATACGGATTTAGAAACAGGTAGTATATATTTAAGGGCGAGATATTATAACCCTGTAACTGGCGGTTTTATGTCCGAAGACCCTATAAGAGACGGGCTGAATTGGTATATATATGCTAACAACAATCCTGTTAGATATGGAGATAGAGACGGGCTAAGAACTTATATAATTAATGGCATTAATAATTCAGGGACGGGTTCTCCACCACCTATTGAAAGATTTGCACAATCCTTACGAGATTTAGGAATAAAAGATGTGAAAACGATACCTGCTTATATGGAAACTAATTCCATAACTGGAACGGCTGAAGCGTTAGCTGAAACATTTAACGAGGGAAAGTACACAGAACAGGCGGTAGCCATGATTTTGAGAGATTTAAAAGACTCTCCTTTAGGAAAAGATGAGCAATTAAACTTAATAGGCTATAGTGGTGGAGGTATAATTGCAGTAAATATTGCAGATGCGCTAGGAAGCCAAACAGTAACTGAGAACAGGGAGATTGTTATAAATGTGCAGGGAGTTAAAATAAATACAGGGATATTTTGGCCAACAACTATAAAATATTCAGCAAGAGCCACGATAGACAATATTATTTTGATTGGCTCACCTGTAATAGGATTTAAGCCGAAAAATGTAAAACATATACACGAAATAGGTTCTGACAAAGATATACTTAGTAATAATACTATATCGGGAAAAGGCGTAACAAGTACTAAACTTAAAGGTGTAAATCATTCTGGAGATAATGGCTATTTTAGTAAAAAGCATATTGGGAAGGTTGCAGCAATAGTTAAAAGTAAAATTAAATAACAAGGGATGGAAAGTGTGGTGTGCCAAGATGCCTGAAAAGAGCTTTGGCACATCACAATGATTAAAGATTGTGAGGAATAAGCAGTGAGAAGGAAAAAGATGTATATATTAGCAGTGTGTGTATTGATAAGCTTGTGTGTAGCGAGTAGTAAAATGACAAATTATTATTATCCATCCACAAGTACTGCGGTGCTTGGGAAACAAATTATTAAGAAATTGAATGAGAATATTAAAAAGTATGGCAATCTTTATTCTAAAGTTGAATTTTCAGATTATAATACGAAAGAATTAAGAATTTTATTATATCAAAGTATTGCTAAATCAGAAGAGCCTATAGAAATTTATAGTATTTTCGAATCATATTTAATTTTGAATGAATTAGATAAATTGGAAAATATAGATAGTATATACTGTTCTTTAACAGACACTTTTATTATAGAAAGTGGATTCTGGGAAACGGTTACAGTTACTAAAGAGGAGTTTTATGAGCTGTATAATAATTTGAGTTTAACACAACAGCAAAGTGATGAGGTGGCACGGGAATTGTCCTCTATGTGGATGAATAATAATTATTATTATAGGTATGCTTTAAGTCTGGAAGAAGAAAATAAGTATTATGAAGAATTAATGACGAAATGGAATATCTATTGCAGTAATTCAGATAGAAAGTATAGGGTTTTTTATAGCTATGGTAGGTTTGCCCATGATGACTTGATAGTTTTGTCCTATGCTGGCGGTATTGGGAAAAACGTTGAGCAGCTTCCCATCAATGAAAAAGGCAACTTCTATGGAGCATGGGATTTGGATGATAATATATGGGTATTTGGAGAAACCACAGGAATGCAAATGGTTTTTCTAAGAGATGATGGAAGTTGGGCATTGACGCGAGAAATAAATGCAGAAGATGCACCCTATGCTTTACACAAAGTAATGGAAGATTATGGGCATTTATAAAAATAAGATATATTTCATATTCAAACATATTTCTTTATGAAAATAAAAAAACACCTTCGGGTGTTTTTTCATTAACAAAGGCGGAGACTTTGAGTTAAATACATTTGATGCTTTTAACCGCCTTGTAGCTACCCAAACTCAAGAACATATGATAGAATATGCTTATAAGATAGATGGGTTAAGAGTGTCTAAAACTGTAGATGGAGACAAAACCATACATGTATGGGACGGGCAGAACATAGTACTTGAAACAGATGGAAATGGGCGAGTAAAAGATGTTTATACAAGAGGATTAAACTTAATCAAAAGTAATGAAAATGGCTACTATGTTTATAATAGCCATGGAGATGTAGTAAGTATTGTGAACAGCAGTGGGGTAATCACAAAAACATATGGTTATGATGTTTTTGGCGTTGAGCTGACAAAGATGATGTAGATTTATAATTTGGTTATTGTGCTTTGTTCTATATAAATTAAAATAGTAATGGTTTTGTAGTAGGTGGTGAATAGCGTGAGTGTTACTTTTGAAATAAGTACATTCGACGGATTTGAAATGTTGAAAAATTTAATGTTTTAATGTATACTAAATCATTATAGGAATCGGAATTGGAAGCGAGGGAAAGAATGGGTAAAACATCATCAAAAGTAAAGGATAGATATAATGCAAAGACATATAGAGGGTATGGTTTGCGAGTTCGAAAAGATACACCTTTAAATTGTAAAATGGAGGAGTATATTAAAAGTGGAAAGAGTCTAAATGGTTTATTGAATATTCTTTTAGAAGAATATTTTAAAAATGAAGTTGACGAAAAATGAAGTCAAAAAGAAAAGTATTGATTTTTTGGAATCAATATTTTTTTTGTCTAAATTTTTATTTGCAAATAATGTAAAAAATACTTTTAATACTGAATTCAGTATGGTATAATAAAAATATATAAAAAGTTACTAGTTCTGAGAAGTATTGAAAAATTGTATAAAATTCTAGATAAAAATTGTTGGAAATTTATTGAATATGACGAAAATCTTAAAAAAACAAAAAAAGTTGTAAAAAAAGGAATAATTTGCCCCTTCCCGAGGCTTATATATATAGGGGTTTTTGAAATCTTTAGTAATCATAATTGTTTAGCAATATTGTGGTTATTAAAAGGTTGCAAAAAGTAAAAACTTTTCGAACTTCAACCTTATCAAAAAGAAATATCTGAACCTTGAAAACTACATAGCTATTTAATTAAAATATACAGGTGCTAAAAGATAGTATGCCATGAAACAATGTGAGCGTGCCTTGGCTTAAATAATGCATAGTCAGAAAGCCTGTTAATACGACCAACAAATGCCTGCGGGGTCAGGGTTAGGAATGTTTTAGTTAAAATAGTATTTTATTGTTTGTTGGCAGAAAAAATATCTGTTAGCACAGGTATTTCATTGTGCAAACAAATCATAGAATTGAATAAATATATGTAAATTTGACAAAACTAGTATCGGAGGTATATTAACTATGGAGAAAAAAGAATTTACAGAAAAAGTGTTCTACGATACTATCATGATGCAATTATTGAATGAAAGGGCGGAAAAACTAGGTTTAATTAGTTCGGATTTACACGACAAGGTAGAAAAGCATATACAATTTTTTTATAAAAGGCCTATGGTTGAAATTGGAAGAGGACTTTGATTGCAATACAACGAATAAAAATATATAGTATAAGTGATTATTAGGTTATCGCTAAAAAGGTGATGATTATGGATTTATATGGTATTAGAAGTTTGTTAAAAACAAAATCAATTTATGATATGCCTCTAAGGGTCGTATATTATGCCAGAGTATCCAGCGAAAAAGATGAACAGTTAAATTCGTTGAGCAATCAGCAGTTTTACTATGATGGCTTTATTAAGGGAAATAAAAATTGGATATTTTCAGGAGAATATGTTGACGAAGGTATATCAGGTATCACAACAAATAAGAGAGAAAATTTTCATAGAATGGTAGATGATGCAAAAGAAGGAAAGTTCGATTTAATTGTCACGAAAGAAATTACTAGGTTTGCAAGAAATACCTTGGACAGTATTATGTATACTAGAAAGTTGCTCAGTGATGGAGTGGGTGTGTTTTTTCAAAATGACAACATTAATACGTTAGAGGAGGATGCAGAGCTCAGGCTGACAATTATGTCTGGTATTGCTCAGGATGAATCAAGGAAACTATCAAGTCGTATTAAGTTTGGACATAGTCAAGCTATTAAACGGGGTATAGTTATGGGCAACTCCCTTATTTATGGATATGAAAAAAATAAGGGAAAGCTAATTATCAATGAAAAACAAGCTGAAATGGTTCGTTTAGTCTATAATTTATATGCCACAGGAAATCATAGCACTTGTAGCATTGAAAAAATTCTTAAGGAAAAAGGTTATCGCAATACTAAGGGAGGATATATAAACAGAAATGTTTTAAGAAAGATTATTCCTAATCCCAAGTATAAAGGCTACTACTGTGGAAACAAAGTTAAGATTATAGATATGTTTACAAAAAAGCAACTGTTTTTAGATGAAGATGAATGGATACAGTACAAAGATGAAGAAATAGTTCCTGCTATCATTGATGCGGAAACATGGGAAAAAGCAAATCAAATCTTTGAAGTGCGAAGCCAGGATATTAAGAGCAGAAGGGTATCTTATAAAACTAAAAATTTGTTTACAGGAAAAATAACCTGTGCAGAGCACAATGCACCATTCTATCTAAAAGCAAGAATAGACAGAAATGGAAATAACAATTCTACATGGGTGTGCAGTCACCGTATAAAAAATGGACATGAGAGTTGCTATACTTTCGGAGTGAAAGAAACAGAACTTTCCGAAATACTTTTTGACGTATTAAAAGAAATAGCATCTAATTTAGATAATATTATTGAAAAGTATGTTGATTGTGTGAAAGAGGCTTGCAGAAACACAAGTCATCACAAGGAGATTACAAGGTTAGAAGCACAAATAAATGTTATTAATGAAAAAAAGGAAAAGATACTTGAACTAAGTTTGGAAGAGCATATTACAAACAACGAATTTGGAATAAAAAATAAAGCATATAATGATGAAATTAATATTCTTTTACAAAAGATAGCAGAATTAAAAAACATTGAAAATGGCCAAAATGAAGTGATAAAGGATATTTTTAAACTAAAAAGAGAATTATTAGCAATTGAAAGACAAAAAATAACAGAATTCACTCCAGGGATTATTGATAATATTTTAGAGAAGATACTAGTTTCTGGAAATGAAGAAGGAAATATATTAGATTTAAAAATTTTTTTAAAAACAGGAGAAGTAGCAAAAAGAAAAATGTGTCGTTATGGTTCTACGATTAAAAAGATGATTGAAGCACAGGAAAAAGCAATGGCTCAAGGCGGAACATCAGCAATGAAATAATTTTTGCCATTTTAGTTTGGGATTTAAGCCCAATTGGCAAATGATTTAGTATTAAAAGGTGTCCTTAAGATTACTTAGGGACACCTTTTTTGCAATGAAAAAATGTTGTAGGCAGAGCCTTGATAAATGGAGATAGTGTAGTGCAATGAAATCAATATAGGGATGATTTTTTATGAGGTGATAATATGGATAAAAAGTATATTAAAATACTTTTTTTAGTCGCAATACTTTGCTACCCTAACTTAGCATTTGCCAGTACATAACAGGCAGGCCTTACTAGAAATAAAATTATGCTTGAAACTGTAGAAGGGACTGAAGAGGTTAATAATTTATCTGTCTACTCTATTAATGATAAAAACTACTTTAAGCTAAGAGCTGTTGCGATGTTAATGGACTTTAATGTGTTTTTGAACGAAAATGAAAGACAAATATATTTAGTAGCTACTAAGCCTTGTGAAGGAGAGGGTTCTGACCATGATATTTTACTAAAAGAGGTTGAGTATGTAACGAATATAAATCAGGTTATTGTGGCTGATAACAGCAATACTCTTTTATCAGGCTACAATATAAGGGGTTGTCACTATTTTGCTATAAGAGATATTGCAAAAATTGCTCAATTTGAGTGTATCGGGGATATGGTAAACAACACAGTAATATTAAAAAAAAGAAGCAGATAGCAAGAGGTCTGATAATAGTGTGGACTTGGATACACTGGTAAATAAATTTATTGATAATCAAAGAAAACAAACACAACAAGTAGTCGAAGAAAATAGTGTAATGTATTATGCTAATTCTAAAGATTACTCAGATATACAAAATTATATTATCAAGAATATAAATCCTGATTTTAATTTAAGTGATTATAGGGTGGAAGAATATTCGATTTTTGACAATTTAGCGATTCAAAGTGATGAAACATTTATAGCGCCAATAAACAATCTAGTATTTAGATACCAAGTAGGTGGTTATGACTTTACGTTCGGTTACATGGTTAATGTATTTGATAACCATGTAAAAATCATAAACTTTATAGGAGAATGGAAGAAAGATATTGATTTAGACAATATTAATATGCCACATGTTTCGGATGATGAGCTTAAAATAAAGGTATTTGATACAGATGAAGATTGTAAGCACATTAAGGTTACAGAGTATAAAATTGACCGATATTTTGATATGGAAATTTTGAAGTTTAGAGCAGATGTTACAGTTGTGTTTGCTACTGATAGAGGGCAATCTTTTGCAGAAAAATATACAGCTATATTAAGATGATAAGCTTGTATTTACAGATACATATATTAAATAGACGTGATAAAGCCTCTGGAAATGGTGATTTCCAGAGGCTTTTATATAGCATGGTTATGGTGTTGTGTGTGGCGTGTTGGGCAAAAAGTTCCAATCCCTATCTCTGCAAAGCTATACGCCTTATAAAAGTTTTTGCAGGGTGCGTATTGGACAAGATGTTAAGATGAAGCATTATTTACTTCACAGAAACATGCGCATTATCTTTAATATAAAATCGCCATGGATAGTCTTTTGCCTCCATAGCATAGTCTATACCAACGCGTTTTGTTGTTACGATACTAAAATTTTCGTTATCACTATCTACAAGATAAAGTTTATTTCCGCACAGGTCAATACCGTTATGTTCTCTGCTTATAGCCAAGGCGCTACACAGTTTCCCAGGACCGTTAGTGAGAGCTTTACTCTGTGGCGTTGTTAACGTGGCATAGGTTTTTTTAAACCTATGGTTTGACATTTCTTCAATATTGGATAAAGGCTCCAGAGCACGGATTAAAACTGCTTGGGGTACATCTTTTTCCCCTGTTACTATGTTAAAACAACAGTGGAGTCCATAAACCAAAAACACATAAGCGAACCCTGCATCACCGTACATAACTTCA
>JGI994J12354_10005550_pt1 | contig 10826 bp, 12 predicted proteins | sample IntmicLarv3ML3BL_FD_12354 | JGI IMG/M metagenome (IMG submission 12354)
CCACAGTATTTTCGCCCTGACGGAGATGGGGGGCAAGATCGACTTCGTCGATGTAGGTGTCGTTGGGCGAGGGGCCTCTTTTCAGCCCACCCTCAAATACCACCAAATCGCCATTAATCCAGAGCCAGTATTTTGAGTCTACAGCTATCCGGGCAACGGCCTGTTGAGGTGTGTTGCTTACGGTGATGTTTTTGCGGAAAGTTATCCATGTGTTTTTTGCGTTTTGGTTTCGTTCGGCGGTTATCCAATAGGGAGTTTGTGCCGGAAGGGTGTGAACGGATAGCAGTAAAAAAACGAGAAGGGTAAAAAAGCTGTATTTCATGGTTATTGCTTATGAGTTTAGTGTGTTATTATACAACCTCATGGGGCTGGCCGAAACCGGTCAACCCCATGAAGTAAATAAATAGTAGTGAGCTTAGTCAGCGATTTTGAAAGCTACTTTTAAAACGTCTCTTTCCGCTTGTTGCAGCCCCTGCGGGTTTTCGCCGGCGCTTTTGCAAAGCAGGTAAAGAATGGCCGATTTGTTCAGCGTATCGATGACGTCGAATGTCTCAATCAAATCCGAACCGATAGCCAAACATCCGTGCTTGGGCCATACAACAACATCGTGCGAGTCAAGGCTCTTGATTGTCAGGTCGGCTATTTCGTCGGTTCCCGGCACTTCGTAGGGGATAAAGCCTACGCCCTTCGGTACTACGATATAGGTTTCAGGGTGCATACCCCAAAGCGCGTCGTTTATCGCTTTTTCGTTGGCTATGCTCGGAAGCAGCGACATGGCAACAATTTCGTTCGGGTGGGTGTGTACCAGTACTTTATCTTTTCCACCGCGTTTCACCATCACTTCGTGTAGGCCAAGGTGGGTAGGCAGCTCGGAAGTGGGGATGATAGTTTCGCCTTCGGATACGATGCTGTAGGTTTTGCCGTCTTCGTGTACTACAACGATTGAGCTGTTTGCCCAAACGTCGCGAGCCACTTCGCGCATACGTTTACCTGTTCCGGTAACGAAAAAAAGGTTGTTCGCCAACGCGGGAAGCGCGACATTCAGTTGTTTAGTCGGGTAAGAAGCCAAGTTCTCAACGCGGCCTTGCGTAATATCGGTAATGTTGATCGATATGTTTCCGGCGTTGCGTTCGGCCCAGCCTTTTTCCCATAAATAACCTGCTACCTCACACACTTTGTCGGTAACTTTTTTCAGTTCTTTGTTTGCAAAAATTGTGTTCATAATTAATTAAAAAGTAGTTGAAATGTTTTTATTTCACCATATTAGGCCCAATGCCGATAATAATGGCCGACAGGATAAGCAAAGCCAGTCCTGAGAATACAAAGGTAAGCGTTTTTTTGCTTGCTCCTTTCCATTCTCCGCCATAAAATCCCCATGCGGTGCTAAATACGATGGTAAGCGACATTAATATAGCCCACGCGGTGTAGTCAAGGTCGCCCATCCGGCTTTTTCCCATTTCAAGGAACATCATTTGGAAATACCACAACGAGCCGCCAACGATCAGGAAAATCCAGTTGCGTAATACGGGGGTGTTTTTGGTTTTAACCCAGTCGCCCGATGTTTTGTTTTGTAAACCTTTAAAAATACAGTACGCAGCGTTTATGAGCAATCCGCCAAACAATATTATGCACAATCCGGCATTGCCTTGAAAAAGAGGGTCGGTGCCGTTGTTTACGGCTGCTTGCGCAATGGGTTTGGCCGCGTTCAGCCCAAAGCTGAAGCATGCGCTCATAAGGCCTGAGATGACGGCGACAATGAGGCCGAGCTTCAGGTTAAATTCGCCTTTTTTCTCTCCACCTTTCGATGCACCGGCGCTGAGGTCTTTCTCTTTGCTGATGCCGGCCATACCCATAAAGGCGATACCGACAACCGAAATTGATACACCAACCAACGAAACGATGCTTGCCGGCGATTCAATCAATGCTCCGAAGCCGCGCTCGTAGATGGGTGGAATCAGTGTACCGAATACCGAAATGATACCGTTGGCAACGGCAATGCCGAGCGATACGCCGAGATAGCGGAGGGTCATTCCGTAGGTCAAGCTGCCAATGCCCCACAGTGCACCGAAAATAAACGGCCACATAAAGACGCTGTTATCTAGCGATCCGTATACGCCGAACAAGTTGGGTACGGTAAAATAGGCAACCAATAACGGGACAATAAGCCATGAGAAGATACCGGCCATAAGCCAGTATACTTCCCAAGCAATATTTTTTGCTTTGCTGATGGGTACGTAGAACGTTGCCGCGCTGAACGACCCGAGAGCAACAAGTAAGATTCCTCCTAACATTGGGTTAACGTTTAGAAGTTACCTCTTTTTCGTATTTCTGAACCTCGGCAATGTAGTTTTCGCCTACGGGAACGTTGTTCTTCAAGCAGAAGTAGTCCCATACAGCACCCCAAGGCATGCTCTTGCCCTCTTCGAGAAGCGCGAGGCGTTCAAACAGTTGGCCGTTACCTTCAAATTCGCGCAGTTTGGCGATGGGTTCGAGCATTCCCATTAGGAAGGCTTTTTGTGTAGCGCGCGAACCTACTACGTAAGCACCGATACGGTTAATGGTGGCATCGAAATAGTCGAGACCGATGTTTACGCGGTCAAGAGCGTCGCAGCGAACAATCTCTTTGGCAAGGTCCTGCAGGTCGTCGTTCAAAATTACAACGTGGTCGCTGTCCCAACGTACGGGGCGGCTTACGTGTAGCATGATTTCGGGGGTAAACAACAGTAACGACGAAATTTTATCGGCAACACTTTCGGTAAGGTGGAAGTGGCCGGTGTCGAGTGTTACCATTTTGTTCTTTTTGGCTCCATAACCCAAATAGAAGTCGTATGAGCCTACAGTGTACGATTCCAACCCGATGCCGAACAGCTTTGCTTCGATGGCATCTTTCATGTTGTCGTATTTTGTTGCGAAGATTTCATCTAACGACTGCTCAAGAAGCTGGCGATAATACAAACGGTTTACCGTTACGTCTTTCGATCCGTCGTGTATCCAAAGGTTCATCACACACGGGTCGCCTTGGAATTTACCCATCTCTTCACTGATCCAACGGCTGCGTTTGGTATGTTCTACCCAAAAATCGCGTATTTTTTTATCAGGGTTCGATATGGTCAGGTTTCCGCTCAACGGGTGCGAGAATGAGGTTGAGTTGAAGTCTAGTTTAAAGCCGTTTGCTTTTGCCCACTCCATCCAGCTTTGGAAGTGTTCGGGGGTAACCTCGTCGCGATCCACTTTTTTACCGCCAAAGTCGCCGTAGTTTACGTGCAGGCTTATGCGGTGGCTTCCGGGAATGTAAGAGGCTGCTTTTTCAAGGTCGGCGCGTATTTCGTCCATGTTACGGGCTTTTCCAGGATAGTTTCCGGTTACAAGGCATCCGCCTCCGGCTGTGCCGTTAGCATCTTCCAGTCCGGTTACGTCGTCGGTTTGCCAACAATGAAGCGATAATGAAATTTTCTGCAATTTTTTAAGTACATCGTCAGTGCTGATGCCGATGGATGCGTACTGCTCTTTTGCCAGCTCATACGCTTTTTCTACTAAACTTTCTTTCATAGCATTATTGAATTAAATTAATAAATTGATTGTATGCTTTATCCCATTCGTCCCGGTTTTGGGGCGTAAAGGCTTCTATTTCTACCGAGTCGAAAATGATTTTGCGCATATCCCAGAGCGTGTCAACCGCGCCCATGGCCTTTGCCTGTACCATGATGTTGCCGATTGCTGTAGCTTCAGAAGGGCCGGCAACCACTTCGATGTTGAGCGAGTTGGCGGTGAACTGGTTTAATAGCGCGTTTTTGGCACCACCGCCTATCACGTGCAGTTTCTCAATATCGAACGGTGCTAACTTTTGCAGGTTGGTAAACACGTACCTGTATTTTAGTGCGAGACTCTCAAATATTAAACGTATAATTTCGGCGTTATTGTTTGGCTGTGCTTGATTTGTTGCCGCGAGATATTCTTTTATAGCTTGCAGCATGCTTTCGGGTTTGGCAAACGACGAGTGGTCGGGGTCGATGAAATACTGGAAGGGTTTGGCTTCGTGCGCCATTTTTACAATTTCGGGGTACGGGTAGTCTGTACCTGCTTTTGCCCACTCTTTGCGGCACTCTTCGAGCAACCACATGCCGGTAATGTTTTTCAGGAAGCGGGTAGTGCCCTCAATGCCGCCTTCGTTGGTAAAGTTGTATTGGTACGACTCATCATTGATGATAGGCTCTTTCACCTCAATGCCCATTAACGACCAGGTGCCCGAGCTCAGGTAGGCAAAGCGTTCGTTCCCTGCCGGAACGGCTGCTACGGCCGAACCCGTATCGTGTCCGGCTACGGCCACTACGGGTACCCCTTCGAAGCCGAACTCTTTAACCAAATCGTCGGTCAGGCAGCCTATTTTTGCTCCGGGCATCGTTATTGGCAGAAACAGGTTGGAGGGTATTCCGGCTTTTTTGAGCAGCTCGTGGTCAAACTCGCGGGTGCGAGGATTGAGCATTTGCGAAGTTGATGCCATCGTGTATTCGCACACCTTTTTACCTGTAAGCAGGTATGATAGCGCATCGGGCATAAACAGGACCTCTTTTGCGTGTACGTAGGGTGAGTAGTTCTCTTTCTTGGCAGCGTAAAACTGGTAGAGCGAGTTGAAATTCATAAATTGTATACCTGTGTGTTCATACACTTCGCGTTTGGGTACAATGGTGAACAGCTCGTCGGGTATGCCTTGCGTATAGGCATCGCGGTAAGCGCGGGGAGCACCCAAAACGGAGCCGTCTTCGCCCAAATAAACGAAGTCAACGCCCCATGTGTCGATACCGATGGAGTCGATTTTAACGTTTTCTTTCGCACAGGCCGCCAACCCCTCTTTCAGCGATTGGAAAAGGCCGTAAATATCCCAGTACGATTTGCCCTGCATTTCGATGATGCTGTTGGGGAAGCGGGTCAGCTCTTTCATCTCTAACCGTCCATCTTTGAGGGTAGCTAACAGCGAGCGTCCACTGGTTGCTCCTAAATCGAATGCGAGAAATGACATTGGTTTCATATATTGTATTTTTTAATTTGAGTTTGTGTTAAAATGGTTGTTTTTGCAAAAAAAAATGAGCGTGTTTTTATGTCGAAACACATAGATGATTAATTTAGCTTTTTAAGAGGCATAAAGGTAGGATATTATTTTGTAACTTTGTTATCGGAAATGATTTTTTCTCTCTCCTATTTTCCATACTAAGGCGGTGAGAGGCAAAAAAGGGCAGGAAATTATTTAAAGTAAAATAAAGATGAATAAAACAAAACAAGTATTGAAATGCCTGCTGTTGCCGGCGCTTTTTTTAGTTCTCGTGGTAGCATGCAAGGACGAAGTAATATCGTATAAGGACAAACCCCAGTCAATGAAGAATACGGTTTGGACGCATCGTTTTCCGCAAGGATTCTTCACCTATTATTTTTCGGCCGGTGGCTATCAGCTGATCGATGAGTCTCGGACGGATCTTTTCATCTTAGATTCGGGGGCCTATGCCTACTCATACGAAGCGGGTACGCTTAAACTGTACCCCGATGTGCCGGCAGATGAAGAGGGGAATAGGGTGGAAATGGACGGCTATTTTGATGATGGGCTTATATACATTGATCAGATTTCGGTTGGTCTGGTTAGTTATCAACGGATACAATAATTTCGCGACTATGTATATTGTAAAAAAGAGACTGGAGTTTGCGGCGGCGCACCGTTTAAACCTTTCGTACGAAAGCAAGTGCTGTGCTTTGCACGGTCACAATTGGATTGTTACGGTTTGGTGTCGCTCGGAACAGCTGAATGCTGACGGTATGGTGGTTGACTTCGACATTATAAAGCGTGTTGTAAAACAGCAGCTTGACCATAGGGTGTTGAACGACGTGCTGCCCTTTAACCCTACGGCTGAGAATATTGCCCGCTGGATTTGCGAACAGATACCTGCCTGCTTTAAGGTTGAGGTGCGGGAGTCGGAAAACAATACGGCTTTTTATGAGAAAGATTAATGAGCTTTTTTACTCAATTCAAGGAGAGGGGTACTTTACGGGTACTCCTTCTGTTTTTGTCCGCTTTTCGGGCTGTAATCTGAAATGCGATTTTTGCGACACCTACCACGAAGAGGGCGAAACGATGTCTGACGAGGCCATTGTGTCGGCTATCAAAGCTTTTCCGGCAACGCATGTTGTGCTTACGGGGGGAGAGCCATCGTTGTTTATTGATGCGGCGTTTATTGATTTGCTGCATGCCGGCGGCTACTTTGTGCAGATTGAAACCAATGGGACCCACCTCTTGCCGCCCAATATCGATTGGGTTACCTGCTCGCCCAAAAAGGGGGGCAATTTGGCGCTTAATAAGGCCAGCGAGCTGAAGGTGGTATTTACGGGGCAAGACCTTTTGGTGTTCGATTCGTTTCGTGCGCAACATCGCTTTTTGCAACCTTGCTCAAATAAAAATGTCGATGAAACAATAGCCTATATCTTGGCTCACCCACAATGGAGCTTAAGCTTGCAAACACATCGCTTTGTGGGGATAAGGTAGAACTATTCTTCCTTGTTCCCAGCTTCATCCCCATCTCTTCGGTGAAGTTTTTTATTCTCTCTATGTAAAAAGCCCTTGAATTTTTATGGCATCAGACATGCATACCTCCTGACAGCAGAAGCAGCGGATGCAGGCATCGTCATCTATCGTTATCCGGTTGGGTTTGTTGGGGTGGAGCGCGAGAATGCTTTGCGGACAAATCCGTATGCAGGCTTTGCAGCTGGTGCAACGGCTCTGGTCAAACTTGGGGCGGCGTTGCAGCTTCCGCAAAAACGGCACATGTTTTATAATATACCGCAACATAATGCGGTCGATTCCCGAACGTTCGACACGTTTAAAATTGGTTGTACACAGCTTGTCAATGTTGTCGCCGGCATACTCTACGGTATCGTAGCTGTTGAGCCACTTGCCGCGTTTTATCGCTTCGGTGTTGGTGGGTATTTCGGCAGGTTTGTGCCCAATCAGCCTTGCGGCGGCAATGTCAAGTGCCAGCGGGTTGATCGAGGCAAACAATACTCCCAGCTTTTTCGGAAATCCGTTTGAGGGTCCTTCGCCCTCCATCCCTACAATGGCATCGGTCAAAATAAAGTGGGGTGTTGTGGTTTCGTTCAGGTCGACAAGAAACGAAGCGAAGGTACTTGTATTGTTGTGTATGGCGTGCTGTTTTGCCTTGTGGAGGTTGGGGATAAGCCCGAAGGTGTTTTTTATGCCACAGGTCATAATCATAAACCCGTGCGTTTTTAGCTTGGGCAGCGAAATCAGCAGGTCGCACTCGCGGTAGGCATCGGCAATGTGTACATTCCGCTTCCCGACGGGCATCTCAGAATAGGCTTGCCCGAAATAGACCCATTCTGCACCTGTTTGTTGGCATACCTCGTAAATGCCGCATTTTTGCGGCTTGAAATTTTTGTTGTGCATGGCCGGGGCATCGCCTACCACAACGCGTGCCGCGCCCTCTTCTTGTAAAAAGCGTATCACAGCCTCCAATACTGCAGGGTGGGTGGTTACCGCCTTCTCGGGTTGTTGGTCGGAGAGGATATTCGGCTTTACCAATACCCGTTTGCCTTTTACGTTGGGTGCTGCGCAATCGTGGTACATTTTACGCACCAAAGGCAGAATTTGATCGGGCAAATAGCTTTCGCACCGGTATAATGAAACTTTTTTATTCATTTGTGTGTTATATTTGCAATGCGAAGATAGTAAAATGATTATTTATAATTAGATTTGCGCCAATGAAAACAATTGTAACAATCAATTTATAACAGTAACAAATAAAAAGTGTATGAGAAATTTATTATTGAGCCTCGTTGTAGGTCTCTCTTTTATGGCTTCGGGTACAGGTTGTAAGAGTGTGAAAGTTAAGTGTTCGTATGAAGATTTGGCAGGAAAATGGTTTGTCAGTGCCATTGACGGGAAAATTGTCGATGCGGTTGAAAGGCCTTTTATCGAATTTAATACGGCCGAAAAAAGGACGCACGGCCGGGGTTCGTGCAACATTATTAACAGTTCGTTTGAATTGAAAGACGACGACCCGTGCGCCATTTCGTTTCAAATGCCTATCTCAACCATGATGGCTTGCCCCGATATGGTGCTGGAGGGTGAGTATGTGAAAGCCATAACCAGTACCGCTGCCTTTAAAGTGGCCGGCAATGAGTTGAATCTGCTTGATGCCAACGGCGCGGTGGTAATGGAGTTGGTGAAGGAGTAGTTTTTTGCCGTACTCAGCTTATATACAAACAAAGGCGTCTTTGAAGGACGCCTTTGTTTGTATAGTGGTATTGAGAGAATTACTCGAATCGTTTTTTTGCGTCGTCAAGCATGGTTGTGGTAGCTGTTGCTCCGCAACGGGTCGCGCCAGTAGCTTGCACCTCAATCAGTTGGTCAAGGTTGCGCACACCGCCGGCGGCTTTCACTTTTATGCCTTCGCCTACGCTGGCCTTCATCAGGCGCAGATCGTCAAGCGTAGCGCCTACGTAGTTGTAGTCGCCGTTGGGCTGTTTCACAAATCCGTATCCCGACGACGTTTTTACATAGTCGGCTTTGGCGCGGGTACAAGCCTGACACAGAGCTATTATCATATTTTTGTCGGTAACAAAGTCGTTTTCGAAAATAACTTTCAAAACTGCTCCGCCCTCATGGCAAGCGTCGGCAATGGCTTTTACCTCTTTCTCAACGTATTCAAGGTCGCCTTGCAAAGCTTTTCCTATGTTTATTACCATGTCAATCTCTTCGGCGCCGTCTTTGCAAGCCTCAACGGTTTCAAACACTTTAACTTTAGTGGTGCTGTTTCCGTGTGGGAAGCCGATTACGCAGCCAACCTTAACGTCCGAACCTTTAAGCAGCTCAACGGCATCTTTAACCATATACGGTTTTACGCAAACCGATGCCACATCGTACTTTTTAGCCACTTCGCACCCTTCTTTCAAATCCTTGTCGGTGAAAGTCGGATGAAGAATTGAGTGGTCAATCATTTTTGCCAAATCTTTTACTTTTCCCATTGTTGTTGTTTTTTAATATTTATAAATTGGTTATCAGTGTTGTATGTAGTCAGGTGGCGCTCTCAACCTCGTAGTGCCGTGTGTCGCAAATAAGACGGCTGTAGAGGCAAAAGCCTTTGTCGGTTTTAAATTTTATGTCGATGCGCAGCATCGGAGTGCCTTTGCTTATGCCGAAACACCCGGCCAGTTCGTCATCGGCAACAATGGCTTTCACGTTTTGGTGTGCGCCCGAAATGCCGATGTGGAAATTTTTGTTCAGTGTTTCAAAAAACGAGCCGTTTACGAAGGGCATATCAATGATTCCTTTTGTGTGCTCGCCGGCAAACTGTGTAGATTCAAGCATCACAGGATATTGCCCGATGCTTCGCAGCCGCTTAAAGTGAATGCAGCGGCTTTCGCCCTCATTGATGGTGAACGAAAAATCGTTGTACCATTTGGCATAGTGGGGAGGTTGCAGCATTTCGGATGTCACTTTTTTGTCGCCAGCCACTTCGGTTAATCCTTTTACCGACAGGATGCCAAGCGACCGTTGGTTGCGAGTTACGATGCTTCCTTTGCCTTTGTGCTTGGTAATGTATCCCTCTTTCAGTAGCGTGTCAAGTGCTTGCCGGGCGGTGGTGCGGGTAATGCCGTGTTGCGAAGCGAGCGTGTTCTCGGAGGGTAGCAATGCCCCTTCGGCGTATTTCCCGGAGAAAATATCCTGTTTCAGTTGCTTGTAAAGTGAAATATAAACCGCTTCGCCCATGATGGTGCAAAGGTAAGAAATAAAACTTGTGTATACAAGTTGCGGATTCATAATAATTTTGCATATCTTTGAACGAGTAAATTAACCCCCGACCAATACTTTATGACTATGATTGTGAAAAAAATCTGTTTGTATCCGATTTTCTGTCTGTTGTTTTCTCTTCCCTCTGTGGCGCAGCAGGAGGTGAAAAGCTTTGCCGGCCGCCTTTCGGACGCGGCGTTAGAGATTACGAAAGACCGGGTGCGTTACGATCCGGCCTACGTTTCAATTGCCTATCCCGGCGGCGATGTTCCGGCCAATAAGGGGGTTTGTAGCGACGTGATAATAAGGGCCTACCGGAAGTTGGGTATTGATTTGCAAAAACTGGTTCACGAAGATATGAAAGCCAACTTTTCGAAATATCCCAACAACTGGGGGCTTAAAAAGCCCGATACCAATATTGACCACCGCCGTGTGCCCAACCTGATGGTCTTTTTTTCGCGCAAGGGGAAGGTAAAGCCTGTAACCGATAACCCTGCCGACTATCTTCCCGGCGATATTGTTACTTGGGACTTAAAAAATGGCGCAACACACATTGGCATTGTTGTAAATAAAAAGTCGAGAGACGGGAAACGTTACCTTGTTGTGCACAACATCGGTTGGGGGCAAAATGTGGACGATTGCCTCTTCTCGTTCAAGAAAATTACGGGGCATTACACTTTTGAGTAGCTACACAAACAACATCAGGGCTGAAAGCACTGTAAGGCCTATGACTACAGTGCGGAAACTCTTTTCGGGAAGCCGCTTGGTAACAAATACTCCAACAACGGCTCCCACCAAAATAAACGGTACTGCATAGAGGTTAATGCGAAGCGTTTCGGGCGTAATATTATCCCACACCCATATTTGAAGAGGCAGTTTCAAGTGGTTTACGATCAGAAAAAACCACGCACCCGTGCCTACAAAAGCATACTTTGGCAAACGCATCGACAGTAGGTAAACAGCCATAATAGGCCCTGCCGCGTTACCAATCATGGTCGAAAAGCCGCCCAAAAGCCCGAACATCGGGGCAAACCAC
>JGI994J12354_10005551_pt1 | contig 10825 bp, 6 predicted proteins | sample IntmicLarv3ML3BL_FD_12354 | JGI IMG/M metagenome (IMG submission 12354)
GTCGTCGACAGCAGGAAACTCTACTGCCTCATCAAAAACCCCGACGACGTAGAATTACTGACGGAATTCAAGCGCCGTTGCTCCCTCTACCCTGGCCTCACAGAAATTATCTTGGTTATCGGCGAAACCGACAAGAAAGCCCTCCGTCTGTCGTTCCGCATCGACTCATCTGAAGAAGCCCTAACATCTCTCTCAACCCTCCTCGGCGAAGATTGCGTCAAACTAAAATAGCCCGCTCTTGCATACATAACCATTTTGGTATATTCTTACAATAAGGATTCTCATAAATGAACAAAAGAATAACCGTAAACAACAAAACCGCTAAGCTCCGCAACATAATAATTGCGACAGTTTCTGTCATTACTGTAGTGTTTGGTGGCATTTCGATTGTAAACTTCATATTAGGAAGTAATATTTTTGCCGAAAACAGTTCCGGCTTGACTCCAGGCACACCAGAGCAAGTCCTATATGCCTACCTAGAAACAGACGAACGTATAGATGCCAAGTTAACGATAACCAGCACAACCTTCGCTGGAGACGCGCTAACCTGTTCTGCTGCGACGAGCTGTGATTTAAGCAACGTCTATATAGAAGCAATCGGCCCTGGCATGTCAACTCCGATCAAGAGCTCAACTTTTTTGCCTGGCTACACCGTGGGCACTCAAGTAGCCATAGACTCATCCACCACTGGAAACAAGGCTTCAGCTAATGGCGTCTGGAAGATTACTATTCATCAAGACCCCAGCCTACATCTTAGATTCGACTGGGAGGTTAACGTTATAACTTCTTCTGGCCCCGAGTTAGGCCGAATTTGGGCAGAAGAAGTTGTTCTATCGCAGGCTGAGCCGAGCGAAACTGCCGACCTCTCATATTACATTCATCGCCACGACGGATATCTCTATAAAGTATCTCAAAACGGTTACAATGGTTTTGGTTCGACATTTAACGCTGGTGCTTTTGGGCTAGGGGCGAAATCAAACTTTTCGAATTTTACCAGTCCTGATGCGGGCACCATAAGCTGTATCTCTTCATATACTAGTACGCGACATTGGCAAACAGCTAGAGACAGATTTCCTGACACCATCAATGACAACCCCGACGACGTAGGCCTTGGCCGTACTCTCGACTACGGGTGTGACGGCACCTATAGAGTCTTCTTTAACCCGCCGTCAAGCAAACTTCCGCTCGAAGCCAACTGGTTCGATAATCGAGCTACCGACAGATGGGTATACCAGCCCACTCTGATATCTCCCGTAATAGAAAACGCCAGATATAAGGCTACGACTGGCACCTGCACATCCTCTAAGCCAACTTCCGTCTCAAATAGAAGCGACTGCGTGGCAACGGGCAACGTCGACTACGCCGGCACTATATCGGTAGATTCAGAGAATTATTACGGCAACGCCCTTCTTTATCTTGATACTAACGAAGACGGCACATATGAGCGTATAATTCGATTCGGTATAGATTCGGACGGCACGACAGATATCCCATTTGACGGTTACGACAAAGATCCCGATGACCCAACTCGCAAAAAAATATCGGTCGACACGCTCGTAAAAGGCTACATTGTCGGTAGCCGCGTCGGAGAGGTCCACGTTCTCTCTGGCGACCTCGAGGAGCGCTCCGGAGGCATAGAAGTCGAACGCCTAGTCGGCGAATATCTGCCCGGTAATAGCCTCGCTTCCGACACCACGAAATACAATATCTTTTGGAACGACACAGACCTTTGGAGAGGGCGAAACGACACGACTCTTACAAATGGAAGTCAACTTTTCATGACCAATCAAGAGACTGGTATCTCTAGCCAAGGTGGTGTTCATTCCTGGATTTTGCCCGGTCCCTACTCATTATGTCCCGTCATCGGCGCGGAGGGCTGGCCAAATGGTTGTTTTGATCGTTTTGGGTGGAGTAATGCTCCCGGTGCCTTCGTCCAACAATCCTGGGGCGACAACCGCACCATAGAAGACTGGACCTACGATATCCCACGCACCGCCATGCTTCTCGAGAAATTCAAGACCAACACTATCCACGAGTTTATAATAACCACTGGCACTACCCCGCCCCCTTCAGGCATCTGTACTATGACTGATGAAGAATTTTTAGAGCACATTACCTCTCTCCCCGAGTCCGAACGAGACGCAGCCCTAACAGAGCGCGCAAAGTGCTTTTTAGAGCCGCCTGATCCACCTAAGCCAAACTGCAACATGTCCCTCTCGCAGATACTAGAGCTATTAGACGGCGACACCAAAAAAGCCGAAGAATTCCTCCGCGCCTGTGAAAAAGAAGGCCCAGATTGCGAAGTCTGCAAGTCTCCCATTACCGGTACGATAAAAAAGCATTATTAAGCGCAAAAAGGCACTTTTCTATTGACTTTTTTCCTCATCTGTGCTACACTGTAAGCAGAATAAGGCATAGTCTACCTGAAAGGAGATAAAAATGTCTGGAGTTGTTGGAGAAGGATTAACTATACTAAGTGCACCTAGCGTTAATGAAGCCATTCCGGCTATCGATACTATTATCGCCGGCGCCACAGAAAATTACACCACAGAGGCAGAGAACCTCTTGTCGTGGGGAGAACCTTGCGCCGAATATGAATCTGCTACTAAGAGATTTGGCCGAAATGTATCTCGTGTCGCAGCTAATGCCCTTGAAACAAGTGTCGGCGCTGTCCTATATGGTCTTGATAAATTAGGCGGGGTTTTTAGGAATCATAGAGGGGTCCTAGTGACAACCGCAAAAGTCCTTGTCCCAATTGCACCCGCAGTCGCCTTAACCGCTTGTAATGTTGTCGAACACGACGTAGAGCAGCAAGGTCTTTCTACCGCCGAATTTGCCTTTGCAGAGCTCCTAGAAAAAGGCGTAGACACCGTCGCCTTCGACTTCCCCTTTTCATTTGACAGCGAAGAGCAAGAGGTTGCATTTAGCGCTGCTATGGGCTCTGCCCTGACCAGCGAGTTTAACGATTGGCAATACCCCAATGGCGAACCAGAAGACGGAGGAATCACCGTCCTAGCCAGCACCTATGTCGATGAGGACAGAGTCTCTGCCGAAGCCGATCCACAGCCAAGGCCCCCCACGATATACGTCGGGAAAGACGATGCCCTCTCCGAGGCCATTAAGCGTGGCGAATACGATGAAGTCGCCCGTGCCATCGTTGATGGTCTGAAATCTGACCCAAATGGTAAGAAATTTAACGTAGTTATAGACGACGAGACAGGGGACTTCGTCGTTAAACCTACGGAGCCAGCCGAATCTAATACCGCATTTGAATACACTGATGCCGTTACCAGCGAGACTGTCATTATTCCTGTCACGGTTCCCCCGATTGGCAGTAGCACTGCCCAGCCTAACACCTCCTCTGTCACTAGTAGCTCTAGCCAGCTTGCATCCAGCGTTACCCAAACCGTACCGCCATCAGCATCTCCCGCCGAGCAGGTCACTACTAGGGCCACTACCTCCACCGCTTCAGAGGCCCAGCCTAATTTATCAGGCTATCCTAATACTCTAAAGAGCGCTGACATAAACTACGTCATCCCCCAAGGCGCCGGCGGCTTCCGCAAAGAATTCAAGTATGATCGTTTCTCCGACGCACCAGTCTTCTCAATTACGAACAATCAAGGCAAAAAAATGGTTGTCAGACTTCGCCCTGCCGACAGGAACAATCCTAAGCAGTCATATGCTGACATCTACACAGACTCAGACGGTAACGGCACATGGGAGCATCAGTGTGTTATGAAGTGTGCTGTCACCTCGGATAGCTCCTTGGGAGTATACGAAGGCTCGACTGATATATTACTTGACAGTAACCCTAAGAAGAGTAGCAACACAAATGCTTATATAGATATAATTCAGATTTACTGGGCAAAAGAGTATGGCGTTGCTATGATTACCGGTGGTATTACTCAGGCAATACCACACTCTGAGTATTCACGCCTCCAAAAGGCTAGTAGTGGGATTCATATTGCTCAAAACGCAAACGGCGCATCCGCAGCTTACTATAAATAAAGCTTGAATTTATAGTTAAAAACGACAAGTCACTATGGGCAGATAAAGAACTGCTTGTGTTTCATACAACATTGCTATAAAATATAAGCATTATGGATAATGAAGGTGTAAAAAACGCGGAAACAGTCAATACAAACAGCATAACCTCAGAACATACCCCAAAACAAAACTTACTCAAATCTTTCCTCGAAAAACTAGGCAAGTCACCGCTATTCATGGGCAAACGCAAATTCATTGTTATCCCTTTACTACTATTAGCATTAACATCGCTCATCGTTCTAGTAGTTGTATTAATTACTGGTCTGACCTCCGACCCCGAGCCGCCGGTCGTCCGCGTTGATGATGCCAAGTCATCGTTTGCCAGCGAAGTTATCGAAGTTCGTGGCAGCCAATGGCATAGAGATTTATATTCTGAAACGCGAAGTCTCATCAAGGACGGACGTCTCGACGAGGCGTTTGACCTCTTAGACGATAAAATCGCCGCCGAGACTAATGACGCCACCAGGAGTATTATCATCCTCGAGAAGTCCTATATCGCGGCCAGTGCTGGACGTCTTGACGTAGCCAAAGCAGCCGCCAACGACCAGATTGAGATATTCAGAGCCAATAACGAAAACCTTGAGAGCAGCTACGGCTATCTAGCTAGCCTCTATGAGCAATCTGGCGACATCGACCGCGCGATTGAATATTATCAGTTAGCCGTTGATAACTCCCCCCCCACCTCTGTTGAGATAGGTTACTATCAAGTAAAAATTATAGAACTAAGCGGAGCAGAAAATGAATAAATCTCGCCGAACAAACCTCATAACAAAAGCCATTCTTTTTTTTGTTATCGGTGCAGCCCTCTTTATGAGCTCTACGCAAGTTTTTGCAGCATCGCTGACAATAAAAATAAACTCAAAAACGAGTACGAGCGTCTCCTTTACTGTGTCTGGTGGGGGATGGGACGATGTCTATGAGGCAGTAGTTCGTCCAGCTGGAGCCAGCGCCACTACCGGACTTCAATCCGGAAACTCCGGGTCGTTCTCTTTCAGCGGGCTTAGTCCAAATACAAAGTATACAATCGACGCAAATATTCAAGGTAAGAAGCTAGAGACCGTCAGGACTTTAGACTTTACCACGCTAGCCGATAGCGGTTCTGGCGGTTCTGGCGGTACAGACGCCAGCCTAGACACTACCGCCAATAAATGCTACACTGGTAATTCATTAAGCCCTGGGCACGCCCGCTGCAATGGCTATTATATTGCAGTTAACGAAAATTATAATAATGGCGCACGAGCAAGCGCTACTAGTCACACGACGTCGATTCCCCGTAGCTCCGATACGGGCTCTAATGAGTATGGCGCATGGTCTGCCTGGTTCAATGGCAAGGGTGACCAAATTACTCCGGCTCGCCTAGATAGGTTTTGGGAGCTGGTTGCATCTGGAGACATAACAATAAAAGACGGTGGGAATTCACCAGACTACCAAAATACCATTTATGTTGTAAACAAAGAAACGGGCCATGATAGCGTTGACAGATTAGACAACTCAACCGTCCCAATCGGCATGGCGCGCGAATGGGTATGGATAGACGCCGAAGGCAACGAAACTGTCGTCTATGCCGAACGTAAACAATGTCTCAACCCTCTCTACTCCAACCTCAAGGCCCTCGACGGCGGAGATCCCGGCGGCGAATGTATTTCCGCTGAAGCATACCAAGCACTCCTAGACGAGGCTGCAACCGACGACGAAAAAGCGGAAATAGAAGAATCTTGGGTAGAGCAAGACGACGGCACATACTGTCCCAAAGAGCTTGGTGGCGATGATGATGATGACGACGACGACGATGATGATGACGATGATAATCCATGCGAGCCAATCGATACGCCATCTACTCCAGCAAACTGGGAAGCCGGCACTGGCTCTTCTTCTAATTCTGAAGATACTATCTGTTACGAAAGAATTGTAGATGAGGACGAATCTATCATAAGCCATAGCACCGACTTCAAAATCATCACCGAAGCCGTAAACACTGCCCCCGATGCTAAAGATGCCAATATTTGGAAGACTCTAGGGTATAAATACCAACTTCTAGGTTCATTTAATCCAAATCTCTTGAAAGTAGTAAATACAACAACCAAAACTTGTACTGATGTTAAGGAACATAAACATTACTCCGAAGGAGTGTATACTCATAGTACATACTCGTGTGAAGAGTATAAAGTTTCACGTTCCTACCAGACGACATCCAACCTTGGTACCCCAACTTTTAAACAAATTGGCGCCAAATCAACCGATCCCTTTACGCCTGACGCCCATGACCCCGACGCTGAAGATGACCCCAATAACCCCGCCGCTAATTATAGGTACGGCATCGTCTTCGCCAAGCCAACCGACGTTGTTGCTTTCCGACACACTATAGAAAAAGACTTGAATGATGGCGGTAGTAGTGCACTAGGTTGGACCAATCTAGCCCCCGCAAGAGGCTCCGCCGACCCCGTTCCAGCCGAAGGTTGTAAGCTGACAATGGCTAACTCGTTTAACGCCAAGTTCCTTCCTCTAAAAACTGCGCTGCCCATACCATCTACAACGTGCAACGCGAAGAAGAATATCCTCCAACGCTCTCCGGCAGACACCAACCAATATAAAGTTACTGAGAAATTTATATCACCATTTGATGTTGGCAAAAAGTTTACGCAAGAATCTAAAACCAACATATCTTGGTCTCACACCGATGGTTTTCAGTGTCTTACTCCTAGTGGCACTTCAGGTTCCGATCACTGCTCCGAAGCCGGTACTACAAAACTTACCACCGGGGGTAATGGCAGTTCATCCGCTCAAGTCAACGTCCCCTTCAACTACACCACCCGCCCGGTAACCGAAGGGCACCCACCGATTAAGAACGGCGCTTGCGTCTACCCTATGGCTGTTGGTTCCGACGCTACCAGTGGCTGTCGAGACGCAGATACTATTATTGCTGGCAAAGAAGGTTGGCCTAACTACGGCGTGGTCTATGCTGGCGAAAGTCTCTCCGTCCAGAACAACATATTTATCAATTCGCGCAATAACCCAGATGTCGGTGGCGACTATGCAACCTATACAAAACCGACAGAGTTCAAGATTGTCTCGTTTGCCACAACACCAGAGTCCAATAAGCCAGCAGGCTATGGAACCGGAACAAATGCCGACCCATGCGTATATTATCTTGCTGGCGATACTGGCGCTGTTACTGGACCCGTTGAAACACCTAGCGGACGTCAGTGCGTGCTCCTTAATTCTGGCACCAACAATACCTATAACAAAACCGGAAAGCTCGGAGGAGTCACGGACCCCATCACTAGTAGCATAGATGTCGTCGTAGACGATTTGCCTGTCGGCTCAAAACTCTGTTTCGCGGTCGCGGTATTTCCCGCGGACAGCCACGACAAGCCAGGCGACGCAGCCGCCTACGAAGAGCTTAACCTAAAAGAAGGCGGCAACCTAGATGGTGGAGCCGCTATGAAGACCACCGGCGCTTATTGGTCCTACGGTGCCCCCTACTGTGTCACCATCGCCAAAAAACCCAATTTCCAAGTCTGGGGTGGTGGCACCTATTCCGAAGGCGGCATCCTCACTAGCCAATCCCCCAAACTAATCCGCACCCCCGACACCCCTGCGCCCTCCACTAACCCAATCTATGCAAAGAACGGTACCAACGCCGACAAGCTCCTCCAAGACGGCAATCCTAGTCGCATCCTATTCGGATCCTGGAGTGAATGGGAAGTAGTATCCCCCGCCACTGTTGGATTCTCCTCCGGCGCTATACTGGGCTACAAGAGAACGCACGGCGGCAATAATCTATCCGATGCTTATCCCGGTGGCTTGTCGATTACTAATAACGAAACTGGCATCTTATGCTTTATATCCAAGATGACCCTCGGTAATCGTGACGATTGCACCGGCACTCCCGCTCCAAACCCTTCTAATATTTCTGGACACACTCCTAGTGGTATGAATGAAATCATTCTTGCTCGCTTAGCTACTCGCTACGTTGAGACCTATAGAGCTGGGGACGAACTCCCCCTAGAATACGGCGTTACTTACTTCACCGACCTCCCCGGCTCTCCTGCCAATGCTGCTAAGGGCGAGATTACAGAGACGATAGACGGAAAACTAAGTGTGGTTGTTCCCAAAAAGAATACATACGTATATGACCTAGCCAGAGTCCCTGGCGCCACAATTGATATGGATATCTACTACCAGGACAGCGTCTCATATAAAGCCATTTCCGAACTTCCTCAAGCCCTCATCATAGCTCGCGACCTCAATATTGACGCCGACGTCGTCAATATTGATTCATGGCTAGTCGTAGACGGCACACTTCGGACATGCCAACACGACCCTAAAGATTCAGATACCTGCACGAAGCAATTAGTCGTAAACGGCCCCACCTTCGTAGAAGGCCTAGAGCTCAACCGCACTTACGGAGCTTTCCCCGGCAGTGAGTCCTGCCAAGCTGGCTATTCTGGCACTACTCCAGAGCCCGCTTCGTGTGTCCCCGCTCTCAAGAACTCTGGCCACGCTGGCTCTATCGCCCCTGCCGAGCGCTTCAACTTGCGTTCCGACGCCTATCTTTGGGCGTATGCTCAGGCTCAAATCGTCCCCAAAGTTCCCACATCGTTCATGTTTGAAACATCAACAAGGTTATAGAGTAAATAGGTGGTGGTATGAAAAAAACTTTTACAGCAAGAACAAAAAGCTACAAGAAAGAGACCGTTACTATTCGTAAAGGCTTCACAGTCATAGAGGTCATATTATTCTTTGCTATATCTGGATTCTTGATAATTGGACTCCTACTCGGGATGACCTCGTCCATTGCGCGCCAGAGATACACGGACTCAGTTCAAGATTTTGCAGACTTCTTGAGAGGGCAATATTATGCCGTTTCTAACCCAGAACATACCATGACGAATAGTATACTTAATAGCCTTAGGGTCGGGAATAGTGCCTACGGGACAACTTTCCCTGGGTGTAATTTTGCAGCAGGAAGGGGGAGAACAAACTGTTCTATGTTCGGTAGGCTTATTGTTATAGGCGAAGACCCTAACAATGCCGGAGACGTCAGTACCTACATGGTTTTAGGGATAGAGCGAGAAGAATACCTCAGCACTAATCCACTAGACCGTATATTTAATTCTTCGCCATTAATTCCAGATGTAGGCTTAACAGATAGCTACACTATGCAATGGGGCGCCGTGGCGAGCGGTACCGTAATAAGTAGCCCGCCTGCTAGTTCGCCCGCCTATCCTCCCACCCCTATCGCCACTCGTGGCGCATCAATCTTAATTATCCGTCCTCCCCAGAGTCAAACCGTGCGAACATTTATACTGGAAGACAAAATTAATGTAGGCACATTTGTTAATAGATTCAACGCTGCAGTCGACGACCCTACCAGCCTATTATCTGATTATTTTAATATAGCCACTGGCGGATTAACCTTCCAAGAAAGACAACTAGATATATGTGTAGGCTCATCAGACGATCAAGGCAGGCAACGCTCAATTAGGCTATTAGCTGGTGGCACAAACCCGTCAGCGGTCGAGGTAGTCTCCGAAACAGACGGCAATCCATGCATAGCGCCATGATGCGTAGAGGAGACACAATTATAGAGGTGATGTTTGCTATAGCCATATTTTGCGCTGTTTCAATAATTTCTATTAGCCTGATGAACAGGGGTATCTATGTGGCGCAGTCTAATCTAGAGTCAACCATGGCTCAGAACGAAATCGATGCCCAGGCAGAGGCACTGCGCTTTATACAGAACAGCTACGCCGCAGAGTTTGAAGTCACGCCGGACTTTCAACACTACGACCTTGTTTGGAGGGAAATCTATGAGCTATCTGATACCTATGACGCCACCAATGATACGCTTATTATCTCGGGGGATATTCGCCAATGTGAAGACATATATAGCACCACGATGAGCGATAGGAATATAAGTAGTAATAATGGTTTTGTGATAAATACGAGGAACTTAAACATACTGACGTCCGGCCCTATGGCCGGCAAAGTACCCCCCTCCGCCGTCGTAAGTCATGCCGATCGCCCAGCTGACTTTCAGGCCTCGCCTCTCAACCCCAGAATTATCTATGGTACAGCAGCAATTAATTCCGACACCAGCTTGACAGAAACTGCTATCGACATCCAACTGGTTCAAGGTATTTGGATAACGGCCGTCAGAGACCCCGAACCCGTAGCTAATGCTGCAGGAGCCCTGACTCCGCGATATTTTGACATGTATATTCGCACTTGTTGGTTTCCACCAGGACGAACTACCCCAACTGTTCTCGGAACGGTCGTCAGACTATATAATCCGGAGGCGTCTATAAATGTGGCGATCTAATAAACATGACTTCAAGCGCGGATTTACCATAATAGAACTTATGATATCTATGACATTCGTAGCTGTTTTAATGGTCTCGGTGGCCTTCCTGATAATTCGCATGACCTCAATATACCAGAAGGGCATAACGCTAAAAACCGTCAATCAAGTTGGTCGTGATTTAATTACCGATTTCTCGCGCTCGGTGTCAGGCTCTCTAGTCGACGTAAATACGGGAACGCACTTCGTTGACCTCTCGCAAACAGGGACCGCTATAGGCGACATACAGACTACGGGCGCTTTTTGCACTGGGCGTTACAGCTATATCTGGAATACTGGATACGCTCTAAATGATTCATACGGCGCCAAGCCCATAAATCTCTCCTATACTGTTAGTGGCGCAAATCATACGCTTAACGCCTTTAGGCTACTCCGTATTGACGACGGCGCTCGCGCCGTCTGCGCTAAGTTTAG
>JGI994J12354_10005552_pt1 | contig 10824 bp, 10 predicted proteins | sample IntmicLarv3ML3BL_FD_12354 | JGI IMG/M metagenome (IMG submission 12354)
AGCTCGCTCCACGCGGCCACCTCCAGGGGGTCCTTACAGGTCTCGAAGAGGCGGCGCACGGCGTCGATGTAGATGGCGTCGCCCTCCTCCTCCATGGTGTTGACGGCGATAATGGCCTGGTTGAGCTTTTGCGACTTTTGGAAGTTGTGGAACTCCTCCATGGCCGAGCGCAGGGTGTCGCAGCAGCGGACGATGACGTCGGCAAAGGCCAGGGCCTCGGGCCGGATGGTGCGGATGTTGTACATGTAGAGGCGAATCAGGATGTCCTCGATGGTGTCGGTGACGTTGTCGAGCTCATCGGTCATCTGCATGATGTCCTCACGGTCGATGGGGGTGACGAACTCCTTGGCCAGGCGGTTGATGACGCCGTGCTTGGCCTGGTCGGCGGCGTGCTCGATTTTGTGCATGGTGGCGCGGTTGGCCGGCAGGGTGGTGGGGTCGAAGTTCTTGAGCACGGTGCGCAGGTACTCGGCGGCCTCGCAGGAGAAACCGACCAGCGTGACGAAATCTTCAAAATAGGGATTGCTTTTAGCCATATATGGCACATCCTTTCAATGTGGGGTGGGATTCTTGCCTCCGGCGGCTTAGGGTGTTTTTGAAAAAACCCCCTAAGAACCCCAAAACTTTTGGAAATTGTGTTACACACAATTTCAGAATAAATAATAATCAGAAAATCATGTGCAACATGATTTTCATAAAGTTTTTGCGCAAACTTTTTTCAAAAAGTTTGCGGGGTTTGGGGCAGCGCCCCAAGGTCTATAGCACAGCGGTCAACAGCTTGGCCATCAGGAAGCCGATGAGGCCGCAGCCGGGGAAGGTGAGAATCCAGGTGAGCACCATCTCGCCCACCACATTCCAGTTGACACTCCGCAGCCGTTTCGCCGCGCCCACGCCCATGATGGCCGTCGTCTTGGTGCTGGTGGTGGAGACCGGGATGCTGGTGAGGGACGCGATGAGCAGGCATCCCGCGCCGGCAAGGTCGGCGGCAAAGCCCTGGTAGGTCTCGAGCTTGACCATGTCCATGCCGACGGCCTTGATGATGCGATAGCCACCGATGGAGGTGCCCAGGCCCATGACGATGGAGCACAGCAGAATGAGCCAGAAGGGAATCTCAAAGGTGTTGCCGGCGCCCGTCTGTCCGCCGGCCAGGGCCATGCCAAGGAGAAAGACGCCCATGAACTTCTGCCCATCCTGGGCGCCGTGCATGAAGGCCATGGCGGCGGCGCCGCCAATCTGTGCGTTTTTGAAGAAGCCCCCCGTCTTGCGCCGGTCGGCCTTGCGGAAGATGAGCTCGATGCCCTTGACGGAGACAAAGCCCATGGCAAAGCCCAGGAAGGTGGACAGCGCCAGTCCGATGAGCACCTTGCTCCACTCCGCGCCGTTGACACCCTCGAGGCCGCCGTGCATGGCAATGGCCGCGCCGGTGAGGCCGGCGATGAGGGCGTGGCTCTCGCTGGTGGGGATGCCGAAAACCCAGGCGGCCACGGCCCACAGCACAATGGCAATCATGGCGGCGCACAGGCCGATGAGGGCCTCGTGGGAATTGTCGCCGAAGTCGACCATCTTATAGATGGTCTCGGCCACGGTTTTGTTGACCATGGTCATGACCAAAATGCCCAGAAAATTGAAGACGGCGGCCATCATAATGGCCGGCCTCGGGGCGATGGCCTTGGTCGAGATGGCGGTGGCGATGGCGTTGGGCGCGTCGGTCCAGCCGTTGACCAAAATAACGGCCAGGGTCAGAAGCACCGTAACGAGCAGGGCCGGGTTGCCCGGCAGCTGTGAGACAAAGCCGATAAACTCAGTCATGGGCGTCCCTCCCCATGGCGCTCCGGCGGCAGTGGTTCCGGAAGATGTGTGCAAGCATGGCGTCAACTCCTTGGGTAAAATAGCGGTAAAATGGCGGTAAAATCCGCCTCTGAATGATAAAATTATAACACCCCGATGGGGCCTGTACAATGCCATAGTGGAAAAAACTGTGTAAAGATTGTGTCAAATGAGGCGGGGGGGCAGGTTGATTACCAATCGCCAGTCGTCCCATGCAGGGCCTCCGCAAAAACCCACACTCCCCTCTTGACAAGCCGTACTCCTTAAGGTATACTTTAGTTAGTTTCAGCTAACTAGCAACTGCTTCGGAGGGATTCTCATGTCCACTGTTAATAATCGTCCGGCCTCTCACACTGCGCCTCGCGCCCGGAAGGCGGCCGCCTTCATCGAATCCAACCTGGCCGAGGACATCAGCCTCATGGATGTCTGCCGCCACACGGGCACCAGCCGCTGCCAGATGTGTCGCCTGCTGCGGGCCAACCTGGGCCGCAGCTTTTGCGAATACCTCACCGACCGCCGCATCGACCAGGCCAAGCGCCTGCTGCTGCAAACCGAGCTGCCCAGCCAGCAGATTGCCGGCGCCTGCGGCTTTGCCTCGGCCTCCTATTTCACCACCGTCTTCCGCAAGCGCACCGGCCTGCCCCCGGCACGCTTCCGCGCCGAGCACAGGGATTGCGATACACATTTATAATTGCATGAGGGCTTTCGATATGCTACACTGTCACCAATAGTTAGAAATAACTAACTCATCTGGCCGCCAGTCCCCTTCGGGCGGACGCCCGACGCCGCTCTAGCCCTCCATTGCGGGCCGGTGCTGCTGGGGCAAGCACCCATCCCCGATGATTGCAAGCGGCACGGCAGCCAGTTTGCCGCATTCTAGCGCGCCAGCTATTGGGGTTCCACCCCAAACCCCGTTCAAGAAACTTTTTGAAAAAAGCTTCTTGAAAATCTTCAAAAACTTTAATTAAAATCGTGTTTCACACGATTTTGAGAGTTTCTGTTTGCACAACCAACCTCACCCATTCTCCCCCTCTTTTATATGAACCATAGGGAAGCCCGGAGGCTATGCCTCCGGGCTTTTCTGTGTGTTGGGTTTTGGGAAGCGGTGCGCCGAGGTCGCCGCACCCTACGCAGGGCGCTATGCCCCTGCTGCGCCTTTTAGCTCGAGAAATTAGTTGAGTAGTTCTTCGCATCCTCCACCGCAAAGCCGCTCATGCGCAGCATTTCGGCGATGGGCTGGACATCCTGAATATCCAAGCGGATGACGGCCTGGAAGGTGGTGCCGCCCTCGATGGGGAACATGGCGATGCGCTCAATCTCGACGCCCTGCTTGCTGATGACGCCGGTGATGGCGGCCAGCTGGCCCGGCTTGTTCTCCATGTTGACCGCGATGCGGCCGCCGGTGGAGCGCACGCCGAGAAGCTCGACGAAGGCGTCAAAAATGTTGCTCTCGGTGATGATGCCCACCAGCATACCGCCCTGATCGACCACGGGCAGCGAGCCGATTTTGTAGGCCCGCATCATGAGGGCGGCTTCCTCGATGAAGTCGTCCTCCCGGATGGTGATAATCTTCTGGTCCCGGGGGATGGCGTCGCGCACCTTGACGCGGTCGAAGAGGTAGGTGGCCTCGTGGGCGTCCAGCGTGCTGACCGACGAGGGCATGGCCCGGCGGATGTCGGACAGGGAGAGCATGCCAACCGGCTTGCCGCCCTCCACCACCGGCAGGTGGCGGATGCCCTTGTCGCGCATGGTCTTCATAGCCGTTTCGATGGTGTCGTTGCGCGCAATGGTGATGACACTTTTAATCATTCTCTCATGGATGAGCATGGTTTTTTTACCTCCTAAAATGCCTTTGGTAAGCGATGGCTATGTCCAGCCGTCAGATTGCCTTCGCAGGGGCGCCCTTGACCATGTAGGGGACGGGTTCCCCGTCCCGTAGGTATGGAAGAAGGTCGGCGGGACGGGAAACCCGTCCCCTACACGCGCAAAGGGTTTGGGGCGAAGCCCCAAGGTCTGCCGGCGTGGGAGGCTTAGTGCTCGCCGCCGCCCAGATAGGCCTTGATGACCTTCTCGTCGTTCTTGAGCTCGGCCCCCGGGCCATCGAGGACGATGTTGCCCGTGTCGAGGACATAGCCGTAATCGGCCAGGCCCAGGGCCATCTTGGAGTTCTGCTCGACCAACAAAATGGGGGTGCCCTCCTCGTTGAGGGCCTTGATAATACGGGAGATTTCAGCCACAATCAGGGGCGCGAGGCCCATGGAGGGCTCATCGAGCAGCAGCAGCTTGGGGGCCGCCATGAGGCCGCGGCCGATGGCCAGCATCTGCTGCTCGCCGCCCGAAAGGGTGCCGCCCATCTGCTTGTGGCGCTTGCCCAGGATGGGGAAGCGGTCGAACACCGACTGGATGCGGCGCTTGCGCTCGGCATCGTCCTTGAGGATGAAGGAGCCCAGCTCGAGATTCTCGGTGACTGTCAAATCCTTGAAAATCCGGCGGCCCTCGGGGATGTGGATGAGGCCGCGCTGGACAATCTCGTGGGCCGCCATTTTGGTGATATCCTCACCCATAAAGGTGATTTTGCCCGCCTGGGCCGGCGTGATGCCCGAGATGGTTTTGAGGGTGGTGCTTTTGCCCGCGCCGTTGGAGCCCAGCAGGGTGACGATTTGGGTGCCGGTCACCTCGAAGCTGATGCCCTTGAGGGCGGCAATCTTGCCGTAATAGGTTTCGACGGCCTCTACCTTGAGAACGGCCTCGCTCATGCGCCCACCTCCTCCTCTTCGTCGTCCCGGCCCAAATAGGCCTCGATGACCAGGGGGTTGGCCTGGACCTCGGCGGGGGTGCCCTCGGCGATTTTGTGGCCGAAGCTGATGACGACCACCTTTTCGGAAATCTGCATCACCAGGCCCATGTCGTGCTCGATGAGGAAGATGGTGATGCCTAGCTCGTCCCGGAAGCGGCGGATGAGGCCGACCAGATTGTTTTTCTCCTCCTGGTTGAGGCCGGCGGCCGGCTCGTCTAAAAGCAGCATTTTGGGCTTGCTGGCCAGGGCGCGGGCCCACTCGACCCGGCGCTGGTCGCCGTAGGCGAGGTTTTTGGCCACCTTGTCCTTGAGGTGCAGGATGCCGACAAAATCAAGGCATTCCTCGGCGTTGCGGCGGATTTCGGCCTCCTCCTTGCGCTGGGCCGGGTGGCGCAGCAGGGCGCCGCCCACGAACTGCTTGCCCAGGCGGTGGGCGCCGCTCATGACGTTTTCCATGACGGTCATGTTCTTGAACAGGCGCACGTTTTGGAAGGTGCGGATGATGCCCTTGTAGGTGATTTTGTGGGGGCGGATTTTGAGCAGCGACTGGCCCTCGTAGAGAATCTCACCGCTGGTGGCCTTGTAAAAGCCGGTGAGGCAGTTGAAGGCCGAGGTCTTGCCCGCGCCGTTGGGGCCGATGAGCGCGGTGATTGAGCCCTCCTCCACGGTAAAGGTCAGGGTATCCACTGCGGTGATGCCGCCAAATCGCATGGTCAGGTCGGTGACTTCCATCAATGCCATGGGTTGTTTCACACTCCTTTCATGCCCTTAGCGGCGACGCTCGGGCCACAGGCCCTGTGGGCGGAAGATCATAACAATGATGAGCAGCAGGCCAAAGAAGAGCATGCGCATGTCGCCCACCACGGGCACATCGCGCAGCAGCTCGGGCAGGATGGAGAAGACGGCAGCGCCCATGATGACACCGGGAATCTTGCCCATGCCGCCCAGCACCACGGCCAGCAGCACGTTGGCCGACATGGTGAAGGTGAGGTCGTTAGGGGTAATGGCCATCATCTTAACGGCATAGAAGCAGCCGGCGATGGCACCCAGCACGGCACCCATGATATAGGCCCACAGCTTGTAGCGGGTGGTGTCGATGCCCATGGCCTCGGCGGCGTCCTCATCCTCGCGGATGAACTCGATGGCCCGGCCAAAGCGCGAGTTTTTGATGCGGTTGGTGATGATGACAAAGATGACCACCAAAATGAGGAAGACGACATACCAGTGGGTCATCTTGCTCAGGCGGATGCCGAAGAACTCGGGGCGGGGGATGGCGTTGAGGCCGGTGGCCTTGCCGGTGATTTCCAGGTTGCGGGTCGTGATGCGGATAATCTCGGCAAAGCCCAGGGTGACAATGGCCAGATAGTCGCTGCGCAGGCGCAGGGTGGGCGCGCCGGTGGCCACGGCGGCCAGCATGGCCACCACAATGGCGGCCGGGATGGTCAGCCAGAAGCTCCAGTTGAAGCGCAGCATGAGAATACCGGTGGTGTAGGCGCCAATGGCGAACTTGGCGATATAGCCCAGGTCACACAGGCCGGTGAAGCCGATGATGACATTGAGGCCCAGGGCCAGCAGCATGTAGAACATGGCCGTGATGAGCACATTGAGCAGGTAAGCGTTGCCGTAAAGGGGCACTGTGGCGGCGATGACGGCCAGCACGCCCAGGGTAATCCAGCGGTTGCGCTTGTTGTCCATGAACTCGTAGGCCTGCTCGACCAATTTGGCGAAAAAGCCGACCTTGGGGGCATTGCCCTCTTGAGGAGGCAGCGCATTATTCATTTTATCCATCGGCTACATCCTCTCAATCTCAGTTTTGCCCAGCAAGCCGTTGGGCTTGAAGATGAGCATGATGATGAGCAGACCAAAGGCAAAAACGTCCTTCCAGGCCGAGCCGAGATACTGGGTGCCGAAGGCCTCCAAAAGGCCGAGAAGCAGGCCGCCCAGCATGGCGCCGGGAATCGACCCGATGCCGCCCACCACGGCGGCGGTGAAGGCCTTCATGCCGATGATATAGCCCATAAAATAGTGCAGGTTGCCGTAGTAGACGCAGGCCATACTGCCGGCCACGGCGGCCAGGGCCGAGCCGATGAAGAAGGTGAGGCCGATGACCTTGTTGACATTGACGCCCATGAGGCGGCAGGTGTCTTTATCCAGCGAGATGGCGCGCATGGCCTTGCCCCACATGGTGCCGCCGATGAACCGGGTGAGCGCCACCATCAAAATGGCCGATATGGCCAATATGACAATCTGTATGTAGGTGATGGTTATATTGCCGAAGGCAAGGCCGGCTGAATTGTCCACGCTGTGCTCGAAGAACATATACTGGCTGTTGGTAATGCCCATAACGGCGTTGTAGATGACCAGTGAAACACCGACCGCCGTAATGAGCATGGATAACCGCGGCGCGCTGAAGAGCGGGCGATAGGCCAGGCGCTGGGCCAGATAGCCCAAAATGCCGCAAAAAATCATGGCCGACAGCATGGAGAGGGCAATGCCCAGCCAGCCGCTGGCAAATCCGCCCACCACGCTGAAGGTGGCCAGGCAGGCAAAGGCACCCACCATGTACACATCGCCATGAGCAAAGTTGAGCAGCTTAATGATGCCGTAAACCATGGAGTAGCCGAGGGCTACCAGTGCGTAAAAGGAACCGAGCATCAGCCCGTTAACAAGCTGTTGCAGGTTGGTTTCCAAAGCCGAAAATCCCATCTGAGCTTCACCACCTCATCATTCCTAGAGAATTGGGGGACAATGGGTGCCTTGCGGCACCCATTGTCCCCAACAAAAGCTGTATCAGTTAGGGCGTAACAAGCTGGAATTTGCCATCCCTGATCTGAAGGATGATGAAGTTGGAAATTGCAAGCTCGTGGTTGGGGGCGAACTTGATGAGGCCCGACAGGCCGAGATATTCAATTTTCTCAATCTCGGCGATGACCTTCTCATAATCCAGGGTGTTGGCCTTCTTGACGGCCTCGGCCAGCACCATCATGGTGTCGTAGCTCAGGGTCGAATAGGTGCCGGGATCCACCTTGTGCATATCGTTGAAGCGCTTGATATAGTCCGCGCCGCCCGCCGAGAACTCGACGAAGGGAGGCGAGGTGACATAGACGCCTTCACCGGCTGCGCCGCAGCCCGTGATGAGCTCGGGGGAGGAGGAGCCGTCGCCCACGCAGATCTCGCCGGTGTAGCCGCCCTGGCGAAGCTGCTTGATGACGTTGGAGCCGTCGGCAAAGTATCCGCACCAGTACACGATGTCGGCGTTGGCATTGCGGATGGCGGTGACGATGGCCGAGACATCAGCCGCGCCCTTTTCCATAACCTCGGTGGCCACGATGCCAACGCCATAATTGGGCATGGCGGCCGTCACCAGCTCGGCCAGGTTCTGGGTGTAGGAGTCGCCCTGATGAATCAGAGCCATGCGGGAAACGCCCAGGCTGGTGCACAGGTCGCCCAGGGAGAGGCAGGCATGGGTGCCGGGGCTGTTGACCATGAAGGCCGTCTTGAGACCCAGCTCGGTGATTTTGGTCGAGTTGGCCGCCGAAATCAGGGTGACCAGGTTCTCGGCGTCAAACAGGGGCAGTGCGGGGGTGGTAGCACCCGAGCAGTAGCCGCCCACGACGAAGTCGGGCTCGGCCGAGATGATCTTGGTAGCCGCCTGGCTGGCCATGGAGGCGTCGCAGCCATCGTCGGCGGGATAGAGCTCAATCTGGCGGCCCAGCAGGCCGCCGGCTGCGTTGATTTCCTTAACAGCCAGCTCGTAGCTCTTGAGCATGTCACTGCCATAGTAGGCCTCGGGGCCGGAGGTGGGGGTGAGGACGCCGATGACGATGTTGCCGGAATCTTTGCCGGCGCAGCCGACCAGCACGAAGGAGGCGGCCAGAATCAGAGCCAGGATCAGAGCAATCTTTCTTGTCATGAGTAATTTTTCCCCTCTCATCAATTTATCAAGGCCCAATCGCGCCCCGGAGGGCACGGCTTGGAGCGTTTGATTATTTTTCAGGCGGACATTTCCCAAGAGACTCGGCTTCCACTTCCCTTCAAAGGATACTCCCAAAGTCGCGATGATAACAGAAAGCCACTCTCCCGGACTAAGCAAAAGAGGGGCTGAACGGAATCGGCGTCGGTTTGGCAAATTATCCAGAATAACCAACGGGAACCCATTTGACTTTGGGTATTATTTATAACTAATATAGCAGATTTGCCGGCTGTTTGCAATAGTTAATTTTCTGTTAACAGGTTTTTCTGCCGGCATTTTACCCCTTTTGATGCGGTGCATAAGTTTTTTGTAGGGTTTTGTGATACAGTGCGTATTAACAGATGCCGGCACAAAAGGAGGCGATGCCATGACCGTGCTGACCAACGCCCCGGCCCTCCCGCTTGAGGACGACCGCAGGGCCTGGGTTGAGGGCCTTTACAGGCAATACTCGGCCCGGGTTTTCCGCTTTATGCACTACCGCCTGGGGTCTCGGGAGCAGGCCGAGGACCTGACGGCCCTCACCTTCCAGCGGGTCATCGAAAACGCTGAGCACTTCAATCCCGCCAAGGGCAGCGAGGCCGTGTGGCTGTTCACCCTCGCCCGCAGGGTGCTCATCGACCACACGCGGCGCCAGCGGCCCTCGGTGCCTTTGGATGGGTTGGAGCATCTGCCCGGCCCCTCGGCGGGGCCCGAGGCGAGGGCCGAGCAATCTGAGCGGCTGGCCGCTCTGGGGAGGGCTTTGCAGAAGCTCAAGCCTCGGGAGCTGGCCGTTGTCTCCCTCAAGTACGCCGGCGAGCTGAGGAGCGCCGAGATTGCCAAGGTCTTGGGGCTGAGCGAGAAAAACATCGAGGTCATACTGTCCCGCACGCGGCAAAAGCTGCGTTTGATGTTGGAGGAGGACACCCATGAAAAGTGACAATGCGCAAGAATTAGACGCTCTTTTTATACACTATAACGAAAGCCTTCCTGCACCCGATGATGCCGCCCTCGAGCGCGCCTTCGAGAAGGCGGGGGCGCGGAGCCGCAGGTTCCGCCCGGGCCGTACCGTGGCGCTGGTGGCCGCCTGCGCGGCGCTGTTCACCATGACGGTGTTCGCGGAGGATATTGTGGAGCAGGTGCGCGAGCTGTATAACGTGCGCGCCGGAGAGCTACGAGTATCGGTGGTGGATGAAATTTCCAGCACACCGGGCCACGAGATAAGGGAGAGCGCCAGTCTATATGGCCTTAGCAATCTGCGCCGAATCGGTGGCATGGGCGGTTATGCGCTTGGCCGCGCGTCCCGCCTTTTTACCAGGTTGGAGGATGCCCAACATAGTGTTCCGTACCCCCTGCCCCTGCCGAATTTTGCGCCCGAGGTGACGCCGTTTCTCGTAACGGTGTATGAGCTTGAACCCGGTTATAGCGAGCGGGCCTGGCTTTACTACACCGGGCCCGAGGAGGAGAGCCACTCGCTTGTCATTGAGTATGTCGGCCCCGGTGCCTACATTGATATGTCAAGTACTTATGGCTATCAGGTTGTCTCGGTGCTGGGCGTGGATGTCATTTGGGCCGATGCCAGCTATCCGGCCGGAACGCCGGAAAACCCCCGGTATGTGCCACAGCTGGTGCTCCATGTGCTGTGCAATCGGCTCAAGCTGACCCTCAACTTCGACCTCACCTACGACGAAGCCCTTCCATTGGTTGAGGAGGTGGTCAAGCAGGCCCTGGCCATCGACTGGGAGGTTATCAAGGCCGATTTGGACAACGGCTGGCAGCCCGCCCTGGCCGAGGCCGAGCCGCTGGCCTATCCCCCGCTCACCTTGGAGGGCCATGGGTTTCAGGCGGTTAATGGCACAACCTATCGCACGGCGGACGGCCTGACGGCCACGCTGCTGCAGCACTACCGCGGGCCGGATTACCGGGGCTTTACCATCAGCGATGAAGGCACCGACTGGACGATGCTGGCCTTGGCCCACACCCGCACCCTCGAGCTGGACGGCGCCGATGGCCGCTGGGTCGATTTAAGCCTCTATCCGCACCTTCTTGAGACCGGGAGCGAGGGCACATCGTTCCGCTTCCTGTGCAATCGGCTGGAAATTTCCCTCACCCTGCCCATGGGGTACGATGAGGCATTGCCCATTGTTCAGCAGGTGGTGCAGGATGCCTTGTCCATTGATTGGGGGGCTGCGTAGGGGCAGACCTCGCGTCTGCCCGGAGGGGTTCTGTCGGGGTGGCGGGCCGACACAAG
>JGI994J12354_10005553_pt1 | contig 10823 bp, 11 predicted proteins | sample IntmicLarv3ML3BL_FD_12354 | JGI IMG/M metagenome (IMG submission 12354)
TTGGTTTCATGGCAAATTTGTCCTATTAGAACTTTCATATCTAACCTCCGCTCATCAGATTTTTCTTACATTAATTATACAGACTTTTTCCCTCCGGCGCAACAATGTTATTATTTTAGTCATCAGAGGAAAAGAAAAATATAGACCATTGGGTTATATAAGAATATTTCAGCAGAAATAATAAGGTTTGATACATATTGTGGGCCATGTATAATAATTTTAGAGTAGTTGGCTCTCGTTAACCGCAAATATGTCCTTTCCGGGCCGGCTGCTTTTAGTTGGGCTGTTCAATATTATGACGGAGTTATTGATTTGCCGGCGGACACATATTTGCGCATAACCGAATGGCTCTCCATTATGGGAACGGAAGTTTATGCACAGAGCGACGGCAGATGGACATGCCGAATCAGAAGATATTTGCTTCAAACTCTATATCTTCTTGATGATATTTTTATGGACAGAAAAAAGATAAGCGGCGTAAAACGGGAAAAATCACCTGTAGATATTGTCATGGAATATATTCATACCAATTATTCGAATAATATTAAGTTGGATGCCCTTTGCGATATGTTTACACCAACAGAACAACACTAAACAGAAATTTCAAGGCAAAAACCGGCAAAAGCATCATGGATTACCTGCTTTGCTACCGCATAAAAATAGCCTGTGAAACCTTGGCTCAAACCAATATTACTATATCGGAAATCGCCGAGGCTACAGGCTTTAAATATGACACATATTTTATTAAACAATTCAGCAAAAAAATGGGCCAAAGCCCTAAGGAATATCGTTATGCCATGTGGTATAAAGCGGGGGAGGTATAAAGCATATAGGGAGTAATTTGTTGAAATTTATCAGTGGAAATGGGTACTGGAAAATTTATATTTTAAAAACCAGATGGTTAAAATTCATCTGGTTTTTAAAATACAACACTTATTATTTTTTTACTAAAACTTACTATCCTGTCTTGCTTTGCGAATTAAGTTGTTCTATGATTTTGACTGTTTTATATAGCTTGAGAAAAACCCCAATATGCAAGCTGCTCCGCCTACTAAGCTGGCAGGTTTTGATATTATGTTTTTTGCTGTTGCGGCTAGCTCACCGTTAAGCGTGATAATCGAAGCGGCCTGTGCAAAAACTAAGCAAACAGCCAGTGTGAAGCAAAGAATAATGGCAAATAAAAAAATGTTATTAATAACCTTTTTAACGGAATCCATGGCACACCTCCTAGGCGTTGATTATGGGAAGAATTCCCATTGCGATGAGTGAAGCTATAATCAGCGTTGGTATGACATAATGCAAAATCATAGGCTTAAATGTAGCACTGACATCTTCTACACCTGCAATACCGCATGATATAAAAATCGGCGCTGAACTTGGTGGTGAAGCGCCTTCGGTGGAAACGAAAATAAGAAAAGCGACAACTGTGGCGACAGGGTTAACGCCTACACCGACCATAGCTGTAAAAGCAACAGGCCCGAGACCGACGGTAGTTGCGGTTGCGCTGAGCGGCCCTGCAACAAGAACAACAATAATGCCTACGGCAATAATCATCAAGAATGGTGGCATATTCATACTTTCAAGCAAAATCTGGAGATCAGTGCCAAATCCGGCTGAAGTAAGTGCAACACTTCCGGCAAGGGCAAAGATACCGGAGGCTCCGCTTGGTACACATGTTTTTTGAACTGACATAATCAATTCTTTCCACTGAGGAAGGTTTTTAGGCAACATTTCCCGCCCTTCAATCAGGCAGATAAGGGTAATTAATACAGGCACCCAAATAATTATGTTTATGGCTCCGGAACCTGTACTGCCGAAAGATTCAGCAGCTTCCAATGCATTAGCCACAGGGCCGATGATGAGTGACAGCGGCACTAAAATGCCCAGCAGCAGAAATAATGAGCTTCCGCCTTTTTGCAGTGCAACTTTAAGAGAATCAATTTGCTCGGAAGGCAGAGCGGGAATTTTATATTTCCAGACATAGTAACGTACAAGAATCATTCTGTAGAGCAATGCCCACAAGCCGCCGCAGAGCAGGGGAATATAAAGGTCGCTTGCGCCCATATGCTGGGCCACGGTAGCAGAGCCAAGCATAAGTAACATGGAGGAAGATGCGGGCAAGCAGATACCCAACCCGGCATTTCCTGAGTTCATTGTTGCGGCAACTTCTTTCGGCCAGCCTGTTTGAATAAGCCATGGGACAGTTATAGTGCCCACTGTAGCGGCATTGCCTGTGCCTGATCCAGAGGCCAGCCCAAACAAGGCGCTGGCACAGGAAGATACGTATCCCGGGCCGCCGCGGACTCTCCCTAAAATCGAATTTAGGATATTAACCAATCTTTGAAAAATGCCGGTTTTTGACATGATTGTAGACATAATTAGAAAAAGTAAAATAGCTAAGATAATATCGCTCTGCATAGCGCCTACAAAACTTCTAAGTAACACCGTAGGCATGTTTGCACCATTAAAAGCTGAAGCGATAAGCAGGCCTATGGCCATTGCTTCTGCAATATGACGTTTTACTACAACATTCCAGATGATAATAAATGAGATATACACAATAAAGGCCCAAACGCCGATTCCAATACTCACATCTATTCCTCCTATCCGTGATGGATGCCAGCTTAAACTTTTTCGTAAGCATCCTTATTATAGTTGAATTTTCTTAATAGAAACAGGAATTATATGTATCATAGTGTTATTTCCAGGGAGGTTAAAGGCGCAGCCTGTTGCGCGCCATAAGTATCGCGTTCTCCGAAACTTCCGGAATCTTTAGGTCGTATGATAGTGGCCTTAAAGGCGTTGGCTGCATCAAACCAAACAAATGTTACTAACTTGTCCGGCTCAATGTTGTATAGTCGGCAGAATTTCTGCTCCGTTAAAACTCCGCTATCCCGTACCTTGAGATATGTTTCGGTGTCGTTGAAAATCACATCGAATGTCAGCTCAAATGGGCCGGAGTTTTTACTGCGTATAATGCTGGTTAAATCATTAAGTGTCGGCATACTTGCATCCTCCTATTCTACATTATGGTATTCGGTTGTGAAAAAGGCAATGGGGTCATCTAAGGCGACTAAATGGTAAACATTGAACTGATAAGTTGCGCCCACGGCAAAATCGGATGGAGCAAATGGGAAAGCCATATTTCCGGCTGTAGATTTGCGGCCTTCAAAGGGGCCGTGCATCATTCCGGCGCGCACTTTGGAGCATATGGCAGATGCCTGTTCTTGGGTAGGGGCAACTATTTCACCTACTACGCACAATTCGTGGGATGATATATTTTTAATAGGTTCACGGTCGCCCATTACGCCGTCTTTGCCGTAAACTTTAAGATCGATATGATATTGGCTCTTGTCTAAGCCTATGTAAGTCGCTGTTTGGTCAGCCATGTAATGACCAATACCAATCAGCGAATCTATAGCCGAAACCGCTATAGGATCACGCACTGCTCCGATAAATATAGCGCGGTATCCGGCCAGTTTTGAACCCTCTAACTTAACACGATAGACTTCATCAGGAACAAAGCGACTACCCTTAATGCGCACAGCATTGTTATCCAACTGCTCGAAGGAGCTAAGCTCCAAATTAAGCACACCGCCCGGCCCCGGCAGCAGGAATGGGTGTGATTTTTCATAAAGCGTATGAGCTGCAACCGACAGCGGTGTAGCTTTTTTTTCGGGAGATAAACTTTGGATAACAAATGATTCGTCGTTGATAATGCCCAGAATGGGGCCGTTCCCTCCGGGAATAGTGCATAATGTACCGCATTCTATTATTTTACCCATGTGATAGGCCAAACCAAGGTTTTCAATGCCATTGTAAACACAAGCGGCTACGGCCATAGAAGGATCGTAAGAGCGGCCTGCAATAATCAAATTAACTCCCTTTGAAAGAGCCTCCAAGTAGGGTTCATGTCCCATCTGCGCTACGATTTCCGTGGCAAGGTCTATTTCTGTGTCAGTCAATTCGGGAACACCGGTCATAGATATGATGTCACCGGCTGCCAGCTTTTCTTTTAGCCATGCTTTGTCGGCGGTTGCATTGATTACGGCTACTCGCAGTTTCCATCCTTTTGTACGTGCTAATTCCTCCGCTGCTTCCATAGTCCATTTAATATGCGGCCTACCGCCTGAACCTCCGGCCGAGCCGATTATGACGGGAATCCGGTTGGCCAAGCCGGCTGTAAGCATAACATCAAGATCCTGCATTGTAGCCATTTTGCTGACAATTCCAACTCCGGCGCCCAGCTTATGCGGCCCGGCATCGGTGGAACCTGCATCTGCCACAATAGCATGGGGCTTCATGGCCATCCCGGCGTCAAATGCCGCCTGGTCAATATTGTAGCCCATCATTCCGGTGGGTGCCAATATGCGTACTTCTTTCATAATATGGATACCTCACATTCTGCAGGTAACGGTGCAAAACTGTTAAAAATTATACACCGTTGCCGAGTGTATGGCGCAGGTTAACATGCGCCATATTAAACCACAAACATAAACATATGTTGACGATTTAATACTAATAATGTACACTAATGGCAATATAAAGTAAAATACAGTTTAATTCATATTATCAATAGAGAAATACTTATGAGGAGCTAAATTATGACAGACCGTCAATTGAATTACCTTGTAGCCTTAGCGGATGAGAAAAATATGACAACGACTGCTCAGCGGCTGTTTATCAGCCAGCCATCTCTGAGCTATTTATTAGCGCATGTTGAAAAAGAGCTGGGCGTTGCCATTTTCAACAGGGAAACCAATCCAATCTCTCTAACATATGCCGGAGAGAAATATATTACTGCTGCCAGAAAAATACTGGACATTCAACGAGGGATGATAAATGAAGTGGAGGACATAAAAAAAGGCAGCAGAGGCAGCCTTCGGATTGGTTGCGGAACCCAGGTTTCAGCTTTTTTGTTGCCTAAGATTCTACCGGGCTTTATACGAGAGCATCCCAATGTTGATCTAAAATTGGTGGAAGAAGGGCATTCATTGCTATGCGAAAAACTTAATTCAGGAGAGTTGGACATAATAATTGCTAATAGGCCGGTGCAGGGGACTCAGACCGAGTCGGTTTTGCTCAGCGAAGAAGAATTGGTTCTTATGGCTCCTATTTCTTTTCAGGCCGAGTCTCATGAGGAGGCAGGCAAGGCTTTCCCTGTTATTGAGGCCAAAAGGCTTGAAGGAATACCATTCGTTTTACCAAAAAAGAGCTCTAATATAAGAATTATGATTGATCAACTGTTTTCCGGTTTGAAGATAACTCCCAATGTTATTTTTGAAACTGCAAACATCAATACCTGTGTTTCAATGGTTGAAAGCGAAATTGGTTTTACCATATATCCGTATTCATCTATAACAGCAGGAAACTTAATGGTGAAACAGTATAGTTTTCAAGGAGAGCATAGACGAAATCTTTCTGCTTATTTTAGAAAAAACAGCTATAAATCACAATTCATGACTGATTTTATTCAGATGTGTAGCGATCTTTTTGAATATGGTTCCATTAAATAGATGTAGCTTCATCATTGCAGAGTGATTTCATTGGATAATAAGTAAGCGTGTGTCGGTTTTTTCCGTAATTAGCTGAAGATTTACAAAGAATCTAAGAGGAGGCATTTGGTTTTCAAAGTATCGAAGCTGCAATGCACATACATAGTCCGCTTGACCACCTTTGTTTTATTAACGCTGCTCTCGGCCAAGCCATTGCTATAATCGTATAAAACGGCAGCTTTAACGGTTTCAATATCTTGTACCAGCCCATTTAGGAATGAATTTATTTCATCAACACCGAGAGAGGCAGCTTTTTTTATCCAATGAAAAAGCTGCTTCTTTTTTTGATTTTAAAATGCTCTTGAATTCATTCACAATATTTAAAATATCTTGACAGACAGTATAGATTTCGAACACCGTGGCAAGCTGCTCTGCGGATATGCTCTTAAGTTTTTCAAGCGGTTTATATAAAAGCGCAACAATCACTTTTTGTCAATGAAAGCCATGTGAATATTTGGGTCTGCCGTGTGCTGCAAATCCCGCCTCATCCTGCATTCCTTAGAAATAAAACCCCGGATGGCGTCTATCGTGCCAGTATAGCCTTTTTCTTCTATAGTTTTATTTGGTTAAGAGACTCTTCAATAGCATTTGTGTAATTTTTCAAATCATGAATAATCTCTTTTGCGTAATCTGGATAAGAGGGCGAGTCTACAGAAACGGATATAGAGCCAATCGGCAGTCCATTTTTTTGCAATATAGGAGTAGCAAAGCAAAAGATATCCTGCGCAGATTCGCATGCGTTTAGTGAATAGCCTTGCAAACGCACACGCTCCAGTTCTTCCAGCAATTTATCTATGGATACAATACTGTTTGGTGTTACCGGGACAAATTTGATGGTGCGAATCAATTCCTGCTGACGTTTTGGAGAAGAATATGCCAAAATACTTTTTCCGCCTGCGGTAAGATGGAATGGGTGACTTGTGCCGCGAGGTGGCGTTTTAGCGTTTTGAATACTGTGCGGAGGATCTATTTTTTCAATACACAATACTCTATTGTTCTGCTCCACTGCCATATGGGTGGTAACATTGAATTTTGCCGTTAATTTAGCGATATAAGGCAAAGAGACCTCAACAAATCGGTTTATTGTTACTACGTTTGCCCCAATAATAAAAGATCTGGCACCTAAACGATATTTGCCGTTTTCGGGGCTTTGAACTATATAGTCCATTTGTTCTAATGTGCGAAGAAGACGATGAGTAGTGCTGGGTGCAAGCCCAATGGCAGCAACAATCTCTTTGAGGCGAAGCTCCGGTTTTTCACGCGTGAAAACAGACAAAATCTCCAGTCCCCTTAGTAGAGACTGTATAGTGCTATTGCCGCTCATATGACACCTCTCCTTTTATAAATTATTATATCATAATCCATTATTGGCTCACAATTGCAACAAAATAATTCTTAATAAATTCCACTGTGCGGAAAATGCAAAGTTTACGTAAAAGAACATTTCACTAAGTGGAATATTCTTTCCAATCCATTGACTGGCTTTGTTTTTAAATGCTATAGTCAGCGCAAAATAACGTTATATATCAATCAAATATTTATGCTACTTAGGATAATATTTGAAAGTTTTCTTTGTAAGAGAACGTTGAAATAAATATTATTACTCGAAAACTTAAAGAACCGCAAATACTTAATAAAAATATTGGAGGCTATTTATGTTGGATTGGAAACAAGAATATAAAGAGCGAATAGTTACAGCAGATAAAGCGGTTTCTCATATTAAAGATGGAAACTGTGTGTTTTCTGGACAGGTATCATCTTTTCCTAAAGAGCTGGAAGCTGCGTTAGTTCGCAATAAAGAACAATTTCGTGATGTAGAAATTGTGCAGATGTTTTCACTGGGTGAAGCCCCATTTTGTCACCCCGGCCTTGAGAAGCACTTCCGCTACCACACTTTGTATGTAGCAGAAAACACAAGGAGTGTGATGGAAGAAAAACGAGCGGATTTTACTCCCTGCTATCTACATAGGATACCGGAGCTATTCCGAGATAACATTATAAAACTGGATGTGGCTATGGTGCAGTTATCATTGCCCGATGAAAACGGATATTGCAGCTTTGGCCTTAATCCTGAATGTGCAAAGCAAGCGGTTGCATCTGCCAAAATTGTATTGGCAGAGTTGAACGACCAGTACCCATATGTTTATGGCGATAACTATGTTCATATTTCCGAACTGGATTATATAGTAGAAGCATCATATCCGCTAAACCAGTTGATTCCGCCTCCAATAACAGAAATTGAACGCAGGATAGGAGAACATTGTGCCGGTTTGATTCAAGACGGAGATACTTTACAACTGGGCATTGGCGGCGTTCCCAACGCTGTACTGGCTTCATTAACTAACAAAAAGGATCTGGGAATCCATAGCGAGATGTTTTCCGACGGCGTGGTAGATTTGGTTCATGCAGGCGTAATTACCGGCGCAAGAAAAACTCTGCACAAAGGAAAAATGGTAGCTGCATTTCTCCTGGGCAGCAAAAAGCTATTTGATTTTGTAGACCATAATGAGATGGTGGAAATGCACCCTGTAGATTATGTTAATCATCCTTTAACAATAATGAAGAATGAAAATATGGTTTCTATAAATTCATGCGTAGAGATTGATCTTGCGGGGCAGGTTGCATCAGAATCAATCGGCTCAAAACAAATCAGCGGCGTAGGAGGGCAGGTAGATTTTGTACGCGGTGCAGCGCTATCTCCCGGAGGCCGCTCAATTATTGCAATGCCATCAACAGCACGTGGCGGTAAAATATCGCGTATTGTACCGACTCTCGCTCTAGGTACTTACATTACTACAAACCGCCACGATGTTGAATATATAGCCACTGAATATGGAATTGTGCGGTTGTTTGGATTAAGTTTACGTCAGAGAGCCGAGGCGCTAATATCCATTGCGCATCCGGATTTTCGGGAAGAACTTTATAAGGCCAGCCTATCAATGTACTACCCGGGATGCATGGCGAGCAGGCATGTTTAAGTGTCGAATCGCCGGACAAAACATTGCACAGCTAATCCATTTAAAAGACTTGAAAGGAGTTGGAAATAAAATCTATGAAAAAAACAAAAGTAGCGATCATAGGCCCCGGCAATATTGGTACAGATTTAATGTACAAAATTAAAAAAAGCAAATGCTTGGAATTGACAGCTATGATAGGCGTAGATGAATCTGCCGGTATTAAGCGAGCAAGAGATATGGGGGTTGTTACAAGTACGGATGGAATCCGCTTTGTAGAGTCAAATCCTAACGTGGCTGAAATCTTTTTTGATGCTACGACTGCAACAGCGCACAGGGAATTGCACGCGCCAGTTCTGGAGAGGCTTAACAAAATTGCTATAGACCTTACGCCGGCGGCAGTAGGAAAAATTGTTTCTCCAATGGTAAATATTGAGGAAGCGTTGAATTATAAAAATGTTAATTTAATTACCTGCGGCGGACAAGTATCTACCCCTATTGTATATGCGGTCAGTCAAGTAGTTCCTGTTGAATATGCTGAATTAGTAACAACGGTATCCAGTAAAAGTGTTGGCCCCGGAACTAGAAAAAATATTGATGAGTTTACAAAAACAACGGCCCATGCGCTGCGCTTGTTGGGTGGAGCGAAACGCTCCAGAGTTTTAACATTGATTAATCCGGCCGTACCCGAGATAGCCATGCGTAATGCTATCTATTGCGTACCCGATGGTTCTTTCGAACTTGATGAAGTTATACATTCGGTAAAAAATATGGTTTCAAAAATCCAAGAATATGTTCCCGGATATACTCTTACATTATCGCCTAAGTTAGAAAACGGCGTAATAACTACCATCATATCAGTTACAGGTGCAGGAGATTTTCTGCCATCCTATGCCGGAAACTTGGATATTGAAACATCATCCGCCGTTAGAATCGCAGAGTTATTTGTAGAAAACCAACGAAGGGAGGTGAAAAACAATGGATAAGGTTCGCATCATTGACACTACATTACGTGACGGAAGCCACGCAATTCACCATCGGTATACATTGGATCAGGTTCATAAAATCAGTGCAGCGTTAGAAAAAGCGGGTGTATATGCCGCAGAGGTTGGGCATGGGGCCGGACTTGGAGGATCAGTTATCCAATACGGTCTGGGGAAACACACAGATCGGGAACTCATTAGCGCAGCGAGGTCGGAGCTTAAAAATACAAAGTTGGCGGCGCTTTTGATTCCGGGGCTTAGCACTATGGATGACCTCCGCGAAGCAGTTGACTGCGGGCTTGATGTAGTTCGAATTGCATCTCACTGCACCGAAATGGATGTTTGTGAACAGCACATCAGGCTGGCAAAGAAAATGGGATTAGAAACTATCGGTTTTTTCATGATGTCTCATATGATTAGTGTTGATGAATTGGCTGAGCAAGCAAAAATGGTAGAAGAATTCGGTGCAGACACTATATATTTTGCAGATTCTTCCGGCCATATGACCCCGCAAGATGTTCGTGATAGAGTAGCGGCATTGTGTCAGGCGGTGAAAGTGCCTATCGGAATCCATACTCATAATAATTTGGGTTTGGGTATCGGTAATGCAATAGCAGCTATTGAGGCAGGCGCTGCATATGCAGACTCTACCATTGATGGATTGGGAGCGGGCTGCGGAAATGCTAATACTCAAGCCCTGGCGGCTGTTTTAAGCCGAATGGGTATTGACTGTAATGTGGATTTTTACAAATTGGTTGATGTATCCGAAAATGTAGTGCGGCCCATGATGCAGCATACCCTTGAGATTACTAATGAAGCGGTCATGTTGGGATATGCGGGGATTTATTCAAGCTTTTATCTTCATGTAATGAATGCTGCGCAAAAGTTTGAACTAAAACCCAAAGATATTTTTGATGAGCTGAGCAGACGAAAGGTAGTTGGCGGGCAAGAAGATCAAATTATTGATATATGTTACAATATATTGGGTGTAAAGTAGAAAAGAATTATGAGGTGAATTAATGAAGAAGCCATGTTTGAATATTAACATTTGCTTTTTCTACATAATTGAGGGGGGGACAATTTTATGTTCGGAATAATTGGCATTTTGGTATCTCTGGTAATTCTTATTTACATTGTTTATAAAGGTGTAGGGGTTTTGCCGGCATCATTATTATGCTCCGTTCTTATCTTGCTCAGCAATAAAATAAATCCTTGGGACGGAATGGTTCAGGCTTATATGGGCGGGTTTACTGCTTTTGCTACAGGGTTCTTGTTCATTTTTATTTTAGGGTCAATGTTTGGTCAAGCAATGAATGACAGTGGGGCGGCTC